>Ga0209611_10003780_pt1 | contig 26097 bp, 23 predicted proteins | sample S1TSphgellanicum_3_FD_187693 | JGI IMG/M metagenome (GOLD analysis project Ga0209611, IMG submission 187693) | Host-associated microbial communities from peat moss isolated from Minnesota, USA - S1T2_Fc - Sphagnum magellanicum MG (SPAdes) (version 2) | ecosystem: Host-associated > Plants > Peat...
AAAAAAAAAAAAAAAAAAAAACTATAAAAGCCAACATGATGCAACAAATAATAATATATAATTTCTTATTTTTGAGATCAATTGGGTCACTATAGTCACACAAACCCTAGATTTTGTGCCGGAACTATGATATTCTAGGTACCATAATTTGCCCGATCTTTTATGAATTGTGTAACCCGATCTATCTATCTATTTATCTATCTATCTATTTCTTTTTTTTAATTATTTATTTATCAATTGATATACGGAAAATAAATTTTGGATGGTGAGTGCCAATCGTGTGAGGGTCGAACAACCAAATGGTTCAATGGCAAAACAAACTAGGTAACCCCCATTTGTTACGACAAATTTGGCTAAATCTTATTATGAATGATCACTAGTTTGGCTATTTCACAAAAAATTGATCCCCCCAAACCCACCCCCCCCAACAAAAAATAAAATAAAATGGCATTGGTGCTCTAGGGTGCACAATTTTAGGTCCCAAAAATTCATCACAACCCAAGCTAGGATAAGCTAACCTAGGATAAACTATAGTACAACCAATGCTAATTCAACACCAAGGTGCTTAATAATTAATTAATTTTTTGTCAATTATTTTGGCAATTTTAAATAACAATAATTTATTAGTCAATCATTATACTAAATAATGAAGCTATTGTGCTTGAGAAGTTCGATAATATTTTTGGCATTTTAGAAAACATCTATATATATATATATTCGAAAATTCCAAAAATAAATTGATTAGTGCCTAACCAAACTAGGTGTTAGGGTAATGGTAGGGTACACCAAATTGAGGTCCCAAAATTAAAATCACTAACAAACTAGGGTTAGAATCTAACTAGGTCCTCAAATCGTCGCTTACAAGAAGAGGTAAGTAAAATGGTGAAATTAAGAATTTACTTTTTCGGGGGGGTTTTTTTTTTACTATCTACGTAGTGCTTTCTTATCTTTGACTTTCTGAGAAAAAGCGGATCCGATCCGGCCGGGCGACGCGGTGCAGGGGGGACCCGGTGACCCGCTGTTTCCAGGGGTCTTCTCTCTCTCTCTGTCTCTCTCCACCTGGGGTCGACGACTGTGCTGCTCGCTCGCTCGCTCGCTCGCGCGCGCGCCTACGCGCTCTCTTCCGTTCGTCCTTTCTTCTGCGACGAAGCTTTTGGACTTTGTTGTGGCAGAAGAATTTTCTAACGTTTTGTGTGTCTGAGAGTATAGTGGATGTGCAGTGGATCTTGCGGAAGAAGCTTCCAATTCCACCAGTACTCCTGCAACATCTTTCTCTCTCTCTCTCTCTCTCTCTCTCTCACACGCACACGCACACAAAAGTCTCTTTCCTGGTTTGAAGAACACTGTCGATCCGTTTGTAGACTAGATTCCTTACTTCCTTCCTTCTTCTTCTTCTAGACTTCTGATCAGTGGCCTCTTGTGGTCGGGCTTCTAGCTCGACAGTTGTGGTGCAGTGGTGCGGTGTTGCATTCATTCTTCAGGTGGGTTCTTTCACGATTCTAGTAGCTTCAAGCGGTTTTTTTTGGGGTCGTGTTGCTTTGTCTGTGTGGGCGTGCATGAGTTCTGCTACTCCAGATGCTTGTCTCTCTGTTTGCGTGCAGATCCAAATTCTTCTCTTTGGTTTGTTTGCACCAATTTGAGCTGCTTTTTTTTGGCTCGCTACTTGTCGAGCTCCATAACTTTGAGGAGAAGTCTGGTTCTTTCTTGCTTTGTCGCCCTCCTCATTCTCCTCCTCTGTTTCCTTCCTTCTCACAACCCATTACAAATGCTTTTGAAACTGGTTGTTCCACCATTCCGCAATTGTACAAAGTCCAGTGCTTTGGGAAGTTTGTCAAGAAGGTGTCTCTAGAGAGTATCATCATCGTCGTCGTCTTCCACATCGGAGAGTGTCGTTGCAGTACTTGGGGGATCATGTTCCTGGTTAGACAGACCACGAGTTTGAAAAATCCATGTCGATCCGGATCCGGATCCTTCTTAGCGGAGAGCTTCTGCTTTGCTTTCGCGATGCTTTGTGGTTGTTTTGCTCACTAGTACTTCTTCTTCTTCTTCTTCTTCTTTGCTTCGTGTTTTTTCCCCTGAGCGTCATTGGTCATGATCCAGAATTTGTGATGTACATGTAATTCGAGTCGTCGTCCTCGCTGCAGGAGGATGTGTTTCCGCGTTCCAAAAGCTAACTTTGCCGATCTCTTTTGCTTGCAGATTTCTTGTAGAGAGTAGAAGATCAAGTCGCTCCGCGCGCTCCGCGAGCTGAAAATTCTCTGGATCATCCTCTTCTTATTACAGATCCGATTGACAACGCCAGGCAGCCAGCTTCTTGCAATGTTGGCCGTTTTGTTTCAGGAAATTGATGAGTGCAAGAAGAAGATCTTGTTGTTCTTGCGCACATCCTAAAAAATCCCATTACTACTTGCAGACATGAGAAAACATGAGGAGCTGCTGCTCTAGTAAAATGCAAATGGAGGAATGAATTCTTACTTCCTGAGCTGCTGCTGCTGCTGGAGGGCATGATGGTGCAGCTACAAAACTAGATCATGGCAGCATTCAAGCTGCAGCTGCTGTAGAACAACAGATTACAAAATAGTTAGCTAGCCAGCAACACAAGCTGGAGAGAGACAGATCTACTACAGCAAGAAGATCATCAGAACCCAAAAGGACTTAGGTTGTGGTTGACAATTGGAGAGCGAGTGCAAGCAAATTGGAGCTCATGAGATTCAACAATATCATCCACCAGCAGCATTGAAGCTGCATCAAGGTGCAGCAGCACAGTCACACAAAAGGAACATGACTCTCCTTCGGAGCTCTGTAAAGTAGTATGTCTGCAGATGAGAATTATCATGGCAGCAAATGCTGCAGCAGCAGCAATAGAGCCATGAAACCTTCAAGAGAAACTAGCAATGAGAAGAGTCAGACTGGCAAGCAAGGATTGAGGAAGCCAGATGCTGCATGAATTGTAGAAGAAGAGCTTGGAAACAGAATTTTGTGCAATAGTAGGAGATGGTGAATTGTGGAAAAGTGGGAGCAGCAGTGGCAGCAGAGTCAGCAGTTCCAGTGATGATGCAGATCCACGCACAAATGAAGAACTTTCAGAGTTTCTAGGTGGTGGTTGTTGTTGTGGGTAAAATCAAATCAGCCATGTCTGGGTTGATGTGGAAGTTGTGGTTCATAAGCTGCAGCTTGGGGATTCTCTTCTGCTGCAGCATTTCTCTTCTTCAAGCGCCACCAACAGTAGTTGTTGCTGGACTCCAACCCTCATTTCCAGGTACAATGATGCTTTGACCAGCTGATGGGTTTTTCCTTGAGCAATTTCTTTTGTCTGAACCAGAAACCCTATTCTGCAATTGCATCTGTCTTGCAGTGCATCTTTGATGCTCAGAATATCAGGCTTGTTGGGTGTCTGTGTTTTGCAGATGTAGTGCAGTATTATGCAAGACGGTTTCTTCAAGAGTCTTCTCCTCCACCCTCATTTCTTTCACCAACTCCGGCACCTAGTGTTTTTGCTCCTGCACCTCCTCCTCCTCCTCCTACTCCTGCTCCTTCTGCATCACCTCCAGCTCCCACAGCTGTTAATCCCCCTTCCTTGTCTCTGCCAGTAAGTCCAACACCATCTCCAACTCCCTCACCATCTTCAATTCCTCCTCCCTCTTCATCTCCAGCACCATCTACAACTTCACCTGTTTCTGCACCAGCAGGAAATCCACCACAATTTGCACCTTCCTTGCCAGTGTCACTTCCATCTCTTTCCTCTCCCTCCTCTTCTTTCGCAAGTCCAACCCCTTCTTCTTCACCTTCTCCTCTATCTACAACTCCATCACCCACTCCTCTTTCCCCTCCTCCCACTTCAGTGCCTCCAAGTCCATCACCTGCTTCTTCATCTCCATCAAGTCCACCTCTGTCCTTGTCTCCTCCTTCACCTCCACCTTCACCTTCTCCTTCCCTTTCACCTCCCTCTCCACCTCCATCATCAACTCCTCCCTCTTCACCTCCAATTGCTCCCCCACCATCATTCTTGTCTCCACCCTCTTCACCTCCAATTGCTCCTCCACCATCATTCTTGTCTCCACCTTCAGCATCCCCTCCAACCTCTCTGCCTCCTACACCCACTGTTCCTTCTACTACTCCCACTTCACCACCTCAGAATTCCCCACCACCAGCAACACCTCCACCAACTAGTCCAACAAACAGCCCCACCTCACCATCTTCTCCACCATCTCCACCTCCACCTCCTCCTCCTCCTTCCAACAATGTGGTGCCATCTCCATCTTCGGTCCCAACTCCTTCTCCTTCATTGTCCCCATCCCCTTCTGTTGTATCTCCATCGTCACCTCCATTTTCTTCCTCTTCATCTCCACCTCCTCCTCCTCCAAACAATCCTCCACCTGTGCCACCTCCAAGTCCTACTCCAGCTCCAGTTTCATCTCCTCCTACATCACCTGCCGCTCCATCAACCCCTCCTGCTCTTGTCCCGTCAAGCCTTGTGTCACCCAGTAGTCCTGTGATACTGTCACCCCCACCGCAGTCTTCACCACTTACATCACCTTCTCCATCCGCAGGTAATTCATTCATGTTCTGTCTCCTGCTCCTGTTCAGTTCCTCCACAATGTGATGAACAAATCCTAACACATTAGAGTTTTTGGTGCATGGTAGTCCAGCTTCAGTTGCTGGAATCAGTGATAAGTGCAAGCTTGTTTCTCTTGGTTTGATTGTCAAATTTGTAGCTATGCAAATTGGAGCAAGAGCATCAGAAGAAGAAAGGTGGTTGGATTGATCAGCTGAGATTGAAGAAAGTCTGACATTTTGTTTTCTCACTTTGTAATCAGGATGTTGCTCTGCAAATACAATTCCAAGACCCGGATCATCAAATGCATCATCATCATGTGATTGTGTCAATGCCATAACGGTGGAGCTGCAGTTTGACAATGCCTTAAGTAATGCAAACACCTCACTCTTTCAGCAGGAATTGGCACCGCAACTGAACGTCACCAATGCACAGGTCCAAGTCAATTTCAGTGGCAGCACAGGCTCCCGTTTGGGCCTGCAGTTTGCCAGCCAAAGCCCATTGATTGTTACAGCCTCAATGGGTCCTCTCACTGGTTTAAGTTTTCCTCAGAAGTTGAGTCTCGCAATTCGAACTGCCATCGTTAGCCATGAAGTAGTTTTCAGCAGTACCTTTGGCAATTACACGCTTCTAAGTCTCTATCCTCCTCTTGGTAAGAAAAAGCCTGAATTAAGTTGAAACCCATGTTTGCACCTCTTGTGATATTTCTTTTGCTCAGATAAAAATGGATCATGGGTTTTTAGGGTTCACAAAGTGGGTGCTGTAATTTTCCATGTTATCCTTTAGCAGATTTCTCATTAGAATCTCAGCAAGTTGGGAGTAAGCCCAATGCATGGCATGTGAATTTCTTTTCACACGGGAAGTCTGTCATAAAAGTGACCTGGATTGCAGCAAGTACAAAAAGCTTGATGAATTGAAATTCTGGTTTGGAATTGATTTTTCTAGGTAATGTGTCGACTCCTGCTCCATCCACGGTAAACACAGCATCAAACAATTCGAAAAAACTGAATACAGGTTTGATAATTGGGGTTGCTGTGGGTGGTGGAGTCATCCTCATCATCTTTGCAGTTATTGTTTGGATATGCTGTTGTTCAAAAAGGCGGGCTGATCCTGAGTCTGCCACTAGAGGTCCAATCACCACTCGAGGTTTAAGCTCCACCTTGTTGTTCTCTTTTATTTAATTCATACCCATTTTGCATTGTTGAAGACATGCTGATGCAGATGCTTACATTGTGGAATTCTGAAAATGGAAGAATTTTTGGAGAGTCGTAGGGCAACAACTACCTATTGGTGCATTTGTGTGACAAATTTCTGGAATTTTGGGTATTGAAAAGAGCTATGTTAAATTGTGGCAGTGACGGCAGTGCTGGACCCAGAGGTTGTGACACCGAATGAGCAGACCATTCTTGCCGATAGTAAGTCCTTTCCACGGCCTGAAAACACCCAGCAATTCTCGTATGAGGAGCTTCGTGAAGCCACCAATGACTTTGCACCTGAGTATTTTCTGGGAGAAGGTGGATTTGGGAAAGTGTATCGTGGAGTGTTGCGAGATGGAACTGAAGTAGCCATCAAGAAGCTGACCATTGGTGGTCACCAAGGTGACAAGGAGTTTCTTGTGGAGGTTGAAATGTTGAGTCGCCTCCATCACCGTCATCTTGTCAAGCTTTTGGGCTACTTTTGTTCTCATGAACCACGTCAACAATTGCTTTGTTATGAATTGATCCCAAATGGAAGCTTGGAGGCTTGGCTTCATGGTAAGGAGTTTCTTCAATCTGATTTGTGAGTTTTGGAAATTTCTTCAAAGAAAGGACAAAAATTAAGCTTTCCATTTTGGAAGAGAGAGAGCTTGTAAAAGTTCTCATGTGCACTTGTCTGTGTTTTCTATTGTGGTAAAACATAGGATCGTTAGGGGTAACACGGGGGCCTTTGGATTGGGCAACCCGTATGAAAATTGCCATTGGGGCAGCACGAGGACTGGCTTATTTGCATGAGGATTCTCAACCCTGTGTAATCCATCGTGACTTCAAAGCTTCCAATATTCTTCTCCAGAATAACTTCAACCCGAAGGTGGCTGATTTTGGGCTTGCACGATTGGCTCCAGAAGGTCAAGGCAATTACGTCTCAACCCGTGTGATGGGCACTTTTGGGTATGTGAATTTCTTGCAGCAACTTTTATCAGTAGGTAGACGAATCTCACAAAGGCCCATTTTGTGCAGTTGGTGTCAAGAATATGTTCTATGGCAGGCTCTGTTCAGTCTGGGATTTTTTACACAGATTGTTGTTCATAGGTAGCAACTGTTGATGATTTCCAGTTGCTAAGTGAGGAGTGAAAATATTTGGTGCCCATTTGTGTGTGTTGGAACCATCCTTTTTTTCTCTCATGTGTTCTAGACCTATACAGATGACGCAAATAAGAATATGGTTTTTCTTTGCTTTCAGTGTTCCTGATCTCAAGATTTCTCTTGCAACAGATACGTTGCACCAGAGTATGCAATGACAGGACATTTGCTGGTGAAGAGTGATGTTTACAGTTATGGGGTTGTTTTACTTGAGCTTCTTTCTGGAAGAAAGCCTGTTGATTTAAGTCGATCCGAAGGAGGAGAAAACATAACAACATGGGTGGGTGTTCTTTTCCTTCCAGCTCCAAAATTCCCTTCACAATTGAACTCTTTTTTTTCCAGGTCCAAAAATCCCTGCCCAAAACCCCTGTTTTCTACATCCTGAAATCTCAGCTCTGTGCCAGATCTTTCAGAAGAAGAGGAGCATCAAAACTGCAATCTCTTTGATCACGATGCCATGCTGGTTGAAAGCACCACTGCTGCATTTTGCAGCTATTGCAATTGAACACAAAACAATGAAATCTGGACTTTCTGTCTAATCTGTGGCGGGTTTTTCTCCTTTCTACAGTTCAAACCTTGGGGCTATTGTAAAGTAGTGCCTACAACAAGAGCACATGCTGATTGAGCGTTGACACATTTTGTTTTGCAGGCAAGTCCTATGTTGAGTGACAGAGGGAGAGTGTTTGAGCTTGCGGATGTTCGGTTAGAAGGGAAGTACCCTCGAGAGGATTTTGTGAAGGTGGCTGCATTAGCAGCAGCATGTATTGCAAGAGAGTGGAGAATGAGGCCGACAATGGGGGAAGTGGTTCAAACACTCACTGCAGTATGTCGGTCATTGGAGTATGATCTCAGTAGTGATGGTGACAGAGGAGTGAACAGCGCAGGTGAAAGAGAAGGAGGTGGTGCTTCAACGCCCACATCTTCTACAAGTGGTGGCTCTCATCTTGGTTTCTCCGCTCAATGGCATCCCACTGCCCATGCATCCACGAACCTGGGTTCAGAAGATGGCTCCTCATCCTTGTTCTCATCTGGCACTTTTATGGGCACTCCTCCTGAGCCTCTGAGTGACCACCTTTCAAGGACCCATATCATCCCTGAAGATTTGCATGAAGGGAGGTAACAATGGTGGTGATTGCACACAAAGTTGCATCCAAGTGACCATCCTCATCTTGAGTGACCATCCTCATTCTTTTCCTCCTCAACATGCGACGGTCATGAATTTCTTCACCAGAGAGCTGCAAGGGTCCATTGAGAATGTTAGAGCTCTCTTTCTGTCTCTGTCTCTCTCTTTTTGAGCTTGAGAGACTAGATGAGGGGTGGAAACCAGAAGAAAAACCAAATTACATTTCCTGACCACCAAGATGCAAATGGAAAGTGTGCAAGTGCATTTCCAAAAAAGCTTCTCCACAACTCCAAATTCTGGAGCTGTAATTTGGAGATGGCCTAGGATTTTTTTTATAGATGAAAACTTCACCAACTAATCTTGGTTGTCATGATGTCTCTGCTGAGCTTTCTGTTGTACCATAGCATTATAAAAACTGCAGGAATTGCAAAGTCCAGCAAGTAGGTATGGTTTGTTTCCTCTCTCTTTTCTTAGAGGAGAAAAAAAGAGAGATTGATAGACAGAGTTTCTGTTTCCATTAGTAGTTGCAAATGGTACACAGTGTGTGATGAAGTCTATCTCGCACTTGGAACTCTCCCTCCATACCTTAAGACAAACTATGATTTTTGTAGCTGTAATAAATGTATTGCCATTGACATAAAGAGATTTGCGTTTCAACATTGCACACGTTTCTAGATGGGAGAGTGCAGACTCAGTTTTTTGTTCATGCTCCTCTTCGTTGCTTGCTTCGTACACATACCCTAACTTCTTGCTGAGGCCTACTTATTATTGTGCATGATGACGATGATGATGACGATTCCCGAAAAGTTCAGAGAAAAAATCAATCCCATTTTCCCGATTCTTCGAAATCAAGCCGTCAGTCAATTCGCATTCTTTCGTCTCTCACATGTTCGCTTGGAATTTCGCAGTTGCGATCAGTTGCTTCTCGGTGTCAGAATATTTCTAGCGCGCGTAGGTTCCGCGGTTTCATGAATTAGGGTTTGGCGCTTCCGAGGTTTCGTGGTTTCAGGGATTAGGGTTTGGGGCGGGCGAGGTTTCACGGTTTCACGAATTAGGGTTTTGCGATTTTAGGGTTTGAAGCGCACTATAAAAAGCTGTCATCGTCCGCATCTACCACTTGTGTTTTTCTCTCTTCTTGTAGCCGCGCTTCCTGTGCTCTCTTGTTCTGGGCTACATTGTGTTCCCCCATTTCCTCTTCGCAAGTTGCTTTGCCTCTAATCATCTCGGTCCTTATGGCATCGGTCATTGTTTCTATGCGGGTTTCCGTCTCCGAAGGATCTATACAGTGGAGGAGAGCTGAAGCGACGGCGGGTGGGTGGCTGCCAGCTCTAGAAGACCGGAGGCCGTTGCCGCTGTTCGTAGTAGCGCATCCGTCTTAAGGGTTGTAGGGCCTTCGGTTGCTTACGTTGCTGCAACGGATATGTCGGTCTGCCTTGCTAGAGTTCTGCTTCTCGTTCAGAGAACATTGATACGATCGAGTTGGGCGTGAGATGTGAGACTACCTTTGCCAACAAGAAGGTCCTACAGTTCGGCGTTGCGGACAGGTCTCCGAAAGGTGAGGCCCTTAACCTTCCTCTAGCGGTAGTGTTTCATGGTCATTTTCTTGGTTTTACGGTTAGGTTTTTTGCGTTTGTGGTTGCCTTCAGTTCTTTCCTGTCTATGGGGCCGGCCAGATAGAGTCAGGGAGGAGTGTTTTTTATTGTTTCGTAGAGAGTGAACGGAGTCTCAGTAGTCAAATAGAATCGTTCCTCCCATCAGTGAAGGTGCCGAGAAGAAGACTGCAATGATGACTGGATAATCCCAGCTCGCTTTTAGTCTTCGCAAGAAGGCGTTGAAGAGAAAAATCCGTTCCAACACTAAATCTTGCTGAGCAGTCACGTACCAATATCTGCGCTGTCTGTGTAGTCCGTGACGTGGATTCGTTGGTGTAGATGCTGGGTTTCTTTAGGCATTGCACTTGGTAATTATGTCAGTTCAAGTCACCCAGCTATGGTAGATGCACTGTCTGTGCTGCTTACTTTTAAAGGTGTGAAGAAATGGAACCTCAGCAGGCCCTACTCGTGAAGAACTGGAAGGAGGCCAGTCAGTGATGAGAGAACAATGTCATGCACCATACTTAGTTGTTCTGTGCTGAGATGACAAACACCATAGAAATATAATCTGAGACTATGTCTTCCAGTATGCCTTCCAGAATGCAGATTTATGCAATGTGGTCAGCAGTCCAGGTGTATCTCTTGGCATGTGTTTACTTTATGCTGCAGAATTCTTGTCTTCAACATCGGCTTCTCTGACCACATTGGTACTTAGGGCTTGCTAAGCAAGTGTTCCCGATGATTATTCAAATATATTAGCTCTATCTTAAGTTATGTTGAAGAAAAAGCAATTATCAATTATATGAGGGATGTAGACTTCCATATGTGGTCTAAGTAGTTCCATTGTTTCTTGGCTGAATAAATTTCTTACACTTTGCCTCTGGAATACTTCATGTTTCCAGTGTTTAAAATGTTTGTATTCAAACCACAATGAGGATATACATATATCATAGCACAGATTGTCTTTATTGACACCGTGCAGTGCTGTTTCAAACTCGTTGTCTGAGTGGTTTTAGTGCAATGGCTTTCCTGCACATGTGATAACTATGTGAAGAAAATTAAGTAAATATATAAGTTAATTCAATTTCGATGGGAAGGTTGGCATTCGTCTTGTTATTATATGTTCTTTCGTTCACATTCTATACCTGGGTTAAGTTTGATGAACATGATCGAAGGAAAAACAATTGTCCATCAACGAAGGAAAAATAATTGTTACATTTAATGCAATCTAAGTTAATTGCATTACACCTTCATCAGTACCATTGATAAACCCTATACCAAAGGACCATTCTCTATACCTTTGCTACCACCATCATATCAACTTGATTTGAAAAGCTGTCAATTACAACTCAATTACAGCAACTTGCGCTCATCATAGTGCCAATTACTATTGCTACAAAAAGATTGAAGTTTTTTGTTTATCACATATATACAGTTGCTTTGAAAATGTTATACCTCATGTTATAAAGTGCATGCCACCACAAAATTGATGTAACTTTTCTACTATTGTTTGTGTTGATGCTTCTTTGTTTGTTTTCCTTCAATAAGATCAAACAAACCAATGTCCAGCACCACTTGTAGATGGATAGGGCCTAATGAATTCATTAGAAAGTTTGGAAACTCCAAATGTGTTAGTTGATGCAATTGCTTTGAGACAAAAGCTATTGAAACCAAGTCACCTTCAAGACTATTTTCCTACCAATTGCTATGAAAGAGGTTTTATAGATATTGATAGACACGTATTTGCATATGCTCTAATTTTTTTTCAAGACCTTAGTGTTCTAAGGTTTGCACATTCTTGTTTGCCACACTCCACTATTGAAATTGGTGAATGTGTTCAAGGAAACAAACCCTTTTTAGGACAAGTGGGGCTAATGTACAAATACACATTGTGGGTATGACTTGAAATATGAATGGAAGGTACATGTATGGCTTGAGGTAAATGTATTTTGAGTTTCTATAATGGAAGTTTTTCTAACCATTAGCTTGAAACATGCAATTAATTTTTTTTGCAATATTTTTGTTGAATCACAAATGTAGTCATTGTGGATATAACAAGGATTGCACTACTTAGACTTTTGCACTCCATGCACATTTGTCATTCTTGGATGGATGTCAATTCATAAATATATATGTATTGATGAATTTGGTGGTGATCAACCATAGCAATAGGTGGTGGTCAATAATAACTGGTGGTTTAAAGCTCACTGGTGATTAATTTTCACCTTGTTTTCCAAAAAAAAATTTCAATTTTTAAAAAGACAAAAAATAAAGGTTGAAATGGTAGCTCGACAAGGAGGTAAGTAGGGTAGTGTACATTTGTTATGTTTTTTATTGTAATGGATTGTGATTAACATGTTTTACCTATTGTTCATGTTGGTGGGGTGTCTTACTATTTCAATATTACATGGTGTGGATGAAATGGTGCCCTATTTCCAAGACAACAAAAGTTTCATAAGGAGCTTTCTTATTAATTTATTTTCAAACCATTGTGACAATTGGGTGCATTGATAGTTCAAATTGATACAAAATTCAATAGAATTTCACTTCTTTTAGCAAGGTCTTGCAACTTGGGAATATTTTTGATATCACTAGGAGTAAGTTTTGAAATTACAATCTTTAAATCCTTATCCAAACATTGTTGCATGATAATTCATGCATCTTCTTCATGGTTTGGATAATTATAATTAAAGTCAATTGGATCACAAGTATTTATTTCTTCTGTAAGATTTGATGAGAATTAAAGTTTAGTAGCATTCACTCTTAATACTTCCATCTGAAAATATGGATTGAAGCTTTGAAATAAGCTTGTTTTTTCCCAACCTTCGTAAATCATGGCTTTTCTTTCATTGAGTTGTGTCCATGCATAAAACAACCAAACACAAAGGTGAGTTTTGATCACTAACATTTGAAAATCCACTTTTGAATCTATTTTGTTCAACATCTGTTCGTTGATGATCAAATATGTCCACATATGGAATTGTTATTTGAAAAAATGCTCAAATGGCCATTGGAGGATTACATTCAAATAGGTTCAAACTTCCCCTTACAATTTGCACATATAAACACCAAACAAACATGTGGGTATTTTTTATTTCATTTAATCTACGAATTCAAAGATTTTGTGAACAAACCAATAATTGATGAGCCAAATCATGTTTTGGTTCTTTGGCAAATTTAGTTCTTACATTCAATGTTTCATGTAAAGAATCAAAATTCTTTCAACAAATTTTTGGCAAGTTTTAAATATGGACCAATGATTAATAAAGTATGTAAAATGAAAGCTTATTATTAAACAAAAGATTTTTCTTGCAATTATTGGAGGGAGATATATGATTGTTGATCTTGTGACAATAATCTACAAAGGTAAGAAGTTTCCATTAATCGAAAATGATACTACAACTGTAAAAAAAATTGTCTTAAATCCCCAATACATATATATATTTTTCCCTATCTCTTTCATGTGTTTTCTCCTCCTATAAATACCAAATGAACACATGTTTAATTTATGTTGGATGCTTTTACAAAATAAACCACCTTTAAACCATTCTTTGTTTTTCTATTTACCTAGTTTGGTGGTAGTTTTGATGTTGTGGGAGCTTATATGTATGACCAACCTAAGGTAGCTTTCATAAAATGTTTTGCCCATTGTAATGTACTGTTGAATGCATTAGTCAACAATTCAGGAGCGTTGTGTTAAAAAAAACCATGGATGATGGGTTGGACTATGGGTCCTAATAAAACTTGTTGAGATGCTTTAATGCTTTGTAATAAAAATGGAAATTCACCTTTGAATTTTGGCTTGCAATCAAGTATTGGAACTTGTTCTTGTCACTTTACAAAAATAATACCTTTATTTATTGAATTTTGAATCTTTGGTTTGAATCTTCCATTAAATGTGAACCATTATACTAAAATAGATTTCACCAACTTGTTAAATGGACTTGTGTGTTCTCCTAATTTTGTGTGCAATGCTCATACCTAGTTAAATTTTTATTTTTCTTCAACACAATTTGAATTGAAGGCCAAAGTTATCGACAAAACCATTGTGTGTAGGTTTTTTTTTTCAAGGCCTTTGGCTACTAGCTTCTTCATCACTTTCTTGTTTGATTTGTTTGTTTACTAAATGTCATGTCAATTGATATTGCAATTTTGGCCTTCCAAGTAAGCATTTAATTATCTCCATTATGACCTTTTGCAAATTAATCCTATCATTTTCAACTACCAACATTTATGTTTCATGATGCTATGTCTCTTCATGTTCTTCCCTTCCAATCTTCTAAAACAACTTGGAAATCATAGTTTGGTGTGCCATGATTTTGAATCTTTAAGTCTCCTTGTTAGTGATATGGTGCAATTGGAGATAAGGAGAGGTTTGCACTACCCAACACTACTTAAAATAGAAACATAGTTACAATTCATTCAAAAAAGTGTTAGTTTTATGAACACTTTCAAAATTTTGATAGGTGGTTGAAAAGGATTGGTGACTTGGTGAAAAGGGTTGTAAAACCTCACTTCAAACCATCATGATGCGCATCAAGGAATATGCTCAAAACAAGATAAGAATGAGATTGTGAATATTCATGCTTTTATATTTTGTTCTCACTACAGTTCTTTGAAGTATACTTACTAGTGAACATATTCTTGTGATTGCAAGTAAAGAAAAAAAAAATGATAACAAAATAGATGCCAAAAAGGAGAATTCAACAAAAAAAAAGTTCACAAGAAGCTCCAAATTGAGTCACAAAGCACCGAGAAAAACATTTAGTAAAACATGTCAAGAAAATTTCATAGCATTCAAATCAAAAAATGAAGATGTTAATCTTCAAATCCTGTACAAGACATTCAAATAATTTCAACAAATTTTATACAAAATGAGATAACAATAGACAATTTGTTTTGATCCATAGCTTTCCAAATGTTTGTTGATTTTGTTAAGAAAAACTATAATTGATTTTGGATCTTAACAAAGTTATATGGTTAAGTACACACGTACATCCACTAAGTAGGTAGTTTTAATATGTACATACAACAGGTGACAAATGTCAAGAAAATTTCAAGTTCAAATGGATGAAAAAATAATAATTTCATTAAGCTAAAATGAAATGGTTTTTTGAAAAATAATAAAAATAATAAAAAATTTATAGTGATGAAATTGACCTTAGGTTACAATAGTAAACTATTAGGGCAAATTTAACATTTCCCAAGTTGATGTAATCTCCTAGTGTACCATTTCTGTTTAGAAATTGTACCATTCTGCTCTCCTAGTGTACCATTTCTGTGCAGAAACTGTACCATTCTGTGCTCCTAGTGTTCACCATTCTGTTCTGGAACTATCCGATTCTGTGCTCCCTATACCATTCTGCGCTCCTAGTGTACCATTTCTGTGCAGAAACTGTACCATTCTGTGCTCCTAGTGTTCACCATTCTGTTCTGGAACTATCCAAATCTGTGCTCCCTATACCATTCTGCACTCCTAGTGTACCATTTCTGTGCAGAAACTGTACCATTCTGTGCTCCTACTGTTCCCCATTTTGTTCTGGAACTATCCGGTTCTGTGCTTCCTATACCATTCTGCGCTCCTAGTGTACCATTTCTGTGCAGAAACTGTACCATTCTGTGCTCCCACTGTTCACCATTCTGTTCTGGAACTGTCCGATTCTGTGCTCCCTATACCATTCTGCGCTTCCTAGTGTACCATTCTGTGCTCCCTAGTGTACACTATTCTATGCTGGAACTGTCCGATTGTGTGCTCTTAGTGTACCATTCTATGCAGAAACTGTCCCATTCTGTGCTCCCTAGTGTGCATTATTTTAGGCTGGAAATGTCCGATTATGTGATCTTAGTGCGCCATTCTATGCAGAAACTATCCCATTTTGTGCAGAAACTGTACCATTCTGTGTTGGAACTGTACCCTTTTGTCCTGGTGCTTGGGAAGTTGCCATAGCGCTTCGAGGTTTCCAGGGCTTTCTGCGCTTTTCTCCAACGGAGGAAGCGAGAGATCAGACGCAGACGCGCGCGCGGGTTTGCGACGCACACAACCCCTGTCTCTCCGTTTCCTGTTTGTAAGTCTTTGTTGTTGTTGTGAATCAGAAGTTGTGAAAGAGATACGGAGACAGAGAATTGAAGAGAGAGAGAGAGAGAGAGAGAGAGAAGAGAGTTTGGGAGGAGCTATGGCGGGAGGAGGAGGTCCCGAAGGACAACAGGAGAAGAAGGCAGCCGCAGAGGCATACGCGTATGAAAAGGATCCGCGCTGGGCGGATTACTGGTCCAACGTGCTCATTCCGCAGCAGCATACCGGTCGGCCTGATGTGCAACGCCATTTCCAGCTCAAATTCTATCAGCGTTACATTGTACATACCTTCCTTCCTCTCTGTCTCTCTCTGTCTCTGGGGATCTTTAAGGAGCTTCGAATCGCATGTGTTTTGTGACATATTTTGGGCTTTTGTGACCATTCTGTTGGATTTGATGTCTAATGTGAAGACCAGTATGTTAGGGAACATGTTGTTGAAGTGTGTCAACAAAGTGAGTGGAAGAAGGGGAAAGACATGTTAGCCATATGGATGCTTGCTTGCTTGCATGCATGCTCTCTGTTTTTTGTAGTAATGCATGGAATCAAGTTCCATCGTGTAGGGTTTAGTTGTGCACCAGGGAAAACACGAAGGTTCACAATATTGATTGTGCTGGGAAGTGTTTAGGGTTTGAATAGCGAACTTCGACCAGCTGCTTGTTATAATGCCACTTGCAAACAACTTTTTTCTTGTCTTTTTTTGTCACCCGCTGGATGAATTTTTACAACAGTTTTGATTCTACTCTATTATCCTTTTGGAGCTGGAGTTCTGAATGGAATTGGTTCTCAAGATAATTCAATTTGTGTGCTTCTCCTAAAATTATTGGATAGTCCAGCAGACATGAGTCAAGCAGGGAAATTATGGATTTGGTTCCATGCATTTAGCAAACGTCAATATTTTGCTTTTAAAATTCTGGAAAATGAGCATCTTGACTTACCTTCTATGACAATTCAAGTTCACATGTCAGTCCCTGATACATGTAACGACAAACCTCATAGCACAGCTCATGTGATTTGTGCCTGCCAGTGATATTTCCAGATTCTTCAAGAATAAGCTAATTGGTTGGTCTTATGTGGTTACTGTATAGGATCCAGAGTTAGATGTTGAGCCTCTCTCCAAAACTGCCAGTGCATCTCAGCCATCTCAGCCATCAGCATCAACCTGGCAGCGCCCAGTAAACTCAGGTTCATTGCATTTCCATTTCTACTTATGTATGTTCTCTGAAATGTTTTCTGTATAACAGCTTGGTCTTGGAGCCATTAATGAAGTTTGAATGTCTCCAACCTTCAGCACCAGGAGTTTTGATTCCAATGTAGTGTTGGAGGAATCTGAGGATTGATCGATTCCCATTTAACCAATTAACTTCATTCTCTTGTTGTAAATGAGTTTCTGCAACTAGGGGAAATGAAAGATCTTTAGTACTCATTCTGTGGCCACAGTATGAATTTTTGTCAGTGCTCACCAATTGTTCCTGCAATGTTTTTGTGTGCTGTCTTGAGCTGGTGGGGAGGGGTTTGTCATGATAAATTTATTTTTGTCCATGTATGTTGGAACTGACATGACAATTGGAGACAGGTAGCCAAGCCCGTGCTACTGGCAGTGGCGTGCCTCGCCGCCCTTCACCAGCATCAGCGCCTAGTGGCACTCTGAGGCTGGACCAGAAGTCCTTTCAATTTCTGAACAATGCTTGGGTATCTGCTCCTTCACATATTGTTGCAGGATTGCACATTCATATTTCTTGAGGAGACGCTTGATTTGAAATGTGGCATGGAACCTTGTTGAGAAGATCTTTGAATGTCTTCTCTTGGTCTGCTCCTCTTTTGTTAATTTGTGAACTACAGTGTTTGCTGCTGGCCCATTCCCTTCACACTAACTCAACATAGCCCTCAGAAGACAATTAAATTGCATCTATTGCTCCATGTTAACTTGGGCTCTCACGAGCCTGGAGGAACTAAATTCAAGTTCCAAATTCTCCCAGGGTGGAGCTACCAAGGTCTCTATTGTTGTTATCCTTTTGTGAGACAATGATATGTTTGGTACAGGTGGACCTATTTTTAAGCTGGTTATGGTTGACAGCAGTTTGGCATGGGGTGTAACATGTCAGGTGGTAGTGATGGCAGCGCTGGCAATTTTTCCCTTGACACCAGCAGGGTTGTCAAGTCGTGCATATCGGTTTGCATTATTGGGTTCAGTCATTGCCTGTGCCCACTCTCTGTATCAACAACATCAGGTATGTGATTCTACCCATTAGTATTGCTGTAGAAGTGTGCTTTCTGTGCCTGTTGTGATACATATTCCATGCTGTGAAGTTCAAGATTTTTGATCATGGAGTAGTTGAGGGACTTTGTATGTGCAGAGACCGCGTACATGGAACATGCAAGGCCTGCAAGCATGGATGCAGTCAATTGTGCCATCCCCAGATTTTCTGAGCTTTCTGTTTTCCACCATTTTCTTCTCATCATTTGTGCCTGTCAGATGTGAGACCTTATACTCTGATATGAACTGTTGGAGCTTGTTTCTATTTTGGATTGAGGTATCAGATGCAATTTACTGAGTGTGTCCAAGTTGCTCTGGCATGATAAAGTAATATATTGATGGTCACTTAATTTCATGTCTCATTGACACCATGGCCATTTTCAGCATGGATTTAACCAGAGGTTTGAATGTTCCAAGTTTGAGGTGGCTCTTTGATGTTGATGCTGGGTACTATTTTGCAGTTGCGGTGATTCCGGTGCTTTGCCGCTCACTGGAGCAAGTAGCCAACTTTCTACGGCAAAACTTCAGTAGTACACAGCTTTTCAAGTACTACACCCTGTCATAATACCTTGAATTCATGCCATCTTAACATAGAATCCAGCTAAGGAAAAGTAACCAGGGTCCACCTTTTTTTGGTAATTATTTTTAAAAAGAGTTCACTGCTGTGTCTCATAGATGGAGGAGATGTCAAAATTGTATATTTGTGTGGAGTTTGAAGATTGTTGGGTGGTGTGGGTGCAGAAAGTATCTGGAGCAGCCCTGTGCGATGTTGCTGAATAATATGACAGCTGTGCGGACAATGTCAACAAACGCTGAAATTTTTATTGGCTTTCTTCTCATTTTCCTGTTTCTGACGTCAGTTTCCTTCTCCTTCCTGTACATGTTTCTTCTACTACTGCTACACTGGGTTCATGGTGAAAATGGCAAAGAGAATACCCATTTCTCCATGGACCTCAATGCACCCTTAATCTGTGATGCATGAGGTGCTTCTGTTATGAGCAGTAAGATTGTAAAGTGAAGCCTTGAAGTAATATGATACTTTCCTATATCTTGGTGCCATTGATTTGTGCTATACTGATAGTGGATTCTTCTGTTTCTTTTCTGGTTCTTTCATACAGCCCACAGCGGAACATTGTGCAGGCCTTGATCTACTGGCAGGTTAGGCACCTGCACTCTTTTAATGTGACCATAATGAGCTTTGTTGACGTTTCATGTGATCCATGGACCATGTTTTATATGTCCAGTGCCAGGGATATGCCAGTAAACAATGGAAGTATGAAAGCTGATCTGACAGAACTAGATGGAGTGGTTTTTTCAGTTTGTAATGGGTCAATGTTGATCTGATACCATTGCTTGATTTGTGGGTGTTGGGTTGCATCAGTTGTTGAAGCTTGAATATCGAGCTCCAAGCACATCTTTCTACCACCAAAGTACATGGGCAAAAATCGGCAGTGTTGTCAACCCATTGATCCAGCAGTATGCCCGGTTTCTGGAACGTCCACTGGGCTATGCACGCAATTGGTTCCTCAACTAAGATTTAGGTCCACATGCTCTGTTGTTGCATTTTTCCGCACCTTTGCTACTTGTACAAGGTGATGTGAGATGTAAAATCGACACTGATGCTTTGTCTGTCTGTGGCATCCATGAGTATGCCACATGCAGATATTTTTGGACCTTCAAGGTTTTCATAACATACTTTCCTATGATAGACAACAGTAGTAACTGATCGTTTGTCTATATGACTTCTTTTTTTGGTTTTGGGAGTCCGGAGTGCAACTTGTTGGACTCAACAAGACGTAGGATAGCTGTGAAAGTTTGATGAACATGATAATGTATGTCAGGTTTTTGTGCCAGGAAGTATTCCCAACACCATGAAAGAAAGTGATGAAATGCAGCGAAGCAAGAAATGCATTAAAGAACTAGAAGTTTTTAATTATGTTTTAACACAACAGAGTAATAATAATAAAAAAAAAATCCTTTTGATCTTGTTGGTGTGATCAAGAAGTTTCTTCCTTTTATGTCACAGGTACAAGTGCATTTCAGGGATGGTGGTTGATTGACCACATTGCTTGTTGATTGTTGCACAAGGTTTTCAATTTTCTAGCACATTGTTCATGCATTTCAGAAGAGCATCTGTTTCTCAAAATAAGAGTTTGTACTCCCTTGAATTTAAAATTAGCAATAGTTTCTTCTTCAGCTCTTGAGGAAAAAAACACAGTTGATTCTTCTTGCTTGATTTCAATGCAGTAACAATTTCTTACTTGAAAAAAAAGAGAGAATTATTTATGCTTTGAAATCTATTAAGAGGTATCTATTATTTTATTTTATTAATATGTGTTTTTTGGGGCTTATTTTCAGTTTTTTAATTTTTAAAATAAAATCATGGATTTTTTACAAATTATACATGTACAAATAAATTGTAGAATATTTTTATTATTGTGATTGAATTTTCTAATTAACATTTCAAGTTATTTTGAAATGTTTGACAATATTTTTGCTTTAAAATTAACGATTTGTGAAATATAAAAGATCTATACCAACTTATTGATTAGATGCACGATTTATATGACAAGATATATGATTATTGTTTGTTATTATTGGCAAATCAAAGGTGTGTTTATTATCATTATTTATTTGTTTTTTTTTTTTTTTTGGTATGTTTGTGTTGCATATAAAATTGAATTGAACTTTTGAATTGAACTTACAAATTTGAAATCAATTTAATTGGATTTGAAGATATTTGATTTAAATATGAATTTAATCAAATTTTATTTAAATTTTATTGAATAAAATTTGTATTTTATGTATTTGGATGTGATTCAATATATTTTCAAATATATATATATGAAAAAATTTATAAAAATAATAATATATATATAGATAATTCTGATTAAATGTAGCTTTTACAAGAACATTTGATCATTTTTAAATTATTATTGGCAAATTAAAGGTGCATTTATTATCATCAAGATTAAATATTAATAAAATATAATGTCAGTTTTACTAAATGGAATTGAAACTTAAACTTGATTGAATTTTGAATTTAATAAAATCAGATTTAAAATGCATTCAAATGCAATTGAATATAATTCTTATCTAATTTAGTAATTAGGCATTATTATTGGCAAGTTAGAGGTGCATTTGTTTTTAGGGTCCATTTAAGTGGCTTTTCCCTGCTAGTGTAGGGCAGGTTTTTAGGGTTTGGTGGTAGAGCGAACAAAGCTGGGGTTTGTTGGTTTCTGACTCTCTCTTTGCTGCCATCGCCGAAGGGATTGTTGCGGCGCACGCGTGGTCTTCTCTCTCTATAGCTTTCTCTCGCGGCCGGTCACGATGGTGAAGACTCTGAGAGCCAGCAGGAACAAGGAGGTGGTGAGGGGGGTGGGACGTTATGGCAGGTCCAAGATGTATCACAAGCGTGGCTTGTGGGCAATTAAGGACAAGAATGGAGGTTCCTTCCCCGTGCACGACAAGGCGGCCGTTGCGGAAGTAGCGGCTGTTCGCGCTCCCAAGTTCTACCCTGCCGATGATGTGCCGAAGCCCTTGCACAAAAACAAGGTTATCAATCCTCCAAAGCTCAGGCAAGTTTTTCTGCCCTCTACCGTCAAATGGTTTTGGTCCTGTGGAAGACGAACAAACGAGGCCGCCGTGTTCTTCTATCTCCTTCTTGCTAGAAACCCCGTCTTTTTCAGGCATCTCTTGTTCTCTCTCTCTCTCTCCCTCCCTATATAGGGAGAGAGAAGTTCCATGTGGTCTTCCAATGGAAATGAAGCTTTTTGTCAGAGTATGAGATGGAGAAAATGAGGGATGTGAGAGACACATGGCATTGCATGGGGAGGAGGTCTGATGCCATATGCTTTCATTTTTGGTTGAAAGCTATAACTTCAGTATTGGGAAGTGATTGTTCAAGGAGAAGAAGTTCACTTAGAATACTCTCTCTCTCTCTCTCTCTCTCTCTCTCTCTCTCTCTCTCTCTCTTTGTCAAAAAAAAATGTTTTTGTACAAGACACTCTGAAAATGCTGCTGGTCTTTTGACATGATTGAGGAGCAAGTGAGGGATGCGAGATACACATGGTATTGCATGGGTGATATCCTACCACATGGTTTCATGTCGGTTGAAAGCTATAGCTTTAGTTTTAGGGAGTCTTTGTTCAAAGAGAAGAAGTTTTCTTAGAATACTCTCTCTTTTCAGTAAAAAATGTTTTTGTAACAAGATAGTCTGAAAATGCTGCTGGTCTTTTGACATGATTGAGCTGTGTTTTATTTTGATTCAGGTCAAGCATCTCTCCAGGCACCATACTCATTTTGCTGGCTGGTCATTTCAAGGGCAAGCGTGTCGTGTTCTTGAAGCAGTTGGAGTCTGGGCTTCTTTTGGTTACAGGTGAATATACCAGAGTCTCTTTTCTTAGCATACTTGGCAGTAGTGATCTTGTGCTGGCTTTTGTGTGTGCTGAGGAGTTGTCCATAACATGGCTCCAGTTTGGCTGTAACTTCTAAAGTCAATAGATATAATATTCTGGTCTGGGAAGAGAATCTAGTATATTGGACAACTGTAATGGAGTTGTCTGCTGAAGGGGCTAACCTGAAGAAGCAGCCATGTGATGAAGGGCATGCTTGGTAATACTCAGTTGTTTGATTCTGATTTGCTTATTGTGCAGGGCCATTCAAGGTGAATGGTGTTCCCTTGAAACGAGTCAATCAGGCATATGTGATTGCTACCTCCACCAAGGTTGACATCAGTGCCCTGGATGTTGTGAAGTATTCTGATGGCTACTTCAAGAGGGAAGTGACCAAGAAGAAGAAAGGAGAGTCACAGTTTTTTGAAGCTGAGAAAGAGGTGAGAAACCCTTTTCAGATAATATGTCCCACTGAACCTTGTAAAGTATTGCTTGTCACTTGCTTCCCCCAATCCAGCTCATGTTGTAGGTGTGCAATTTTTTGTTTAATTGCAACTTTTGCATTTTGCTGCAGGAAGAGGAGAAGACCTTGCCACTTGAGAAAATAGAGGATCAGAAGGCTCTTGATGCCAAGTTGGTACCTATTATTGAAGCAGTCCCAGAACTGAAGTCTTACTTGTCAGCTAGATTTGGCTTGAAGTCTGGTGTGAAGCCACATGAACTTGTCTTCTGAATGGGGACAGGTTCAAGCTCTATGCAAACTGAAGTTTTCAGTTCAAATTTTCATTTCATATTCCTTTAATCATTGTGGCTTTTGATTGTTTCAGTTCTGAGCAGGTTATGAGCTATGCTGGCTGTAAACAATTGTGTCTAGCCGTTCTGAAAGTATGGGTGAAAGAGCATGATCACTATCTTATTAGGTGTGTTATCTTCTTTTGTGATAGAAAATCCTGAGTCCTGCAAGAGTTGTTGAGTTGTCACATGGGTGTTGATCTGGATAATTTTGTCAATTTGTTAGCAAGGCTGTAGTCAACAGGAGTTTTTGTGCAGGCTTTGTGATAGTATTGCTCGAGCAGAATTGTCAGGGCATTTATGAGCCAGGGCTGAAGATTAGAGGACCAGAATAGTGGGCTTGTACCAGCTAGCTGTCCTGGTCTTGCCACTAATTGAGCTTAGAGAGAAACACCTTGGAACGCTGGTGATTCGACCAATCAACAACAAATAGGAGTGGAGTGGTCAGTGCTCCACATGAAATTTGTGGAACAGTCTGTGGAGTATTCTCACTGTTACACGAGGTAACACATTCTGTTGGCAAAATACTATATAAAGAGTCAATGAGCAAGATGTGTCTTGGTCTGTACCAGTGTTGGTTGGTTTTCTGGACACCACCCATGCTCTACCTGGTAGATACCTGGTTTGTGTATCTGAACCATTGGGTCATTAAAAAGGAGAGACAATGGGAGGAACCCAGCCACATTTTCATACATGGGCACAAGATAGAAACCCTTCTTGAAACCCAACAATGCAAGAAGCTGAAGTGTTTAGTAGTTACGACTTTGGCCATGGCTTAGAGGATTGATTGTTCCAGTCATTCAACTGCCATTAACACTACACATCAAGAGAGGTTCAGCACAATTCAAAACACTGTGAGCCTTGAACAAGTGAATTGCAAAACGAACTTGGAAATTTTAGGTTGTCTAAAACTTAAAAAAGAAAACCTCACCAACCCATTTTTCTAGGAGGCATACCCATCTTTGTTTGAATGGAAGGGCTCATAGTTGTACATCATCAACTCATGTTCCTCACTGTTGGGAGATGGGTTTGTGCTGTGACTTGTGAGCCTCATTGCAATAGTTTGCATAACAGCACCCTCATGGTAAAGCTTTACAACTTTTGGGCACATGGGACTCCACATGTAAACCCTTAAACCCTTAAACCCTGAACCTTTGAGCAGATCAGAAATTATACTTCTATACCTCAAAAAGTGTTTACACCAGCATTACTAGATTCAAAAGTTGTTGCTTAAAAACACAAACAATTGAGAAGTGGATTGTGTCAAAATATAAACCTGATAAGATAATTGGCAAGGACCTGAGTAAGTTGGACAGCATCAGCACTGTGGAATGGTAGCATCACCCACTCAAATGCATTTTTCTGGCAAAGTTACACAAGAGAACAATAAAGTTAAAGATGTCATGTCTTCGTGCCCTAGTTTGACCAACAAATCTGTGTTTCAAGTTTCAACCCCCAAGGTTTTACTGGTAATCAGAAAATGAGCAAATTTGTGTGATTTAGTGGAACTGGGTATCACTTCACAAGATTCTCCCAACAAGACTTGATTTAATGAGAGTATATAGGCAGCAGTGAAGGCACAGGTGAAAGAAAATCTAAAATTGAGGGTGAAACTCCTGTGAGGACGAATGTAGGTGAGAAAAAAAATTTAGTCCCCCAGTTCTTTTGTTTTTCCTATGTACTTTCTTCATCCTCACTTTTTGATTTGGTCCCCAATTTCAGCAAAACTGGGGGACCAGTACCCTCAGTTTCGGGTACTTTACTCATAACTCTAATATGTACAAACTTTGCTCCTTTTGCTTTTAAAAGTAGATCCACACTCAAAGTACATAACGCAGTTAATCCAGAAGTATAGAGTTGAAATGCAAACCTGAATGCGGATTAAGAATTACCATGCCATTGTGAGCACCCTACCTCTGGATGCCCATTGCACTCCAAGAATTGGGTATCTTGAACTCTCCACAGTTGAAATATATGGCTGTGGATTGAGAAAGAAATTTACTTTTAAGGCCATAAAAAATGAAGCAAGAAGACATGATCAATCAACATGTTCATTTTCTTTGTCATCACAATCTGTTACCCTCAAAAACATGCGATGAATCGTGTGCACTGTTGAAATTACCCTCTATGAAGCAAACACATCAATTGCATGATTCCTTTACACATGGATTCCATGAGTTCTGTGATTCCTTAAGACATGGATTGCATGATTCCTTAACTCATGGATCCTATGATTCCTTAGCACATTAATTCCATGATTTATTTCCATCAAAGGCTGCATCTTCGCTCGGGTATGGGTTGAACCCCTGTTTCCATTCAAGGCTGCCAAGGTGAATGAGAAGCAAACAACAAAAAGAGTGGAATTGGAAACAAGAAAAAAACAGACAAAAAAACCTTTCCATTGTTGTCTGTGGAAATTGTCAGCACTTGGAGAAATCAGTGAGCAGAGCAGTAGAAAACCACCTCTCTGGAGAGATCCTGTTCTTGTGATTTTCCATTGCAAGGGATTGCTTACCCAGCCAGCTTCTTGATGACTTCTTGTAGAACCCTGTGAAGCACCCCAAACACAAACACCGCAATAACATGGAATTGCTTGTAGAATTGCAATTGTGTTCTTAATAATTGCATTGCCCCTTCTCACACCCAAAATGAGGAGAGGGAGATGGTGATCACAAGTGTTATGGTGAAGAGAGATACATCTCAATTACTTACCACTGAAAAATGCAGCTGTGATTCTTCACCCAATCACCAACAAATGGGAGTGGAGCCAGTTGGTGCTCTGCCTCAACCCATTCTAATATGCTGTGGTTCTGCAGAAGCAAACTTCCCTCAATAAGTTTACATTATCTACTTGCTACCCATGAGTCATGGGATTTATGTACTATTGAATGGTCAAGCCCTGCCCATTCTGTTCGGTAAGGTGCCTAGCAAGCCCATTAGGGCAAGCTAGGCGAGACATCCAACACAATGGGCAA
>Ga0209611_10003786_pt1 | contig 26078 bp, 16 predicted proteins | sample S1TSphgellanicum_3_FD_187693 | JGI IMG/M metagenome (GOLD analysis project Ga0209611, IMG submission 187693) | Host-associated microbial communities from peat moss isolated from Minnesota, USA - S1T2_Fc - Sphagnum magellanicum MG (SPAdes) (version 2) | ecosystem: Host-associated > Plants > Peat...
GTTGGATAGTGATATCACCTTCACATTACATGAATGTAAGGTCTTCAATTCAATCCTCCTTTCGAAGCATGGTAGGCTTATTTTAGCCCTTGCATGAACCATCCCCTTCCTTCCTTCATTAGTTGAACCACATGTTCTCTTTTAACCAAGTTTGAGACCATGTATCAATCTTGAAATGTGTTTAGGGTTTGTGTTATTGATTTCTCAAGAGGCATACAAGGGAATGTGATTTAGGGTTTAGGTTTTGAGGCCTCACATTGCATGAAGGCTTTTGTTTTTAAGTATATCTTTGAATTGTGTGTACAAGACCATGTGTAGGCAAAACTTTGTTAATTATGACAAGGTATAAGCTTTGAAGGCTTGAGGGAGAGTTAAAATAAAAAGATTTTTGTTAACTTTGTTAATTTTCTATGCAATATTAAGCTTTTCTTTTGATAAGCCTTGTTGGGTCTTGAATAAAATGGAGGTGGCATTAATGGTTTGGTGCAGGACATAGTAATCATGTTGGTGCCAATAGCTTGAGGAGGTTCTTTCCAAGAGCTTTTCCTCATGATGTGATTATTGCAACATTTTCTTAGAGCTCTTCTTATTGTTATAGTTATTACATTGTTGAAGGTATGTGTTATGTTTCAAAGATAATGAATGTAGGATAAAATTTGAATAAAAGAATGCAAAAAAAATACAAAAAGGAGTGTTGAGGGAAAGGTTGTCTCCAAGAAGAATATGAGAGACAATGTTGATGCTAAGTGTTTGTCTTACTTGGATAACATGACATTTTAGTTGATTATTTGTTGTTTCACTACGTTTCCAAATAAAGGTTTTGGGAATACATGGAAGTTGTGTTTTGACGAAAATGTAGTTGTAGGGTATAATGAAGGGATGCATTACTCCATGATCAAAAAGTCTCATAGTTTGATTCCATGCATTGCATGTCACATTGTGAATGACTTCACAAAGTTCATATGACCTTCGATATTGTAGCAACTCCTTCATGTTTTTCTTTGTTCCCTTATTTCAATTTGTCATTAAAAGAAGTTTTTGAACCCACCATAGTTTTTTTTTAAATTGCATTTCTTGTTGTTTATGAGTGCAATTCAACTATTACAACTTTCTTTATTGATATTTAATCTAATTGTCTTCTTTGAATTCTTCTATTTAATTTTGTATTGAGCAATTAGAAACAATGTATTATCTGGCCTTGGATTACCACAAAGGTCATGCAATCTTCTTTACTCAAATCAAGATAACTCAAGAAAAATCAAGAATTCAATTTCTTGCATTTGTGTGCAAGAGCATGTTCTTGAGCTAGCTAAAGATTAGAATCCAAAGATGCTAGATTTGAATATTTACTTATTTTGTTTAGGATTTGAGTTCAAGGGCTAAAGATTATGTTGTTTTGTGTTTTTTGGGTTTGTATCAGAAAATGTAACAAACACAACAACAAAAGAAGGAGGAAGGATTGCAATTACATGAGCAAATCAACTTTTAAAAAATTCAAAGTACAAAAAGAAAGTGAATTATGTGTGAAAGTTTAATGGGAGCTCCAATTTCATTTACAACTAATGGCAAACATTGTTAAAATGTTCAACACAAAGTTGTTCCTACATTTTTGGCTCTTTGTTTTTCTTGGCCATAAGTTTGTTATGAGTATATTTCGGAAAGTTGTGGGGTTTGTGCACAAATAAAGCCAAACACCAAATCTCTTCTTTTGAGATACATTGATCAAAATTTTGACAAGCTTAAGTCCTAGCAATAAGAATAAGTTGAATTAATAGAATATGAACTTCTTCAACTCCAAATATATAGCAAGGTCAAAGAGGGATTGAACATTTATCACTTAGTACAAATGTATTTTTCACATAACAAAAAAATTGTCCCTCTTAGTTTCGAAATGTGAAAATGTTGTAAGGGAGTTACAAAGTATTTACATTGTGTGGTTTTATAATGGAGTTGGTCAAAAGTTTGAAGTTGCATATATTGCCATGATGGAGTGATTTTTTTTAACATGTGTAAAATTTTGCATTAGAGCACCTTGCTAATGATGTAATGGGAACAAATGATGTTGTATGAGTTGGAAAAAAGGTATATAATTGTGCATGAATACATTCCTTTTTTGTTGGTGGGTATGTATAGACTCCCATGGCATATGTAAATGTGCCTGCAATACTTGAATAATGTTGCCAACATACCCATGTTTGGCTATTGGGCCATCAACATTGCCTTCACTTGTTCATAATCCTTAGCAATTGGATTTTGATTTCTCTTACAATGTCCATTTATAAGATAATGTCATTGCTTGAAAAAAATTACAAGGCTATTAATGAGATTCTTACAATTTTTTTCTTCCAAGTTCAAAAGGTGGATGGCTAATTGCATCCATTGGAAACATAAGTTTCTTATCAAATCTTCAAAAAATATCTGGTGTGTACATTGATTCATAATTTGTGTTACATTATTGTTTGGTTGCAAAATTGCATGTGTGTTTCAAGGCATTGGCATAAATTTTAGAGATTACATTGAAGCTCATGCAATTAAAACATGTGAAAGGGGTATACTAGATTTTTAAAATCCTTACATACATTCAATTCAAGAAAAGGCATAAAACTATGGAGGTTTCTATCCAATAGTTAGGCAATCTTAGTTTAAGTAGAAAGAGAAAACCTTACATAATTATTACCATTGATCAACAAATAGATATCCTTAGTAAACCAATACCTATAGAATAAATCCTAAAGGTTGTGCATACAAGGTGTGTGTGTATGTTGCATTCAATTTCTTGATTAGAGCACAAAGAAAAATATATAGAATATGATGGACATCAATTTCACATTTGGGGATAATTCATATAGTCTATATGTGAAATTTGATGAACATTCAAGCAAGAACCATAAGTTGGATTTGTTTCATTGCCAACCTAAATGTCTTCACAAGCTTGATGTTGTGACAATTTAAAATATTGTTTTGACATTTCACACATTTTATGATCATCAACCAAAGTGGCGGGTTGATGAATCTCCATTGCATCCTTTGATTCCACGACCACAAGATGGGCTTTCAAAAGGGTCTAATGTAATAAGTGTTGCTAAGATTTGAACTGCACATTAAAGGTTTTGATTATTGTTATTAAATCAAGTGAATATAAAAACTTATTGGTTTATTGTTGTGTGCAATGGTATTCAAAAGCAAAGATGGGGTTTTAAATAATTGCGAATATGATGAAGGAAATAGCCTTGGATGTAAACTTTGATCCAAGTTCTATAACAACAAATCACATAGAGTGACAACAATTGAATGAATTAACTACATGAAAATACTAATAGAAGTTGGGATGTGCCTAATTGGGCACAAATCAAGAGAGGCTTACATAAAGTATGATATAAATGTTGAGGAGATTCAAGAACAAGACTCATAAAATATCATGTATTATGCTAAAAGGAGTGGTGGAGATATTTCATGGGATGCTAATTTGAAATTTGAAAGTGAATTTTCAGCAAAAAATTTCAAATGGTATGTCAAATATTTGTTTCATTTGAAATTAAATTCTTATTTGTTTCAACAACTGTTGTGTTAAAATTTGACATGTCTTTCTTTATTTTTTAAGGTTTGGGGATTGTTGGAATTGGTTTTCAGTCTTGTAATTCAACTATTCTAGTATTTGATGTTCAACAATGTGCCATTGAAGTGGATCCAATTTATTTTAGTGCAACATCCAATGCCAATGTTGGATCAACTGAAAATGAAGTTGAAGTAAGTGTTGAAGGTAGCAAGCAAAAAAGTTGATGCAATGTTGTTCAAAGAAGTTACAATGCTAGAAGGTGAAGAAAATCACACTTATGTAGACCTCATTGAACACAACATTGATTTTGATCAAGATTTGTTAAAGGGAAGGCATAATGAGGATACAATTAAAAATGCACACGTTAGTCACAATTTTAGCAATTTTACAAATTGCATTGTACATCTAACAATAGTTGAAATTAAGGCTACAACAAAATTTTCTTTGCAAATCCAACAAAGATGATTAGACTTGTAAAAGACTTATGTGAATTTTTGGTTGTGGAACATTTTTGAAGAAGTAAAGAAAACCTAAAAGCCATTGAAACACTAAGTTATTTCCCCCAAAGCTTATGGGTGGAATATACAAACATTATTTTATGAATTATTATATAAATCTTGTTCATTTCCCACTTTCAGAGTTTGCAATTTTGGATAAATTTTGCAACAAATTAAAAAAATTTGTGAATAAAATATAGGTGAAAAAGATTTGTGTCACAATTAACATAATTAGTTATGTTACAACAAATCATCATTACTAACCATTATATAATTCATCCAAACGAGAGGCACACCTAGAGATTCTCTAACCTTTGAATAAATCATCATCATCATCATCATCCACTATATATAATTCATCCAAATTGCAAGCTTGGTTGGTTCAGTAGCAAGGCGCCTAATAATTTATTTATTTATTTATTTTGGTTAGTTATGTTCAGCAGTAAAAAATCGGTAATAATTTACAATTCAGCAATTATACTAAATAATGGAATTATTGTGCTTGAGAATTTTCATTCAGATTTTTGGCATGGCATGCACTTATTTTTCAGAATTTTTGGCAATTCCAAAAGGGTAATTAATTAATTTGTGTCTAACCAGCTTAGGTACTAGGAGTAGTCATCATCCATCACCATCCATTCGATAGTTCATCCAAATTGGAAGCCTTCATTGGAAAATATTCATCCATGATGGAGATCAACCTAGTTGGATGAGACACACACACCAATGAAAAATTGCTGAGGCTCTTGACTAACTAGTAAGTATAATAATGAAGATCACCAATCTACTAGATAATAAGTTCATCCAAATTGCAAGCATTCATTGGAAAACATTCATCCAAGGCTCTCAACTAACTAGTAAGAATAATAATGATGATCACCAATATACTAGATAATAAGTTCATCCAAATTGCAAGCATTCATTGGAAAACATTCATCCACGATGGAGATCAGCCCAGTTGGATGAGACCACACAGCAATGACAAATGGCGAGGCTCCCAAACTAAACTTAGTAAGTAAGTTTCATGATGATGATCATCATCCAACAGATAATAAGTTCATCCGAATTGCAAGCTTTCATTGGAAAACATTCATCCACGAAGGAGATCAGCCCGGTTGCATGAGACGAGAGAGACGGGAGGAAGACACGAAAGAGACGAGCGCGCGCGCGCGAGCGAGCGAGCGGGAGAGAGAGCGCGACGTCGCGTGCGAGGTGTGGGAGAATTTTTGTTTCTATGTGTTGTTGGAGGATTTGGAGAAAGATCGGCGGCGATGGCGGAAGATTTGGTAGACATTGTGGTGTTAGGCGCTTCGGGATTTACGGGGAAGTATGTGTTGCGGGAGCTTCTGAAGTTTAGGAATCCGGCGGGGAGAGAGCCCAGAAAGATTGCTATAGCTGGGCGTAGCAAGAAGAAGCTGGCAGCGGCCTTGACATGGGCTGCTGCTGCTTCTGCGGCTGCTTCTACTAGTGCTGGTAGAACAACAACCAAGGATCTGGAATCTTCTTTCTCCGACGATGGTGCTCCGCCCGTTGTCATCTATGAAGCGGATATCACCAATGTCGCGTCTTTGCGAGCGGTTTGCAAGAAGACGAAAGTGTTGGTGAGTTGTGTGGGACCTTACCGCAAATATGGTCAGCCTGTGGTAGAAGCATGCGTGGAGGCCGGCGTAGATTATCTGGATATCACTGGAGAACCCGAGTTTATGGAGCGCACGGAGCTTCTGTACCATGAGAAAGCCAAGCAGACTGGTAAAATTCTTTTTGTCTCAAGCGCCTCTCCCTCTTCCCTTTCCTTCTTTTTCTTTTTATTGGGTGCGTTATCACTTCATCAGGTTTCTTGGCTTCAGATTTGAGCCCTAGTGTTGAGCAAATTAAGAAGTTAGGGTTTGATGTCTGAGGGGAGAATAAGCAGATGGAATAGTAGTATATGTGCTATGAGAAATCTAAGGAACAGGAGATTTGGTGCAGTAAGATGTTCAGTTGCATTGTGCATCTGAGTTGCGGTGCATCTCTTTTAGCATAAGAAATTAGGGTTTGATGTCCGAGGGGAGAATAAGGAGATAGAGTAGCAGTATATGTGCTATGAGAAATCTAAGGAGCAGGAGATTTGGTGCTGTAAGATGTTCAATTGCGTTGTGCATCTGAGTTGTGGTGCTCTCTTTTAGCATTTGTATGGTAGTGGAACACGGAATGGGCTATCAACAAGTAGAGGTAATTGAATTCTGTCTAGGTTGAATTTGATTGTTGGTTCTGATAACCTTGTTATTAGGTCATCTCTCTCTTTCATTCTGGGTTGACTTTGATTGCAAGTATGGGGTTGTTCTTGATACTTACAAAGATATAGCATTTGTTGAATTCTTTATGATAATCACATGATGAGAACAGCAAGTTGATTATACTGTTGGATTTAGCTCAGGTTTTATTTTGCCTTTCTAGTTTTTGTTATCTGTACAAGTGACTGGTTTTCTTTTCTTGCTGGATGATGGTGTGTAAAAAAGACGTGGTATTTCGGTGTCTCAATTTGATGCAGGGTCATTGGTGGTGAGTGCCTGTGGTTATGATTCCATCCCGGCAGAATTTGGAGTGATCTTCAACACCCAACAATTTGATGCCCCTTCGGTTCCCAACAGTGTGGATTCATACCTGGTCCTTGAATCTGTGGGTCACAATATCAAGGGCAATCTTGGCACTTGGGAATCTGCAGTTCTTGGGACTGCAAATATGGCAGACCTCCAGAAGCTTCGGAAGTCCAGGCCTAGAAGGGCACGCCCACAGGTACTCTCTGTTAACAAATCTAAATACAAGCAGGTGCATTCTATGGCATGAAGTGGTGAAATTCATTGAGACTGTAATTACCATACAATGCAGTACTGTGGTATGTGTTTTTCTCTGAACTCCAGTGTCTTGGCATACTGGGTCATCAACATTGTATAGTCTTCTGGAGATGAGAATCTCCATTTTTTTCATGCTGTGGATGTGTTCTATATGTTTCTCTACTAGTAGACTGTACAGTGGAGTAGTACACCCAGATTTCAGGGGTTTCTCTGAAAGCTGAACATAGGAAGTGATCAACAGCCACAGATGCTATATACTGATTTTTTTGTTGGTTTGACAGATCCCAGGGGGGTCAGCAAAGAAGAAACCAGGATTAGTGCACTGGGAGGAACATGCAGGTGGCTGGGCAATACGATTTCCAACTGCAGATGCAACAGTTGTCCGCCGTACACAATCCACAATTATTGAAAACCCTAGTGGTCTCCCTACTGCTGATGATGACGAGTCCCAAACATCCAATGTGAACAAAAGTGCTTGGACATCCATCAAGCCTGTGCACTATGGCTGTTATTTCATCCAGAAATCAATTGTTGGGGTGATTGGAGTTTTTGTGATTGGTTGCCTGCTGGCATTACTGAGTGCTTTCAAGTTTGGCCAAAAGTTGCTCATCCAGTATCCAGAGATATTCTCCCTTGGCACCTTCCACAAGGAGGGTCCAAGTGAGGAGGAAGTGGCAGCTGCATCTTTTAAGATGTGGTTTGTTGGGCGTGGTTACAGTGATTCAAAAACTATTTCTCCTGGAAAGGAGCCTGATAAGCAGGTGGTGACACGGGTTTCAGGGCCAGAAGTTGGCTATGTAACCACACCCATTGTGTGCATTCAAGCGGCTCTTGTTATGCTAGATGAGAGAAAGCACTTGCCTAAAGGAGGTGTCTACACACCAGGTGTAGTCTTTGGTGGGACTGATTATTTGCAACGATTGCAAAAGAATGGGCTGACTTTTGATGTGATTAGCACCACAAAGATCTGAGGTTTTTAAGGATAATTAATTGATTACACATTGGTGTCTCCCGGTAGCTCACCAATGTTCTGACAATGCTTAAAATATCATGGATGACTGTTTGGATACTCTTACTAAATGGTCACCAGGCTCAGGTAGGTCTACTGTTGTGACACATTATGAATTGCAAGCCACAGTGGGACATTATTGTGTTGTGTTGCCCTTTTATTGTAAGTACACCAGTTGGAAATGAGAAGACTTTGGCAATGACTTTGTACTTTAGGGCTTTAGTACATTTTTGATATCTTGCAGGGTCATCAAGGAGTACATAAGATCTTCAATCCAGGTTTATATGAGGTTTAGTCATAGGTTTTTTAGAAGAGTTCTCATCTCAGTAACATGAGTACACATACATGAGGAATTTCAAGAAATTCAAAGAATTGAAAGATTATTTTACCATGTTACAACAGTACATCCTCTCTTCACCAGAAAGGCACTTCCCTCCTCACTTGCAGAGATTAGGACTTCTGGCAAAATTTACCCAGTTGAAGTGGGGGATAAGCAACCATGCTTAGTCTGGTCTAAACTTTAAACCTGATTATTCAAGATACTTGCCCTATCCCATAAAACAATTGCTATTGATACTCTCACAATCCATTGCATCAACTCCCTATGATTAAGCACTTCCAGTCAATCCCTGCCTCTGAAGCAGTATCAAATCAAAACTCCATCTTCAATGTTGTCTGTAACCCTGATGCTTACCTATTGTAATGAGTGGATTCCAAGTCCTCATATGTCACCACTGGAAGAACCCAATTGGTACACATGCTTGGATGATGTATCACAATTTACTGCCAAATTGCTCATGATTGGAGGCTAATTACAATTCAGCACAATTTCAAGACCTACGTACTCCAGTGTCCCATTCTACAGATGGAAACTGATCAAGGTTTCTTTGGACTTTTCATTGCTGCTAAAAAGGGCGACTACTAAAACTGCACTCAAAGTTTGACTTCAGCACAAAGAAGATATCTGCCATCAAAACCTCTAGTATTCCATTTAAAGAAGGCATCAGAAACCTAGGATATGCCAACCCAGCATCAGCAGCTATCAAGGGTTTTTGGTTCTGCTTGAGCTTCCTACCACCAAATGTAACAATACCCTAATTTCTTACAGTGCACCTGTCTGCATTTCTTAAACCATGAAAAGAATCCATAACAAAGCACTAGTCAGAGTTTACAACTTCAAGATAATGTCAAAAAAATAGAGAAACCGAAGAAAAAGAAGAAGAGTTCCAGTGATAAGGGAGGTGTGCAAACAAACCCACCATCTTTTTTCCAACACGGTAGTGACAGAATCAGTGACAATATCAAAAAAACAACTGACAATCGCATTCCCATGAGTTTCAAAGTTTTGGAGTTAATAGGTCAATCATGTGCTTCATGAGGATCCAGTAGCAACAACAGGGTTTGGAGGAGCAGCACCATTTGCAGCTCCATTGTACATCATGCCACTACGGCCGCCACCGCCACCACCACCGCGGCCTCCTCTTCCTCCTCCATAGTGGTTGGTTCGAGGATGAAAACCTCCAGCTTGATCATAGAATTGTGCACCTCCTCCACGCCCTCCAGTGGTATACATACCCCCCCCACGTCCTCCTCTACTGCCTCGTCCATTGGAGTAGCCTCGGCCACCTGCTCGGCCACCCATTCCTTGATATCCACCAGTCATGCCTCGCCCCCTTGGTGGAGCTCCAGCTCCCACCGGATGATGACCCTGCTGCTGCTGGTAATTGCCGACATTTCTTGGTGCTCCTCCCACCATCTGAGGCTGAGGATGCTGAGGGTGGTGGTGAGGATGCTGATGCTGATGAGGATAGTGTTGGTGATGGTGAGGTAGAGCTGGAGGTTGTGGTTGATTGTCACCTTCTTCTCCTGTTGCTGCTGCTGCTTCTGCTACTGCATCCGGCTGTTGTTCCACAACCTGCTGCTTCACGTCCACTTCATCCAGACTTCCAATATCCACCTCTTCATGACTACCAAATTGTGGTATCTTGAAAGCCACTGCTGCTGCCACTGCTACTGTGTTTGAGGTCTCGGCAGCATATGGAAGAGGACTGGAGGAGGGTACAATTCCATTAGTCGTCCCTGCTGCTACTACTCCATACTCATACACCTGAGGTACTGCTGGCTGTAACTGCTCTGGTTTGGTGTAGTAGACCGCAGCAGCAGGAACAGGAGGAGGATTGTGGTCCATTTCCTTGGTTGTAAGGTACTGTCCTGCTGCTGTTGCTGCAGCTGCCGCTGTCTGCTGACTCACAGTTTGCAGCTCAGGTGTCATTGTAAAATACTCAGACGAAAGAATCCTGTTCAATCTCTCCCTCATGCGCGAATCTGCAAAGAAAGAACTGGTCAAGGAAGCAACTGAATCACATGCTAAGAAGAAGAAATGGCCAAGGAATGAATTGAATCACATGCTGAGAAACCTGGGAATCAAATGCCATGGAAAACCCGCAAAAACCTCTGAGAGATGGAAAAGAGCACAAAGAGGTTGTCCCATGAGGAGGAGGAGGAGGAGCAGGAGGATACAAGAGATTTGGGCATCAGAATGAATGGCGCGATCAGAGTTCAGCAACCAGTCGCGAGCATGCTCAATGCACCGTTGCAAAGCATCACGATGAGAGAGTGTAACATTGGGTGGACGCGAGGTAAGCATGGATCCGAACAAGGCCAGTGCATCCAAGTCTCCTTCGATCAAAGGAGTGGTAGCATCATCGGTGACAAAATCGTAAGAGAGACAAGAGCTCCTCTCGTGAACCTTGGTCCATACAAGCGATGGTGCATCTCCTTGTGACCTGATGTCAAAGAGATGAGCAAAGTAAAGCAGCTTCAACAAATCTGCAACATCTTCTTCCGAGAACCGTCTCTCGTGCTTTTGCCCCAAGCTACTAGAGTGCTGCTCGTACTCCCTCAGGATCTTCTCTTTGTCTTCTGCTTCCTCCTGATGCTCCTCCTCCTGGGGGGCCTTCCCTTGCTCCTCCTCCCTCACAGAGCTTTCCGCATACTCCGGGGCAGACACGTCTCGCGACGACACAGCACCTCCTCCTCCTTCACCACCGTCGTTCTCCATTTCGACAGAAGCATCTCCTCCTGTTCCTCCACTGCGGCCTCCTCCAGTCTCCTCCACCACCACCACCTTCCCAACAGCAACATCCACAGCACCAACAGCAACACCAACTTCACCAACATCACCTCCATCTCCCACACTATCTTCCTCCTCCCTTCTGCCAAGAGTAGCAGCCATGAGTTCCTTCTCACGCTCCGCCACTTCTTCTTTCACAGCAAGCAGAAGCGGCTGCCGGAGCTTTTCATACTCGTCGATGAGAGCAGCGATAGCAATCTTGGTCTTCAACACATCCTCTTGTTCCTTGTTCACAGCTTTTCCCTGCGCCTTACTCTCCTCGATTTGCAAGATCCGGTTATACTTCTTCCGCAAACCTCTCAGCCGTTTGCTCATCATCGTAAGCACAGGTCCATCTTTAGGTCCTCCAGTATTTGCATATCCTTCATCTGCATGAGCTCCTTCCAGCCCCGCCATTCCCCTCCTCTCTCCCCCTACCCCCACCCCCTCCCTACCTCCTCCCCCTGCCCCCGGGCCCTCTCCCTCCCGAATCCAGCCACAAAAGACCTCCCAAAATCCACAACCCGCCAATCCCTTCCGCTACACCACGACGCAACGCAGCCTGCTCCGACTGCTCTCCCGCCAAGGTGCGCAAACAATCCAAGCAAGAGAGGCCAAAAGCAAGGAGCAAGCGAGCGCAGCGAGAGGAGCAACAGCGAGGGCGATGGCAACAGCAATGGAGCACCAAACCCTAAAAAAAGGGATCCGGGGGGTCCCCACAGAAACCCTGGATTCCCAGGGCCGCCAATGCAGGCTGCAAATGGTGGATCACATTTTCCCGGAAAACCCTAGGGGTCCATCCTCATGGATGATGATGATGATCATCATCATCATCATTCATCATCCAATTTATGGATGAACTTTCTTAGCAGTTAAGCTAGGGTTTCGTCCTCTTGAATGATGATGATCATTGTCATCATTCATCATCCAATGTCTGGATGAATTTTATTTTTATTTTTTGAAAACCTAGGGGTCTGTTGTCTTGGATGATGAGGACGATTATCATTCAATCATCTAATATATGGATGAAATTTCTTAGTAGTTTTTTAAACCTAGGGGTCTGTCCTCTTGGATGATGAGGATGATCATCATTCAATCATCAAATGTATGGATGAAATTTCTTAGTAGTTTTTAAACCTAGGGGTCCATCCCCTTGGTTAATCATCATCATCATTCATCCTCTAATGTATGGATGAAATTTCTTACTAGTTTTTAAACCTAGGCGTCCATCCCCTTGGATGATGATGATGATCATCATCATCATCATCATCATTCATCTTCTAATGTATGGATGAACTTCCTTATTAGTTAACCTAGGGGTCCTTCCTCTTGGATGAAGATGATCATTCATCAAACAATGACTAAATGGGCTACTTAGTTGTTAACCTAGGGTTCCATCCTCTGGGATGATCATCCAATGAATGCATGGACTACTTAGTAAATACCCTAGGGATTCGTCCTATTGGATGATCATCATCCAATAAATGAACTAGTTAGTTAGTTAGTTAGTTAGTGACTTACTTACTTAAATTGGGCCACTTTCAATTCTAGTGAATGAGTCTCCAACTTTTGGACCAACCAATGGAATTTTAACTACAACTAGTTTGGCCTGTGCTGCTGAACCAAATGTGAACAGGACTATGTAACTGCTCCAGGTGTGAACAGGATCCTCAGAACAAAACCCATTCTAAATTAATTAATTCATTGATTATAATTAATTTTTAGTGACAGAAATTACTCAAAATTTAATATCTCCTTAAAAGCTAAGGTCCTAAAATTGTGAAATTGCTTCTATTAAATCCGAGCTTAGGTCTAAAGATCACAAAATCACCTCCAATAAATCCTACTCATCAAGGGCTTTCCCACAATATCAAGAATGTGCCCTAATGCATTGGTTGTTGAAAACTCATAATTGTGAATGAATTGAGTTCATCCAATTACAATCGAATATGTATGAATATTGAAATCAGTGTTTGTTTTGTTTTGTTTTGAAGGTCATGTCTTAACCTTGCCAAATTGTGTGGCACTTTGTTGCATTTTTGGTATTGTTAGAAAGCCTTTAATGTAACGAGGTTGTGTGCACATTTGTTGGTTCATAATGATTTTTTTTCATTTGGAAATGAATTAAATGATTTTGTTGTCATTTAATTTTTTGAAAGTTGTGTCTCTTATAAGCTAAAGCTTGAAGATGTTTGTTTTACAATCTTTTTAGAATACATATATAAGGATAGACAACTTTAAATTTTATTTTTTTCATAATAATTTTAAAATTAAGCCCATTTCAACAAGAATAATATTCGAATGGTGGCCTTATATTAAGTTTAATAGACTCGAGCCAAAGGCAACAATACCCATAAAGATGAATATAATAAATATGTGTTAGATTTGTTTTGTGACCATGTTTTAACCCTCCCAAACCTTGGGCCTCTATGTCGCGCTTTTGTAATTGTCCAAAAAAACCTTTGACAAGGCAATATGCATGTTTATCGTTTCACAATTTTTCAATTGATGGAACAAATTCGACAACCTTAGCCTTGGGCTCACAACCCAAGGCTAAGGCATGAGAATGGGAGCAAATTGGGAGAGTGTCCTTAGTGTCAAAAACATTCACAAGCTTGAATTTCAACATTCATGTATGGGTTTTCCCATTTTGGGTCTTGGAATCTTGTAAAGTTTTAAATTTGTTGGACAAAAGTATAAGTAGCAAAACATGGTTTAAATTGAACCCCCAAAATGTGTCATTGGAAAGGTTTTTAAACATAAATATCAAGAGTGGGTTTGCATTTTTCATTTGGAGGTATGAAATAATAAACTTTTGACCAAACATGTGGCCAAGAGTTAAATTGATAATTTGGCACCCAATCGTCAAAACTTAAGAAATAAAGGTCAAATGACCTCCAAAATTTGAACATGTGGGAAATCTTTGGATTTTCAAAACTTTTTTTGCCACTTTTATATAACCTTTAGTATATAATACAAGAGATGAGGTGGTGTGGTTATGAATTTAGTTCACCCATGATTTGTTTATACACCATTTTGATTCAAATTTGTGTCAATTACTCTCTTTTTTGGTTTGTGTACATTGTAGGTTGATTGCACATTGAACTCTCACTTGTGAATTCATTGTAATCCTATATTGGAACTCCCACCCTCATTTCTCTTTTGAAAGAAAGGAAAACACCTTATGTTTACATTCTCTTACAAACTTAGGAAAGCACCTTACATTTACATTCTCTTACACTCCCTTCTACCAAAAACAACAACCATGATTTGCTATTAATTATTATTAGTTGCAAAAATAAATGGCATTTTTGAATTCTTAACTGAAATCGTTCAAATATATTAATATAAACTCAAAAATAATAATATATTTATCCAAAAACTGAACAAGTTATCATATTGATTATAATTGCAAAAGCATGATGCCACGTGACATATTGATGTCCTTTGCAACTACATAGTAATTTTTGTGACTAAATAGTTATAAACATAGTTGAAAAAGACAATAGTCATATTTTAGACCAATCACAAAACCCAAGATGTGTTGTTGTGTTTATGATTACATCGAGATCATCCCATCAATGTTTCCACCATGCAAATCAAGGCCATTGTGACAAATGTCATGTCATATGATGTGTCAATGGGTGGAGCAATGTTATATCCCATGGGTTTCACATACGAAAAGGAAATCACATCTTATAGTTTGTGATGGTAATCAAGAGATGGAAAAAATGTACACCATTTAATACATTTTATTGCAAAAAAACCTTTGAGCCAAAATAACATGATGCCACGTTTGGTTGCATTATTTGGGATTGTGAGTTTTGGGGGATAATTCCTAGAATGCAAGTTTGTTTAGACAATCATTCACCACGATAGAGCTCCAAGGGATGGAAATGACTATGATCACTTCTAACATTAATCATGAGGGACATTGGTGAACCATTCGTGCACATTTACAACAAGTTGCACAACATTATCTACAATAAGCATGGTAAAAGGCCTTTACACCCACAATCATAGATGCCAATTCTATTTTCGCTTTTACATCATCTCAATTTGTCACCATTGGATATAATTCCAATTTTGTCGCAATACCCCCCAAAAAAAGTTTATGTGGTAGAATGAACATGGGATTAATTGTGGTGTTGTAAACATGAATTTTGGTGCAAAAAAACCTCTGCGTAGAGAATGGTGAGGTGGTTTAGTTTGTGTTTCACTACAACATGTGGTTTATCTTGCTCAAATATATCTTACATTGTTTTCGCTTGGGGGCATTCAAGGATACCTCAAAGTCTTACCGATCAACATCTTATTGCTAAGGGTGCATGATTTTTTTTGCATGGCCCCATTCACTTGGTCATAGTTAGGTGACCATGCCAAGGACATTTTTTGGCAAACCATGGCAATGGATTACAAGATAATTAGCCATGCCTATTTTGGGAACTAATGTGGGTACTCTACTACATATAGTTACATTGCACACCTTTTCTAGTTTACATTTTATAGAATGTTTAATTAATGGGTGATTTTCAGGCGAAGGTGTTAACAAATATTCATTAGATATGGTTTTGGATTGAAAAAGTCATGTTGTTCAATGTGACAACAATAGGCTCAAGGGTTCATCAACCATGTTTGTGGTGCACCAATTTTTGCCACCATACCTACTTAAAATTATCATATGATGGGATGTAAAGGCCATCATTACTTGCTATTGAAAGCATATTGGACAAAAGGAGGTTGGCACAATCAATTAGGTGTTTTTTGGAATGGTTAAGATAATGGATTGGGGTGAGCCAACAAGGATTGTAAGGCATAAACACCCATGACAAATGTGAGATTAGGAGCATCTAAAACATGTCATTTAAAAGGAAGCGGCCAAGGTTGTTGAAGGGGTGGAACATTTTTTTGAAACAAAATAAAATTTTCAATTGGTTGTGGCAAAACTAAATGTGTTTATGCCAAAGCAAAAGGTAGTTGAAATTTTTGTTAATCATTAAAAATTATGCATATGCTACTAACAAACCCATTAATGCACCAAAGGTTGTGGTCCTAGAAAATAATTGGGAACCCAACATTGAACTTGTAATTGTTGGAGATGAAAGAAGCAAGATCCATCAATTTCTTTGGGCTTATAAAGATGGTTGTGCATTTGGTCTAAAGAATTTGGGTTCATTTAAAGGCCATGAAATTTGAATTGAATTGGCTAATGATACTCCCATATTCTAAAGGCCTTACAAATATAGTGACAAGGAGAAGTCTTTGATTCAATCAAGGACCAAATAGTTTGTTGGAGGTTGGATTCATATAATTATCTTCAAGAAAGTATGTTTTGGTTGCAATGATGTTAACCAAGAAGGATGTGTTTGGTAATTGGACAAAATAGATGATGTGTGGGGACCATTGACTTATAAATCAACAAACCAAATATGATAGAAATGCCATGCCGACACTAAAAGAGATCTTTGATGCCATCGAACATGCTAAGGTGTTTAACACTCAAGATTTGAAATCTAGATACCACCAACTACCTATCAAGGAGGTGGACAAACAAAAGATTGCCTTTTGGGGGATTGATGAACATGGGAAAAATAATTTTTTATCAATGGTGATTATTGCCATTTGGGTTGAAAAATGTCATTCTAGAATTCCAAAAAATCATGGACAAGATTTTAGTAGGGTTGGATTATGCTTGATGTTACATTGATGACATTATCATCTTTAGTGCCATGATGTAAGAACATGAATAACACCTACAAAGGGTGTTTGAGTGGTTAAAAACCCATGGATTGAAGTTGCATCTAAAAAAGTGCAAGTTTTTTAATGGCCATATTAAGTATATAGGCCATATGATCTATCCTCAAGGATTAGGGATTTAATAGAAAGAGATGGATATTATCGTGCCCACATTCCATGCCCCATAGATGTGAGTCGAATTCAAGTTTTCATGGGATTGACAAACTACTATTGGAAGTTTATGAAATGGTTTATTGTCATTGCAAGCCTCTCACCTAGTTGACAAAAATGGAGCAAACATGACAATGGGAAGATGAGCAAGATCATGTTTTCCAAAAACTTAGGGTTAGTTAATTTTGGTACTAATCTTGAAGTGACCCATTAGGGGGAAACCATTCCAATTGCATACATATTGGAACATGTTGGTCCTGGAACAATGTTTGACAAAAAATAATTTGTAGTGGCATATGTTAACCATTCCAACAAGAATGTTAAATCCATGTATAATTTCTATGAAGGGGAATGTCTTGTTGCAATATGGGCAATAACTCATTTCAAGTGTTATTTGCATGGGAACCCTTTCACCCTTGTCATGGATCAACAACCATTGAAATGATTGATGGAATCCAACAATTTGATTAGCAAGCTTGCATGATGGGATGGGCACTCATGTTGTAGGAATACTATTTCAAATTCCAAGTGGTACATTGTGCTGGAATTATTAATCGAGATGCAGATGGGTTAAGTCAAAACCCATGCACAAGTCAACAAGATGGTACTAAAATTAGGTGGCATAGGGAGACCAACGTGGTGTTGGGAAAGCATGCCTTGGTCTTTTTGTGCATCATGGCAATGGGAGTTTCTATAACCACTTTCGAAAATGAAAACATTCTTGGGGATATTGAGCCTGAAGGCTGTTGAAAAGTCCAATGGACCTAAGGATGTTTATGAAGACCTTACATTAGTGGCTTATTTCCAAGGTGGGAATATGCCAATTGAAATGACAATTGATCTAAAGAGCTAAGAGTTTCAAGTGGGAAAGTAACCATTTGCTTAAAGTATGGGAGGATGGTCAAATGATGATTATTCTTTGCCCAACTCAATGTGTAGGAATAATGGGGCATGCACATGAAGAGCTAGGACATTTTGGGGCATAACATACACATATTTACTACAAGGCTAGTATTGGTGGTAGGGAATGCACATGGAGGTCCAACAATTTGTGGCAAGGTGCATTGTGTGTGATAGGGTTTGGGCTTCTTTCAATGACTTAGTGCTCCATAATTGCATCCTTTTCCTATCATTAGTTTGAACTGCCATTAGAGATTGGACTTTGTAGGGTCATTTGACATTAACCATACAACATATCATAGTTCCTTGCATCCTCCATAAATTTTCTTTCTTTTTTTAGCTGTTACTTGTTATCACAAGTTAATGAACTTTGAATAGTGGGCTAAGGTGGGGTGATTACTCCTACATGTCTTGCCCTTTCATTTATCTTACAAAGTTAAGGTCTACTATAGGGGTAGGATTACTTTCTTAGAGCCTTTTATAATATTTTCCTATGTATTTATTGGTAGGAAAATGATTTAGCAAATAATAGTTAAATTAGTTAATTTTCATATGATTAATTAGGTATGCCTAAGAAATATGACCAAAATATTATACATATAATGATAATTTATGTTTGCATCAAGATTTGTTTAAGGCCATAATTATGTCTAATATTTAACATAGGGAGATGGGCACCTTATATAGAGGAAAATAGAGTTAGAATCATATTTTATAAAATTTGGTTCAATTTCATTAAAGAACTTAATGTCAATGTTTCTTTCCCATCAAGTTTATTTTGAAGCTATATTATATGTTTGCAAACACAAGTGTTTATACAATTATTATTATCAAATAAAATTTCAATTTTTTAATGTGTTTTAAAGTAATGAAGGTGATAGACCTTGAAAACAATTTGATGGAGTATGATGTGGACAAGCTTTATGAATTCATAAAAGAGAACGTAGGTGTTGCATGGCATAGACCTTCAGAGAAATATCCTTAAAGAATTTCAAGATTTGATTCCCCAACTCAATGAACCAAAATTGCAATCCTTGCCATTAGGGTCATAGTGCTAGTCTACCATTTTTGATAGAAACTATAATTTGAAATTGTAGACATATTCTATAACTGTCAAAATTTTGAGATAATCAAATTGTAATTTGTGGGTGTTGGACCCATTTTTGGAATGATCGAACGTTTTGACAAAAAATGATGGTTATTAGTGGAAAATACAATAGTAAATAATAGTTTAAAATTACAACAATTTTTTTTTATATTTATTCAAACAAGCCTAGTTCTTATGCTTCAATCATTTGGAAAAGTTATTTGAAACTATAATTACATTTGTTATTCATTTACGTAGGAATGGTGTACATTTTAAATATTTAGCAACAAGGCTTTTTGGGTTTAATGACAACAAAATATGTTTGGCTTGAAGTCTAGGTGACATATATTTGACATGTAATTTATGGATTTGAAAGAAATTATCACTATAATTGAATGGGAAACAATTCATCAACAAACTTCACATTTATAAACATGTTTTTTATGTACTTGATTTCACAATTCTTGTCAAACCTAATATCAAACTAAGCCTATTCCACACCTAGAATGAACCCAAAAGTGAACATTTCATTGGTTATTTAGGAATATTAAAATTTCATTTTGCTCATGATAATTTGTTCATGAAAGTCATTTCATGTTCATATTAAACATTAATGAAATTTAGATATGTAGATGACATTTCAATATATGTTGAGAACTAATCATAACCATCTTAAATGTGTGTGCATGAATAGACAAAATGAAAATTATCATATGCAAGTTACAATATTTTAAGTTAAACTTTTGAAAGTTGGAATAACAGTGGGGTGAACATTTAATTTATATCTTAGAATTATTCACAAAGTTAATTGTAGTCAATACAATTATTTTTAGATTTGTTAAACTTAGGATGTGAGAACAACTGATGATATGAAAAAAATACATTGCAACAAAATACATACTCAAAGTCCTTTACTAACAAAATTGTTGATATTTTGAGGTGCACCTTGGGTCTTGAATTTTCTAGAGGTAGCTTTTGCTACTATCGCTAACTAATCATAAAAGTTTTCAAATTGCATGCAAGAAATGTTATTTGATGTTTTGTTTTAGTCTTTCATAGTAACTTTCATTCACTTGCTTTAGAGGTACCTAACAATTGAGGATAAAAAGGAAGATCCACATAGAAATTCAAACCAAAATGCAAGCCCACTTTATGGACAATTCTATTGACTACTTAGATAGTTGATAATGGTTTTTCAAGTGTGCTATTTTATACATTATGACTAAATTTGCTCATTTTGTTGATATGTAGATGGTTAAGTCGTGGTTTAAATGAGGTGCAAAAATCCATTTTCATTTTAATCATGAAATTTAACACTTTGAACCACAAACAATTTAAAGGTAGATGATTTATTAATCATAACACCTTAAAACGCACATGAATCCACCTTTGAAAAGAAGTAATAACTTATTTTTATGTGCCAATTGAAAGGGTTTTGAATCACATGTGTTGTGAAAAGTTCAATATCAAAATTTAACCTCAAATCAAATTGACTAAATGTTAGCATTTGTGTAATAAGTTTTAACATAAAACAGATATTAATTGAATTTCAAATTAATTCTATCAATAATGATAATAATAATAAATTTCACACAATTTTTTGATTGAAAAATCTTGATTTGAAATGATGTTGGATCAATATGTTCATTTGGACATACCAATTTATGTGCATGTATGGCACATTTTGACAAAAAATAAACTAGAGACTTTTATCAAGATTAATGAGATAGTATCACTTTTGTTGTACTAATGTGCTAGGATGTTATGTGGGCATTGGATGTGATTAAGTTGGACGTGCGTGGATGCTAGTTGGGATCTTTTGATCAAATTTTCATAAGGTTTGAAAAAATATTTAAAATTAAAAGAATTACATTCATTATTACAATTGCATGTACAATCTAATAGTTACACCTTTAGCTTAATGATAAAAATAATAATAACAAAATCAAGGCCCTTGGATTATTCTATTCTCATACTCTTGAAAACATGGTTTTGAATTCATTTCAATTTGGTGAGTCACTTCACGGTGTAGAAGCTAATGATCATTCTTGAGACTTTATGCAACCACGTTTGTGAATCATTAATTTTGAAAGTGGATTAAAATAATTGAATGTTGACGCATCCTAATCATAATGACAGTGTTGTCACTTGTCATTCCAGTGACACATGGTCCATGAATGTTCTTTATTTGAAGATTGTGCATGAGTTGTTGGACATTTAGAACTATTTTGTTGTTATGTTTGCAAGTCATGCTTGGCATTTGGATAGCTTAATGATAATAAAAGGGTCTCTCTAGATTTTGGGTGAATTGTGGGACACACATAATTAGTTTGTTGTTATGTTTGCGAATCATGTTTGGGATGTGGATTAATAGTCAATAAAAGGGGCAACATATACACGAGAAAGTTTAAAACTTCTTTCACAAGTAAAACTCAACATGTTCATCATCAATTGTTCATTCCCCCCATGGATGTCTGCTCCTTTGTTGCAACTATTCAATTGCTTCCCCTTTCATGGCTTTGTGGGAAGTCTGAGTGAGTTTCAAAATGACATTTGAGAGTTGTGTCATTGTGCATAGCTGATGATTCATATGAGATTGGCAAAATAATAAGAGGTCTGCAAAAGCTGTTGAGTGCAGCTCCTTTGAGTCCTTCATTCGGCAAGGGACCCATGAAGATTTGTGCAAAGGAAAGATGAACTCCAGATGTTATGAAAAATTAAACTTCCCACTTTCGTACTGAAACATATCATCAAACATACTAGGAAAACTAGAAATGTGATGAACAAACACAGTGCACATTGAAGCTTGAGATGTGGTTTGATGCAAATTGCTGGGAAGACAAGAAGAGAGCAAAACTCTTCATAATCAACCAACCAGAGAGGAAGAAATTGTCACATTGCTGTTGCACAAGAGCAACAAAAAAAATTCCACAACTTGCTTAATTTCATGAATGACAACAAAGTTACATGACAAATTTTAATGACATCAAGTGGGAAAAAAATTAGTAGCAGAAAACCCAAAAAAAAAAAAAAAACCTTTGATGCTTCTACAATCTCACATGATATGTATGTATGGCACTTGCAAGTTCATAATATCTCTACAATCTTGACATTGCTTTTGCTGGAAATCAGTTTTGCCAAACCAGCAAATTGTGCCATGTTTCCAGAATCATTGTAAATTTGTGCACTTTGATCATGATAAACCCGAAAGCTGAAAAAATTGCAAATTCTAATGCAGAAGTCTAGCATTTACCCAATATCTAGAATTTATGCATTATTAGAATTCCCTCCTCTTCCAAGTGTCTTTTGCTTAAAAAAAAAAAAAAAAACCTTTTGCTACATGCTTTGTGCTTGCATAATAAGAGGAGAATTTTAATTTAATTTATAATTTATTAATACTACTACTACTACTACTACTACTATTATTACTATTATTAGTTTGGGGCTATAGCAAGTTGTTTTTTCCATTATGGACAATTATATAACTCCAGAAATATTTTATGGCTTCACCCAATACTAGTGTGAGCTAGGAGTATGTAATCCCGAAATGGCTTTTCTTTTATCTTGAGGGAATTTCTTTGTCAAAAGAAGGACTCTTTTGTGTGGGCTTTAGGTGGAATAAAAAAAAGAGTTTTTTCTTTTCTCATTCCCTCTGAAAGAAAAAGGGAAACTTTATTAGAAATTTTCCCCCTTATTATTGTTATTTATTTATCACACCTTTTTGAAAATTCTGATTTTGCCCAGAGTTATCCAATTTTTGCTGGATTGGGTTCTGCTTTTTCTTTCAAAGTTTGTGCACCATTCTATCTAGTAACATGTGCTTTTGTGACAAAGAGGAAACTATGTTCATGAGGAAAATTTGCATTAGATCTAAAGGTGCATTCACACTTGGTGTTAAGGACTCTAGTGTTGAGTCCCCTAACACCATACTAGTCATTTAGGACTTACACCGACTTACCATGAACATTTTATATTACGTTAACATTCACTTAACATTACGCTATCACCCATTTAACATTTGGTGCCACCTAGGATGCCACCTAGATTTTCATTTAACAATGTCAACACATCAAGTGTGAATGCACCATAAGTAAATTGATCAAATCTTTAAGATGTTCAATGGGAAGACACAAACTTGGACTTTTATTGAAACACCCAAAGAGGGCACAAGTAGAGGTGAAATGCTTGAAATGATGCCCTAATGTTCAATATACGCTTGAAAAAATCGGTGTGTGCTCGCTCAATAAGTGCCAATATGATGCCTCAAGTGTTCAACATTAACCCAAACTACAAATTCACCATAAGTGCCTAAGAAGTGCCAAAATGATGCCCAAAGTATTCAATATTCACCCAAACCCCAAAATTTGGAGAGCATCCCAAAAAAAAAAGGTGCCCAAAAAAAGAATGCTCAAGTGTTGTTCACTATTCACCCAAGGTTCAAAATTTGGCAAGTGCCCAAAGATTAGTGCTTGAGAACAAAGCTCAAGAGAATGGAAGCATACCATAGACCTTATGGTACATATAACAAGCTCCAATTAGGTCATCAACAATTGAATAACTTCTCGAGTGTTTGGTGGAATCAAAAGTGTTGTTATGCACTTTCATGTTTGGTGGACTGAAAATTTGTAACGGACAAACACACACACACACACACACACACAATGATGTTCCATAGGGCAAAACCCACCTTAAGTGTAGGTCATGCTTTCGTCCACCAAACATGTTAGCTTGTGGTACTTTACCCTAGGGTCAATTTTGCCATTAAAATATTATTTTCAAATAATGAAACAAATTTTCATAAACAATATGAAGCTAAGGTGTTGAAAACCAAAAACATAATTATCACAAACCACAAATCTGAATAATCTCACTCCTCATTAATGACCATATCATAGTAGATCATGAAGAAATAATAATAATTTTAAATTTAAAACAACAAACTAATTTTTGAAATTAAAAAAAATAATTCTTTGATTTGCCCATATGGAACTTGACCCTAGGCTATGGTAGTAGTAGCCTCATAGCTATCCCAATTATATTATAATATTATTGAAATGCATATATATGGGTATAATAAGGAAAAAAAATTAACATTAAAATCAATGTAGGTCTTCATGGATGGCTTGGTAACACCCACCATTGTGGGCATTATTGGAATCGGGCTTGTGGTCAGCTCCACTTAGTGTGGGTTGGTATTCAGTTAAAGATTGTGGCCGAGAGTTTCATCCTACACAAAAAAATCATAATTCCCGTCATTGGGTTATCGTCGTTGATGGAAAGCATATATTGCGCCTTTTAGATTTAGTCTTAATTGTGAAATATTGAAATTGAGACCATCAAACCCATTTTTTTGAAGTAATTAAATATTTTAAAAATCTAATTATTTCAAAAACTAGTTATATTATTCTTGACTGATCTTGAGGAATGATTTTTATTTTTATTTTTTCAAAATTTTTTGATATTGTGTCATTGGGCTAGCATCCAAAGAAGGATTTAACCTTAAAATGGCAACAAGGTTTTATAGCCTATCTCTAAAGTAAAAAAAAACCAGTTAAAAAAAAATGCATCCAAAACTAAAATTGGAGTCCAACAAACATGATGGAAAATTTTCATTAAATTTTTTTTTGGCCAAATATTTCAGAAAATATGGGATTTTTTTCAAAAATAATTGAAATTTCTTTTGGCAATTTTTTTTTGTAAAAATAATTTAATTTAGGTTGTGAAACTTTTTTTTGGGGGGGGGAAAATAAGTTAATAATTTATAATAATACAAAAATATACAAATTATGGATGACAAGAAACATTTGATCAAATTAAGTGTTATTAAATCTTAGCACTACTAAGATCTGCAAGTATAGAAGGCTTCATTAGAGACATCATTTTATTTATTTTTGATGGTCATGGAGGTGCATAGTGTACTTGGGCGTGATGTGAATTGTTTCATGAGAGATTGTGCTTGTTTTTTTCACAATAGATGATAAAAGGATTATTAATCTTTGTCTTTTCCATTCAATTTTTTAGACACCTTGTTAATATTGCTTTTCAGCATGCTTTAACCTCTATTATAAAGAGAAAAATTACACTGACAAAAAAATGTTTGTTCTAAACCTTGATGGTGTGCAGACAGCAACCTCGGAGCTTCCAGGGTGTCGATCTGCATGGACGACCGAACGAATGGATAGAGGACAGATGACGGGACGAATGACGAGACGCACGGATTCAGGGGAGGCTTCATTTCTCATCTCGACGTTCTTCAATATATGTAATTTCACTATTTTCACACAAGTGAAATTAGAAGGACTGTGGTTGAGATAGCTTCCTACCACGAGAGGGACTAGCTCTCTCCCTTCTTTGGTTCCTACAGGCTGTGCATCTTTTTGGCCTTTCTTTTGGCCTTCCCTTCTGCCTTCTGTGCAATTGTTCCAGCCATCAAGTTTTTTTACTGGACTTTTTGCCCCAATTAAGTGTTGTAACCTAAACTCCTGAGAATTTCTCTCAGACATCTGCAACTTAAATGATTTGAAAGCCTGAGTAGCCCTAGCCCTAAACCCTAAATCCTACCACAAAACTGGGAAGAAACTGACAAGATGATGACACAAACACCAGCATCAAGACTGGGGGAGAGGATTCTCTTATTTCTTCCTCTGTGCTCCTCTGCACAAGCAAGTACCAACACTGCCAAAAAAGGGAGTTTAAATGAGGTTTTTAAACCTCCCTGCCAGTTTTCTTCAGGAAGTGAAATCATTAGGTAGTGCAAAATAGGTACGAATTGTCTGTCAAAAAAAAGTACCTACCAAGGCAACGACAATATTGATGTTTAGATTCATTATAGAGTATACTAGCTTTAAGGGATTTTGGACCCTAGGTAATAATAATAATAATAATAATAGGTCTATTTTTTATATGAGGATGTTTTTATATGATATTTTTGGCTAAGTTGTGTTGAAACTTGAGAGATTAGTTACAGAGTTATTAATAATATCTTGAAGGATTTTTTGGGTTTCTTTTTAGAGCATGTTTTTTGAAGATTTTGTTTTCACTTGATTGTGAAATAATATTTGAGTTTTCATAATTCTTCTTTTTGCCTTCAGATGCTTTTTAATGTGAATGGCGAGGCCAAAGTGTGACACACCCCTTGTTTTTTTTTTTTTTTTTTTTTTGGGGGGGGGGGGGGTT
>Ga0209611_10003788_pt1 | contig 26073 bp, 23 predicted proteins | sample S1TSphgellanicum_3_FD_187693 | JGI IMG/M metagenome (GOLD analysis project Ga0209611, IMG submission 187693) | Host-associated microbial communities from peat moss isolated from Minnesota, USA - S1T2_Fc - Sphagnum magellanicum MG (SPAdes) (version 2) | ecosystem: Host-associated > Plants > Peat...
TATGGCTAAATTTACAAATGGTGAAAGTAAGTATGTGTGTGGATATTGCAAAATTATATGAAACCTTAACCCTAAATGTAATAGCCATATTCATGTTTATTTGAAAATAACCCATAGGTGAATAAGGCAAAACTTACAATGAAAGGGCAACCTTAAATGTAATACCCACATGTAAGGTCGCTTTGAAATACCCAATATGTAGTTTGGGTGCGCCTTTGAATGAAGACCAAGGCCTAGATGCAATACCTACATGCAAGATCATACTGAAATAATACATAGGTGATTGAAGGAAACCATATGTGAAGACCCTAATCCCTCAATGTAATACTCACATGTAATGTCATTTCAAAAGTGGCATGGGTACCAAAATTATGTCTTTTTATATACCTAAATTAATTATTATTCTACATTAATTTTATGAGAAAATGTAAGTTTTATAGTGAATGTAAAAACCAGCAACTATTATGGGACCTACATGCGGGTATTACAAGAGATGAAAAAAAAAACCAGCGGCTATTATGGAGACTATATGCAGGTATTGCAAAGAATGTTCAAAAAAACCCAGTGGCTATTATGGGACCTATATGCGGGTATTGCAACGAATGAAAACTATCAGCGATTTTTTGTGACCTATATGCAAGTATTGAAAGGAATGCAAAATGCCAACGACTATTATGGGACTTTTATGGGGGTATTGCAATGAATGCAAAATGCATGTGGCTATTTTTGGACTTATATGCGGGTATTGCATTTTTAAAAATGGCCTTATGGAGTTCATAATAGAGAATGATGTAGGTATTATATGTTTAAAATGTGTGGATTGTTTTAAAAGTCTTCAAGTGATGTGAGTCCTATTATATTAGATATAAGTATTGCATAATGTTCATTTTGATCTTTGGTTTGATTCTTACATCTCCAGTACTAAAAAAATTATGACAAAGAATACATATATGATTAACCATATACCCATCAAACAAGTGTGAGTACAAGGTACTATTATATTGATAAAAGATATACAAAAATGGGTGCATGAAAAATTACTAAAGAACCTATTGAAAAAAAAATGTTGGTTCTCTATAACATATCAAAGGATCGAAGTTCAAAATTGTGTAGTCCAAAAAATGAAAGGGTTACAAAACCTAATTAGTTATATAAAGTGAGACTGTAACCCATATCAGTATCTACAATCCGTGTTTAACTTGGTATGCAGTTATTGCATTTGCAGCGTTTGCTACATGATGAACAGTGTAAAAATGGCGCCGTTGCATCTCAACCTGAACTACATTTGTAATAAACTGGGCCTTTGTCTGGTCCTGCACCCTGTAAACACCCAAAAATCACCAAATTAAACCTAAACACACCTTGGATGAAATACAATAAAAAAACAATAAACATTACTTATTATTGTTTCTTACCTTCCATGAATAATTCTAGATTCATGAAAATCCAAAACATCTATTAATTGTTTTGTCCGACTTGTTTTGCTGGACTCTCGCTCCCAATTCTTCACATCCCATGCCGTCTTTAATTGTCGTGCATATGCACAACGAGTGGATTGGATCATCCCTTATAAGTCTTCATCCTTTTCCATCCGTACAATTGCATCTCGCGCCACACTGCGGCATTGAGGCCCAACACTTTCAACAATTGTTCTTGGGCTAATCTGACCAAAGCTGGTTTTGGGAGTGCTGGACATTGTTTTGCAACAGCTACCAGGTGATTCCACTTGCGCTCTGCTTTGGCACGAGCATAACTAGCAGCTTTCTGATCATTCCTCCTTTGCACAGGCATTGCATTTCCCAAAATGCGAGCGTTCATCTTGGCATGGTCCTGATGTCAAGGACCTCCAACAGCAGTTGAAAGCCTCCCAGGCTTGGACTTTTCTACCACCAAGTTGTGCACCTCCTTCAAATGTTTGGTCAATAGCCATTTCGCACAATATGCGATAGTGCAATTGCCAACTTTGCACTTCCATTTCGACCCAACCTTTGTCCATTCCTTATCCTTCCGAGCCAAATTAGCTAGACAAACAAGTGCAAGTGGTTGAGAAGCTTGCTCAGTTTCCAGTTCCAAACCTAAACTCAAAAAATGAAAGTTCAAAAAACAGAATGTAGGTATTGCAAAACATCAAATCACAAAATCACATACTACTCCTATAAACATGAATTATTTTAAGGTATTGCATTAAAAAAAATTTGACAAAAAAATTCCCGCACCTTTCAACAAATGATGGAAGATGCAGATATAATTAAACTTCAAGAAAACTTGTACAATGTTATTAATCTGTAATTAATCTAATGTCCTATCTTCTAATGTCCACAAATTCTAAAACAATCTATAACAATGTTATCCTTGTGTTTCAATTTTGATAGAGCACAATTTTGCTCACCAATTTCTTGATCTGATGCAACAACATTTCGATCACCAATTGCTACATCTGATGCAACAACACTTTGATCATCAGTTGCTTCATTTAATGTAGCAACATTATGTTCTTCTTCCTTTTTTATTTTGCAACACGAAGAAGAAGAAGGCGACGGCAGCTACCGTCGCCTTCTTCTTTCTCTTTTTCTTACGCTGCACAAAGAAGAAGAAAGCGATGGCAACGTTGCTCCCATCGCCTTCTTCTTCTTCTTCTTTTCCTGCAACACAAAGAGCTGTTTTGTGGAGCTGCGCTGCGTATCTTGTGCAGCGCAGCTCCATAAACAAACAAACAAAGAAACAAAAGGAAGATGCTTACTTGGGTCCCGCGTGCGTCCCGCTCCAACTTTAGGCTCCCCTGCTCCAAGCTCTCGCTCCCCTACTCCAAGCTCCAAGCTCCTGCTCGAAGCTCCCCTGCTCCAAGCTCGCTCCCGCTCAACGTCTCTGAAGCTCTAGCGATGGAGGGAAGGGGGAGGTAGGTGATAGGCATGAGGGGGAAGGTAGATGGTAGGTAGGAGGGGGGAGGTATGTCGTAGGTAGGAGGGAAAATTTTGGGGTAGAAAAGAGGTGAAAAAAATATATATATGCGGGCAGGGAGGATGGGATTTTCGTTCATCCGGAAAACGGCCTCAACGGGCTCATCCGCAACTGGTGCATTGGTGGTTGTTAATTCACTCCAGGCTGGTATGCTCCATCCTAGAAGTATCGCTTGTATCCTTGCTCTCAACCTTTGATAATGACCACCTTCCAAGTTGTTCATCATTCTGGCATAAATGCAAGGAATCCAATGGACTAATTCTACCTTGGCTCAAATTTGCATCCAAGAGCTTGCTACAAATTTTTATCAAGGTCAGTTCCCTTGTTGGGCTTGTTGCAAAGCTTTTATTGCCATCAATCTCCTCGCATATATGTATAGGGGTTTTGTGGCTTAATGCAACAACAAGAGTATTATTCATCATACAATTGCCACATGTAATTCATCTCACATATCATCATGTCTTTTTTTATGTGAAACCTAGTATGTCTCAAACATCAAAACTTAGGTTCCATGTTTTTGAAAGCATTAGTAATAGTGTCATGAATATTTGACCTAAAGTAACGATTAGTAGTATAATGATTCAAATTTGCACAAAGGTTCATCTACTCTTATTTTCTATTAAGGTGGGTTAATTTGGTGCTTTTTTTTAATTGCTACAGTGCTCACATGCATTTCATTGGGCTAGCAACCAATGCAAAAGGACAACAAAAACTATCAAGGTCATTCAAGTGTCATATCTTTTGCAATTTCCCAAAACTTGTAGGTTTGTGCTTCACAAACAAACATTTATCATTTTGAACTCAATATGTTTTGCAACATCAAAATTAAGTGTGTGTTCTTATTCAAAGGTATGAAAGGTTGTGATGAATGGAATTTGTTTCAAAGCTCAAGTAGTGAGTAATTAAAACATGAAGATGATATTCTTAATTTTCACATGGGGTTATACTAGAGAGTTTAATTTGAACAAAAATGGGACTCGCATCATCTACTAGCTATTCCAAGTAGTTTTGCAACAATTAAAAGTCATGAATTTTGCATATATAGAGTACTACAATAATAATGTTTGCTAAAGAAAGAATTCTGTTTAATGAATGGACTAAAGCAACAATAATAATGTTGGACAAGGTTTGCGCATATGCATGTAATTAAAATAATGTTTGCGAATCCCAGAATCCTAGACTCTTCTTCTTGAGCGCAGCAAACCCTGCTCTGAAAAGGTGTCAGCATGCAACGTAAATCTCGACAAATCTCGACCCACTTCGCGATCCGAATCGGGTGACGATTTCATGACTGGAAATGTGCTTGTGGGTTCGAAACTCGAATCACATCAAGTGCGCGGGATGCGAGCGAGGATCTCCCGGAAGAACCTCGTCCAAACCCTAACCCTAATCCTAATCGCGTTGCACTACGTTTCCATATGCATTGTGCCATTACTGCTCTTCCGTTTTGCATTGCCACTCTCGTTGCCGCTGCTGCTGCTCGATCACCTGTCACACAACCTGCCTGTGCTACTTGACATCTTTTCCGCTGCTTCCCCTTAGAAACGTAAAAAGGTTGACAAACTAATTCTAGGGTTTGCAAGAGCAGCAGGTATTCTTACAAACATGAGGAATTCGCAGCTGCCAGCAGCAAAGCAAGCTTCAAAAGGACGTAGTAGTGGATTACATCAGTCAATAGAGGTAGGAGCGTGCTTGCCGCTTATGCTTGCCGTTGCTCTCCTTCTCTCTCTCTGGTCTCCATGCTTCTGGTTGCAAGGAAGTAGGGAGTGGAATGCTGGCATCTTTGTTTTTTTCCAGAGAGGGATGCTGTTCTAGAATGAATCCTTTTTCTCAAGTGGAGAATTTATTCAACAACAACATTGACAACCAAAGATGATGATGATGATGATGATTCCAGAGCGAAGGAATGCAAGATCTTCCTTTTTCTAGATCCAACCTAGATGCATGTGAAGAGGAATGCAAATGGGGTTTTAGTGTCCTTGATGTGGAGCTTGATTGAGTGCACATACCATGCCCATGAACAGCATTAGCATCAAGCAATTTTCTTGCAGCAAACAGTATGTGTATTGGATGGTGTGTGCTGATTTTATGCATGTGTTGCATGGCAGGAAGAGCTAAAAGAACAGGTTGCAGATGTGCCATTTGAGGTTCTACAGCAAGCGCAGAGCAGTGGACAATTGCCTTCCTTCTCTCACAAGAAACAACTTGTTGATACCAAGCGAGCAAACAAAAACAGGTGCGTTTAGGGTTTACAGTTTACAGTCTGTCTGTCTGTCTGTCTGTCTGTCTACCTACTTCTCCTTGTTGGCATTGCTGTGGAAGCAATTTCTACTCTGCATGGGAAAGACACCAGATCAAAGGTGGATAGCTCTATGAAAATGTGAGCAAGCTCACTCATGCACTCACCCATTTGTTTTGAATGGTGGTCACAGACCAATGGAGGTGACCAGTAAAAAACCTGTCGGCAGGTTGCGAGAGGTGATCCAGGCCCCAAAGAAGGTGTGTTGTGTGCACATTTTACATGAAAGCTGTCATCCTTTTACATCAGCATTTCAAGTGATAGCTCCTGTTGTCTGTCACTCTAGGAGCAAAACCTCTCTTGGTGAGCTTCGGGTTCTTCTCTTCTTCTGAGCCAAATGAAATTGCACTTGTTGGGGATGGGTGGGATGCACAATGCAGGACATTCGAGATCCACGATTTGAGAGTTTGTGTGGTAACTTTGAAGAGGCCAGGTAAAGAAACCTGTCCTTTCTTAAGATCTTTCACTGCCCATTTTTCATGCTGTGATTGAGCTCAGAATCCTGATACATACACTGAAATTGCAATTTCTTCCTAGCCATCTTGGAGGTTTTACATTTTTGCTATCTCCTCTTTTGCAAAGGGTAACAGCATTGTAGAGTTTGAAAAGAGTTATTCAGGGGAATCTGGGGCCAGGACAAATGATTGAACTGGGTTGGTGACAAAGCAGGTTCAAGAAGGCGTACAGCTTCCTATATGACGAAGAGCTGCCTTCTGAACGTCAGGTGTTGCATTTCCTTCTTTCCTTTCTTTGATTGATCAAGAGTGTATGGGGGCCCCAAAGAATCAGGAAAAACATTTTTTTTCTGTTCTTTTTCATCATTGTTGTCATCATTGTCAGTGAACTTGTTGATTGTCAATCTGATATGAGCCAGAAAAAAACACAGGAAGAGCTGAAAGAGTGACAAACACAAGGCAGAGTTGTACAGAAAGGAGTCTGATGCATCAACTTGAGGTTTTGTAGAGTTGCTTCAGGAAGCTGAATATTTAAGATCTAAACCCTAAACCCTAAAATGTGCTCTGAATGTTTTAGGGATGTTTTTCTAATTTCTGTAAGTGTTCTTTGTTCACAGAGACTGCAGAAAGTGGTAAAGAAAGGTAACGCTGGGGAGGAGGTGGAGGAAGCAGAACACAAGCTTGCTTGGATTGTGAGTGTCCTCTCATTGAGCTCTCTACATGCGCAGTGAGGAGAGAGAGTCCAGAAAGCTACTAGTGCAAATTTTACGATGTTGATGCTCTGTGTGTTACCATTGCAACCAAAGTCTTGGTAGACTCAGCAGCAAAGTAGAAAGAAAAAACTGTGCCTTGCATTTGATTCAAGTGAAGGGCAACAAAAGATGTAAACCTTTGCATGGTGAAACTATGAGCTGTTTGTTGGAAACACCATCATTCTTGAAAAACAGAACACAAGATGCAAACCCTGGTTCTTGTACTTGGGAAATTGCCAAAAAGTTTAATGTGTCAGGCTTCAATATTTTCCTTCCAGGATCAGCAACTGCGTGAAGAGGAACAACGACGAAAGCAAGCAGAGCACGTAACACAATTTAGGGCTAAAGAGAAGGGTGCTGTCAAGCAGGGAAAGAAACATTACTACCCCAAGAAGTGTAAGCACATACCCCAAGAAGTGTTTCAATGTGAACAAACACCAGCTTGCTCACTCAGGTCCACAGTTTTATGGTAAATGTAGTTGAACAGTTGAGCATTTATATTTTTCTATGCAAGATTGGTTGATGAAATGTGTTTTTTTTGTTGTGACTGGATGCAGCTGAGAAGCGGAAAGAAGAGCTGGTTAGAAAATACCAAGAACTCAAGGTATACCTGGCTTTGTGTCTAGTTCACATTTGGGTCCTTAAGTTTCCCCCACCCAACATCTGTCTCTGGTTCTGTTAGTTTGATTCTGCAGGGCTGCTTTGGTATTTAATTGCTGAAGGTTTTTCACAAAAAACCAATGATTTTGTTCATGGGTGTTGTCAAGCTCCTCTGAACCTTTGACTGATCGGCTTCCTTGCAGGCAACTGGAAAGCTGGAGAAGTTTCTTGAGAAGCGTAGGCGAAAGAATGCTGCCAAGGACCACAGATATTTGCCATACAGACGCCCTGAGTCCAATCAAGACTAGTTCAAAGCCACAGCAGCAAACTAAAAGTTTTTCCTTGAACCTGCTTGGACATTGATCAATGAAGTTTGCGAAGTCTGGAAGTCTCCTGACCTCATTTTAACACTACAGTGTTCAATCCTTCGTCCTCTTCAAAACATGTATGGAACAAGTTGACAGGAAAACAAGGTAGGAGACAAGCAGGATGGCAGTATTTCATCTTTTGTGTGATGGAAGAGCATACCCAAAGGGGGCTGAACCTCTATGCGCTCCTCATGCCATTGCACCAACTTTGCTAACAATCCATATCTTCCACATTTGAAGGAATACTTTGGAGAAGGTAAGTTTCGTAGTGTATCAGCTTCTTGTTTATTGGTAGGTTTGTTTCTATAGTATGGTAGTGCAGCACAAGCTGGAAGTGGAATGTACACAATCAGAGAGAGAGCTCAAACATTATTGTCTAGCTTCGTTTCATGCTATGCAGAATTTGATCACAGTCTAACAAGTGTTTTGGGGCTGCAAGGCCACACGTCTAACTAAGTTGTAAGAGGCTTTCATGAGTGTTTGGTGATATGATTCTTTGAATCACTTCCATCCACCCTCGATTGCTTTGAATGCCTACTACTTCCATAGGTGTGTAGTTCAAATATCCAGTCCAACACATTAAGTTTTGATGTTGTCGTTTCGTTGTCAAATTTTTTGTGCCATTGTTTTGGATTGTTATTTTATAGTTTTTTTCGTAGTTTTGTAGTTTTTTGCAAAGGCAAAATAACTCCAACATAGAGCCCCATCAAATCCTTTTAAGTTTCCAAGCTACTAATTTACAAACCAAAAACCATTGTAGATTCTTGTGTATAAAGTTGGATTCTAAAGCACTACACTAAATAGTTGTGAGTTATTATACCATTGATGTTGAACAAGATTGTAGACACCATCACCAATTGTTTTGCCCTAACCACACGATGAGGTACATTGCATGTGAGGAAGGACACAAGGAATCCCCATCCACAAAATTTGTAACTTTGATCGAATCATTGTTCTCTAGAAGTTTGTTTCGTTGCAATTATTAGGTTAATATCTAGGACCATGGATTTACAATTTTAGTTTTAAGGATTTGTTTCTTGTTCACCTTCAATATCATACCCAAGTGAAAAATGGAATGTTGCATTTGTGTTGAGGATTTGACTTATGTACTAGATGCACAACCTATTATTGTACATTGTTTTGGTTGTCCATTTCATGACGTCCCTATTTTGTGAACCCACTCAAGAAAAATTGCATCATTGATGTTGTAATTGTCATGATGGAGGCATAAGGTTTGCCAAAGAAAAAGGCATGTTGTAAAGAGGAAGACAAAAGGCCAAAATAGTGCAACAATTGTTAGAAATCCATCTAGAAACCATAAAGAGTTGCTTGCTAGTCTACAATATGTCTTCTAATTCTCTAAAGTTTTATGGGATATTTTATAAAATGTCCCCACATGCAATAAAAACTAGCAAAACTTGAATTTTATATCCTTTTTAAAATAATTTGTTGAATTTTCCAATAACCTACATGAAAATATTTTTAGTTTTGATTCTTGGAACTTTAGTTTTCAAACACATGTTGTGGGAAAAAATGGGTATTTATTTTGTCCTTCCTACTATGCCATGTGCCTTGTCATGTCTATGCACCATAACTAGTTATAAGTTGTCTAACTAATTGGTGTAACTTTGCCTTAAAATAATTGAAGCCATTTTTCTCATAAGTTGTCTTGATTTTGTTTGCATGTGTTTACTACATCTTTTGTTGGTGATTAATATTGTGTGGTTGTAGGTATTTGCCAGAAACCATGGCCCCCTTAAAGAATCCACAAATTCAAATTTCAATTTAAAAAAAATTAAAAAAATTGACTAGATTATTACTTTGGGTGAAGCTCCAACCCTAGGATTAAGTTTTGCAAGCATACAACTAGATATAGCCAACCAATTAAGGTGTTTGATCCTTTTGGATCAAACCTCACATTAGGTATAACCATCATTTGCATTGAAATTGAGCAGCCTAGGTCCATGGTCCTTGTTGCATGTCTTCTTTGTTCATGCAAACCCAAAGGAATTTCCAATATACATGGTAAGCTAGTCATAGGGGAAGATGGCCAAATGCATCATGTGAGGTGCAAAATTTGTACAAAAGTTGGGTGCAAGGATAAACCTTTAGTGCCCAAATTGGATGGGCTCCATAAACACGTTGGGAGAAGGAAATGTAAATTACCTAAACCTAAATACATAGTAGGTGAATTTTACATTAGTGTTGATAATCAACATGCAAAAAAAGAGAGGATATATGGCACTACGTGGCCTACTATTGTTATTGGCCAAGTGATTTTATTATCGACTATTAAATTTTAATTTTGATTAGGTGAGTTTGATCTAACAATATGATTTTGTTATTGACTAAGTGTTTTTATGTTTGAATGGTATGTGATTAAGTTAGCATGTGGTGAATGCAGAAAAGGCTTGTAAGAAGAGAAAATATTTGCAATTTGTTACTATGTTTCATTTATTGAAACATGCCATGCCAATGACAAACTATGAGCGCATGGATGAACAAGTTTTTACATTTTTGAAGGTTGAAAAGGTGCCCAAGGTGCATTGGAATGATTCCTTCACATGGGGAATGGCAAATTGTATACATGATGTGGTTTTGGCAATTACAAAACATGTAATTCAAAAGGTCAAAAAATTTCCTTGAATTGTGATGAAGTCACAACAATCAACAATTAGAGCTAGATTTCCATCCACACTTATGTGGTTGAAAACTAGAAAAGGTTGCTTTACTTTTGAATCTACAATGAATCACTAAAGGAGGTGGGTTTAACAACCTCACTACTATGTTGGTCAGCTGTACCACCACTTTTGGCGGGTTGTGTGATGGGGATTTGGCTAGCAAGTTGGTTTACTTTGGTGCAAATGGTGTGATGGTATTTCAAGGCTTGAAGATAGGGGTGACAATCCAATTAGTAGAAAAACATGTCTTGTTTGTCACTAGCATCCATTGCATGGCACATAGATGCAATTTGACAATGTAAACATTTTCTAAAGTTGGTTGGAAAGTTTGAAACCTTATTACAATCCATGTATGTTTAGTTTTCCCATTCTCTTAAAAAACACATGGAGCATGAGAAGTTCATAGAAGTTTTGTAAACAAAACATTTGAAGATTTTTTGGAATGTCAAAACTTTGATGGATCTCCATGCTTTGCACCTACAAAATGTGTTTTAATTAAATATAAAAGTTTCGTGGTGAAGATGAGGGATGACCTTATGCAATTGTGAAGAACAGTTATGAACTATTGTGCAATTGTGACACTATTTTAGGGTTGAATTAAGTTTTGCCCATGTTGGAGGTTATGCAAAGGTTGTTCAACTTGGCCCAAAGTAGAAATACATTTGAACAAGATTTTATGACATCTACCATTGTCATACTATTGATTTGTATGCAATGTACGTGGACCTATTGAGGAGGTATGATCACTCCTAGTTTCAAATGTGAACAATGACTTGGTGCAAAACAATTGTGACCACATGTGTTAGAACACAAGTGTGCAAAACCATGTGGTGTGGTACTTAATGCCATAGACCTAGGTTGCATTTCAATTCAATGGACATTTGTTTATGCTACATAAGACATGTCCTCGTATTGGACATGTTTCTACCATCATTAAGGAAGATTGGGGATTTGATGTCCAATCTATAAAAGACTAGTGTAATGGAAGGGTTTATTAAAAACCTTGAAAGGTGTTTCCCCACCCATGACTTTATGAATGCAACTAGGATAATTTATCCCCATTACTGGGAGGCACCTAATGTAGAAGTGGCATTTCTTGGTCACATGACAATTCTGAAAACTAAATCTTGGAACCCAAAGGCAATATTTGCAAGTGGTGCAAATGGTACCTTGCTTGTTGGTTTGCTAGATCTAGCCTTGCTTAACCAACAATTTTATATTATTTTGTTATAACCATGAAGAACAACTCCCATGGTGCTCTACATCCACTGCTTGATTGTAACCCCACAACAAAATTGTGAGGACATTTACCCTTCAATGCCATTGTGGTTGCCAAGTTGTTGGAGTACTTGAAACTTGTGAAGTTGGTCATTGTGATGGTCATGGGCAATCCGGAGGATGAGAGGACCTTCTCCATAGTCAATTTCATGGAATCTAAGCTCCATAACCGCTTGATTGTCCATTTAGACTTGGCAGTCAAAATGTATGCCCAAGAACTTTACAAGCTTGAGACCTTTCCATTTTACACAATAATCTGAAAGTGGGGGAAAGAGAAATTAGATTATGAAGAGTAGTAGGTGCCCATTAGCTAGAGTTATGGCCATTGTAGTTTGTATGGGGATTGTTGATTTTTTGCCTCCATTTCTAATCATGGATGTATGGTTATTTTCTCAAATTTTGGAATATTTATTTATGCCCAAGTTTTAGTGCAATTTGGATTGGGGAATCCACAAACTCACGGTTTGCTTCACTTCTAACAAGTTCATCACACATTCATCACAATTTTTTGTTTTATGTTGTAGAACTTTAATTGGATTGGGTGGAGTGATTGGGTCTTTTGGTATGTTGTTACTTTGGGGATAAAAGGAAGATGACGGTGCAACACATTTCGTCAATGATAGTAGATTAGAAATCTAAGGTGGTTTGTTTTGTGCAAATCTTCCTCCACTCCAATTGGGGAGAATCCTTAAATGATTGGAGTACAACCCGCTTGGATGAGATCAATTAAGTCATTTCATTAAGGTAGACTGATTTTCTACTGAAATCTAACCATGTTGTTCATGGCTTCACGCACTTCCCAATCTTCTCCACCCAATCACCTTCAACCTCACTCTCACTTATGAAAAATTCTCTGGCATAAATCTTTTGCTCTAATATCTGTGATTCATGTAAGAGAATTTGGTCACAAAAGTCTGATGGGTGGCGCCCAATTGATGTAAAAAGTCTTCTTCGGTTTTAGCTGGGCTATGGGAATAAAAACATGCTCAAAACTTCAACATCCAACTGTAAACCGACTGGAAAACAAACAAATTTAAATGGAAATTTCAACTGAAATCCCATCAAACAGCTTACAGCTTTAGTTTGAATGCATTAAACCAACTCCAACCTCTCGGAAATGTCTGAAAGGATGACATGTTTTTACAGTCTATTTTTCCATCAGTCTTTTTGAATCTTTTTCTTCGATTTGTTCTGTACAAAGTGGTGTCACTCTATTGTTCACTAACAATAACAACTTAGTATATGCAAGTAAAAGCAACCTATTCCAAGCAAAATGCACTTCTTGGGTCTTTGTAAAAAGATTTGCAACAGCTGTAGAAACAATAGTATAGAAGAAGACAACATACGCCCCAAGAAGGAACTTTCCTCCACTGCCACATCGTGCCTGCCACTGCAACAGCTATCGTGAAGAAGATTTCTGCTGAGCCAGCTTTAGACAGCTTTTGCAAAACCCACTTTTGCATTTCCAAAGTCAAAAGTGGTATGATATGCTCTCATGAAAATATCTCCTAGAATCCTGCATTCACCAGGGATACAAAATGCAACCATAAGATTAGCGAGAGCTGCATTTTACAAGCTCGCACAAATAATCTAAGAGTAGCAGATTTTTGACAAATTCCTATAGAAACATTCTAACATAGTTGACATCCTAGTTACAGAAACTCAGTTGTTTCTGTGTCATCAAACAACCCAACGCTTCACAGAAGATGATTGAGTCTAGTACCAGAGTGGGCCTGCTGGAGGAGGAACATCAAGTCCGAGGAAACCACTGACACACTGAGTTTCTGCACCTTCTCCAATCTTCAAAACGTACTGCAATATACATATACACACATAAACAATGCATCAGTAATCAGTACCCATGTGTTATGCCATTCTAGTTTAACCTGTGCAGAAAATGCCCATGACAGCTGAAAATTTGTTTTACACTGCATTGTCGGTTTCAGATGGAGAAGTTGGTCAAATGGGTTGTTGCTGAAAGGAAAGGGAAGAATCACTCACATCCAGCGGTGTAAGCTCAAATTCTTTGCCGGAAATTGTGAATGCAATATTTGGCAAGGACTCGAGTGAGTTGCAGTTCACCAGTGATTCTCCATTAGGACTCGGCAGACGCTCACAGACCTGCGTGCAGCCAAAATGGAAGCAAAAGGCAACAATGAAAGCTTTCATGTCAGATTAAGCTCAAGGTGGACAACTTGAACACCCCTCTGGAGCTTGATGATGCACATCTAAAGTACCCACGCAAGTCCACCATGGGAGTCAAGATTGCAGACTGTAAACCTTAAGGTATCACTGTAGTTTCTGGTGAAATTTTGCCATTTTTTGACAAAGAAATGGGGAAAATCTTGCAAAATTTTGTTTTTCTATTGTAAATTCAACTAATTTTGCTAAATTTTTTTTTAACCTTCACCAAAATTTCAATATTTAAAAAATGAAAAAAAAAAACACTGTTGTAGTGGTGTATCTTGTACGTTTCATGTACACACCTGATTGAGGTAGGCATCAATCTGTTCCCTGGTATGGTTCTCTCTCAACTGATTTTCTGCCCACACTACGGTCATCTCACAGACTGTGCATACTGGGTCGGATTTGCCACTGGAGACAGATGCATCTTTGTCGAGCACACTGGCAATACCTGGCTCACTGCTGCTTTAACAACATCCAGACAAAAAACTCTTTCATGTGAGAGAATCCAGTCAACAGCTGCAGCACACAGAACACCCATCCTGATTGAAATCAAACTAACATTAGCACAATCAACACCATAAAAGCATCAGATACCTCAAACAGAAGGGGAATTCAGCTCACAAACCTTTGCTCAGTGGAACCAAATTGGCATAACCCAATCTGAGAGCACACTTTGATCGGATCCATCTGCACCAAAACAAAAATACAAAAAAAGAAAAAAGATGCACAGTATGAGTGAAACAAATGGCAAACAGGATCTCCACCAGCCCTCAGAAGCACACTAGATGACATAAAATGTGAAACAGTTTCTGTCCCCAAAGTGTGAGTCAGCAAGACTTTGAACCTGAGCCAGAAGCAGTTCTATAATCTGGTCACCGTATTCTTGAACAATCATCTTGCATTCATTGCTAATGACTCCACTAGCACCAATGGCCAAATTAATCTCCGCCACAATGCCCTGGTTGGTCACATACATACACACATACACATCATATCAATGCCAACCATCCTCAGATCTCAAAGAAAGTACACTTTCCAAGAAACCCAAGATTGCTTAAAACAGTAGTGTCACCACTACTGCATGTGATGATGAGTCAACTACTCACCGATGGGCCAGCCAACAGTGATGTACCAGAATCTGCAATTGCAGAACATCCTCCTTTGCAAAATCCTACATGAAAAAAACCGATCCACAAAATCACATGAATCCTCATGTAGAAAACCAAGGATCTGTAAATCAACAGCAATAAAAACATGTCCTTGAATTGTAGAAGAACAACAACAAGTCTGCATCACTTGAAGAAAGTGTCACCTGAACTGCGTCCACCAATAAGCACATCACCCATGTTGAACTGCCACGGGCAAGCATTGTATATTAAGTTGCTAATTAGTAGCATGTACTCCTTCACAGATGACTAGTGCTAATCACCTAAATAATGAATGCTGCCCCAAAAACACAAACATTTCCTAGAATTTTTGTTGCCCAAAAAAAAAATTGAAGAAATGTTCCAGAAATATTGTGAACTGCCCCCTTTTTTCTTACTTGCCAATAGCCCTTGCGAGTGACAGGAGCATAGATGTGTTCACCCTCAAAATGCTTCGGATCCACGCCACCAAACACCAACTCTCCTCCATGCTCCTGGTCGGTTGCATCACCGTTCAACCAGAATGAGAACACGGGTTCCTTCACGAGTCCCTGGTCCAACATATTGTACCTGAGGAAAAAGAAATCCATATGCCCCAGGCAATCTTTCTCTTATTGGATTGAACACATCAGGCACCAACCTTGTCCAGGAGTTAACAATAAACAGAGAGCACAAACCCATCAGACTAGTACCACATCATGATCCAAACAAATGCAGCATTTCTGGCAGCTCCAAATGCATTTTCCAATCACAAGACATGTGTGAACAAAAGGAGTATACCAGACAGGGGTCACACGGTTCACAGATATCTCCTTGAAGCCAAGACCAAGAATACCATCAAACTTAGCCACCACAAAGACAAGCCCTGGCTCCTTGGTTGCTTCAGCAAAGACCTGATCATCATTACTCAACCAAAACCAACCAAACAAAACCCCTTCAGGGAATGCTCAAACACAGAACCAGTCATGTTCTATTGTACAGGAAAAATTCTTCCAGACAAAAAACAAAAGCTAGTTGCTCACACACTAAGGTTCGTTGTTGTCATCTTCTACAAGAAGATCGTGCAATCTACAACCAAATAGTCATCAAGGCCATAGTAATGTACTACCCACCTGGCCATTCACAGTTACATCACCAACTGTGACATCATCTTGGCTAAGAAAACCTTCCATTGAGCCAGTCCCATACCTTATCGCAAAAGCTGTGCCTGAAGATACATACATCACTCCCCCAAAGCTCAGCTTAATCAAGAGAAGCAATAATCGATCTCCAAAAAAGTACTTATGGGGTTTGCAGATCAATGGGTGATGGCTGGCCTCTTGGAGGTGGCAAATTGCTACAATTGCTCCACACACAAAAAAAAAGAAAAAGAAAGAAAGAACAAAAGAAAACCCCATCTGCAGAATTGGAGAAAAACATCTCTTACAACAAAGAAGAAGAAGAGAAAATTTCAAAGACAGAAAGAAGCAGTGTTTCTACCATCTTCCTTGTAAGTGCTTGATTTGCTGGACTTGTACTTGTGGTGGAAGTAGCATGCGAGCTGACACCAAACAACAGCACAACATGCATCAATCCAAAGCTTAAACCTCTCTCTCTCTCTCTCTCTCTCTCTCTCTCTCTCTCTCTCTCTCTCTCTGTCTTTGTGTCTTTCTCTTTCTCTCTTTCTCTTTCTGTGTGTCTGTGACTGTGTCTCTATCTGTCTCTGTCTTTGTCTCTTCTTCTCTGTGTCTGTGTCGGCGTCTCTCTCATAATAGCAATCTTGAGGCAGAAGCAGAATAAGCAGCTTCAAAGAAACAGAAAGAAAGGCTTCACAGAACAGAAGAACAAAAGATGGGATTTTTCCCTAGTGCGAAGAGAAGAGAGAGAGAGAGAGAGATACGGTAAGACCAGGTTACCGAGAAATGGCATTTGGACGATGGTATCCACAGGTTGGAGCTCCCAGTGTCGAAGACGACCGTGAACTTCTGCGGCGGCGACCCAATTCCGATCTCTCCGTAGTACTGCGCGTCCATGTAATTTTTCAACGGGACATCGTCCTCCTCGCCGTTGCCGCTGCCTAGTCGCATGCCCCTATCGAACATCCGCGTCCTCGCGGCTCTCAACCCTTGCAACGTCAGACCCTTCTTCTTCAACCCAACTCTACGCAATCCTTCTCCCGATGCATCCACCGCCAAAAACACCAGTGCCGCCGAAAGCAGCACAACGACTGCAACCAAATTCCGAGAGAAACCCATTTTCGCAAACTGTTTTTCCAAGCTCCTACAATTTACGAATCGATGAAAGAGCTCGAGAGGAAGCGAGAATTCTTCTCCGCAAATCGACCACACAACTCTCTTCTCTGCGTGTATCCGAGCTTCGTCTTCTAAGACGTAATCGCCAATTCCGCCATTTAACGTGTGCCAGAATCTGCCTAGGTGACGACTGGTCATGACCGGTCAAACAGGTAGTTCATTAAGGCAACACAAGTTGATGTTGTTGATTTGTTCTGTTTTGTTTTTTTCCCCTAATTTATTATTAATTTATTTTTATTTTTATTTTTTTTCTAGGGTAGGTATCTATACCACAACACAAATCTACATTTGATCTAATAGTTCACATTATTATAGCTTGATGTAGTGTTCATGGATGACTTTCATCCATGGAGTTTCTGAACAATATTCAACACTTCTATTATAGCTTGATGTAGTGGTTTCATGGATGACTTTCATCCATGGATGTTTGTGAACAATACTCAACACTTAATTGCTTGAGCTCACCTAATAATCGTTCACATTATTATGTCTTGATGTAGTGTTTCATGGATGATTTTCATCCATGGATGTTTGTGAACAATATTCAACACTTAATTGCTTGAGCTCACCTAATAATAGTTCACATTATTATATCTTGATGTTAGTGTTTCATGGATGATTTTCATCCATGGATGTTTGTGAACAATATTCAACACTTAATTGCTTGAGCTCACCTAATAATAGTTCACATTATTATATCTTGATGTAGTGTTTCATGGATGATTTTCATCCATGAATGTTTTTGAACATACAACACTTATAACTACTTGAGCTTATGAAAGTAGGACTCCTTTCTCATGATTGAAGCCTAGATAGGTAGGCAATGTTCTAGAATAGGCACATAGGTATCTATAACACAACACAATTTGTTCTTTTTATACATTTGATCTAAATAGTTAGTTCACATTATTATACCTTAGTGCGATCATTCATGGATGACTTTCATCCATAGATGTTTGTATGTGAACATAACTACACACAATTTGCTTGTTGAGCTTGTTGGACTTGATTTTTTTGTCTTGCACGTTTCTTTCTTGGGACCACACACAAAACCATTTGGAGTTTTTTTTTACTTAGGGTTTTGGCTTTTCCTTGAGTCTAGGAGGTATCTTTTGACACAAGGAAACAACACCGGATTTTGATATTGTAAATTAATAATAGCTAAATTAAAATGGTTCATGGATGAATTCCATCCATGGATGTTTTGTTCACATGCAACATAGAATTGCTTGAGCTTTTGGGTTGATGATTGTTTTTTGTGTGGGTCCTTGGGACACAACTATTTGAACTTACCAAGGAGTTTGGGATTACTTAGACTAGGTAGGTAGGTAGGTAGGTGGGTGGGTGGGTAGATATTGACACAACACAAAAATGTCTTATAAATTTTGATATAGAGATATTCATATAGCTTAACTTATGATTCATGGATGAATTTCATCCATGGATATTTGCGAAAATATCAAACACACAATTTGCTTGAACTTTTTAGGGTTTGTTTGATGCTTGTTTCACACTCACCTTCTTCTTGGGACATAAACACTTGGACATGGGATGTTATATTATTGTCTTGCACTTAACATCATATGGAAAGCTTTTTACGATTCATGGATGAAATTCATCCATGGATGTTAGGGAAACATAAGCACAAAAATGCTTGGGGCTTTTTGGGCTTCATGCTGGTTTCACAAGAATCCTTCTTGAGACATTATTGGTGTGATTGTCTCTTGTTAACTTGCCTTGCACTTAACCTTTGATTCAGGTTTCTTCTTCTTTAGTAGAAAATATGTTAGAAAGTGCAAGAAAATATAATGGATCAAAAGGTGCAAGAATCTAGTTTCAAAAGAAAAAAGGGTTGAATCCAATTATTGCAACATGATGGAAGTATGCGCATAATGAGCTAACTGAATGAAATGATGTTGCAAAAGATTTTGATGAACAAACCCCAAAACGACCACAATGCACTTGACACCTCTCATGTCTTCAACAACATACGCCTGCATGGCATTCATCAAGGCAACTCATGACTAACCTTATCTTACGTATGAGAAACATACAACATTTAAATGTGTAGGATTAGAAGGTGGTTAACAGAAAGAAGCGAGATTCTAATTGTCTAGTTCTTTAGTCTCTATGTTGTATTGTCAATTAAGAAAAAAACTCATGACAAATGCCTTCTGCCTGAACATTTACTCGTAACAAGAGCGCCAATAAAACATTTCCAAGGTCATTCTAATCAACCTCTTGGGTGAGACAGAACCTTGAACTGAACATGCGTCATTGATGAACTATATGCACATTTAAGCACTCCTGACTCTGATTATGATGAATGAAAACCTGGCAACCTTCACCACCTGTACAAGAAAGAAAGACAGAACAAAAGGAAAGAAAGCTATGCACATTTGGCTTATATACATAAAATCCCCACCCACATCACTGGACTGCTACAGAAATGAGAAGTGTGAAATACCAAAACGCAGCACTAAGTTCTTGCAGCAACACTTTTCACTTTCAGGACTTAGTGTACAGAAAGGGCTCAAATACACAAGTCCATAAGCTGCATCTACCAAGTGCACTTGCCAACGACAGTGAAAGTACCAATAACAGAACTACCGGTCAGATAGCTTGAGCTTCAATCAGCCCATCTGCAACTGCATCAATTTCAAGTCACTGACATCCCTCCAAGAATCATCACAGCCACAGTGTCTGACAAGCATGTACTGTTAAGACTAAAACTCCTTGAACTTAGCATGATATCCACCATAGCAGATTATGGTGGGACCTCCAACTGATAAGAAAAAAAGTGGCAAATAACTAAGGTCTGCTTTTCACCTTTACAGGGCAGGGGGAACAGGAAAGAAGCTTGTTGGATGTGTTGGGAGGTTGATATCCCAGCTAGTACAATTTCTTGAGTTACTGCATTCTGAGGTCTGCACTGCAAATTCTCTGACAGAATTGTTTTTCCTCCTGATTGTTTGTGTTTCATGTCTGTCCTAGTGCTGGTGAATGGAGGACTTGCACCATTCATTTCCTCACTCTCTCTTTCTGAGGGCAAAGTACCTGCTATAGAACTGCAACAAAGTAGTGTATCTTTAGCAACAGAAAGACTCTACTATGAATGCAGTTGGTAGTAATTAACACTTGAATGCATAGTTTGATTACATGCACTCTTCACCAACAGATCTGCAGAGACAGCTGCAAGAGATAGTGTGTACAACACAAGCACATGTACAATTGCCAAAATTGTATAGCAGATCTGTTTTATGTAAAAGCACCCAGTGCACCCAGCATACCTTCAGAGTGCCTTTTCCTCACAAAGTTCCACATTCTTGTTCCCTAATGCGTTGTCCAATAGTTTTCAGTCTTCTAACTGGGCTGCCTTGGAGTTTCATTGGAACATGAACCCTTTTCTTCAAGGTGGAATTCACCTTGGAAGGTACCCTATTAGCTCCAATCTCACTCCCAACCCTTGCATCACACAGTGCTGATACTTGGACAGGTCTGATATCCCTGGCCATTGCAGGTATGTCTCTCACAATTGGTGCTTTGGCACCCACCTTAATTGAGCGTGGCTTCTTGCTCAGGGGAGCGATTTTGTAGATTTCTTCCTCACAGGAATTTGATCTTGACACTGGAGTGCAGGTCTCTTGAGGTGGCAACAACCGTTTCACATCTGCTTCCCCACAACGATCAACTTTGGTTTGTGATAATCTCTTCTCCTGTACAGCGGCACTCCTTATGCCTACATCCGATTGTGCATCTTTGCTTCTATGAGTAGAGGTCTCTTGAGGCTGCAACCATTCCACATCTGCTTCCCTGCAACGATCAACTTTGGTTTGTGATAATCTCTTCTCCTGTAAAGCAGCACTCCTTTTGTCTACATCTGATTGTGCATCTTTGCTTCTATGAGCAGAGGTCTCTTGAGGCTGCAACAACTGTTTCACATCTGTTTCCCTGCAATGATCAACTTTGCTTTGTGATAATCTCTTCTCCTGTAAAGCAGCACTCCTTTTGCCTACATCTGATTGTGCATCTTTGCTTCTATGAGTGCAGGTCTCTTGAGGCTGCAACAACTGTTTCACATCTGCTTCCCTGCAACGATCAACTTTGGTTTGTGATAATCTCTTCTCCTGTAAAGCAGCACTCCTTTTGCCTACGTCTGCTTGTGCATCTTTGCTTCTATGAGTAGAGGTCTCTTGAGGCTGCAACAAGCATTTCACATCTGTTTCCCTGCAATGATCAACTTTGGTTTGTGATAATCTCTTCTCCTGTAAAGCAGCACTCCTTTTGACTACATCTGCTTTTGCATCTTTGCTTCTATGAGTGCAGGTCTCTTGAGGCTGCAACAACTGCTTCACATCTGATTCCCTGCAATGATCAACTTCGGTTTGTGATAATCTCTTCTCATGTAAAGCAGCACTCCTTTTGCCTACATCTGCTTGTGCATCTTTGCTTCTATGAGCGGAGGTCTCTTGAGGCTGCAACAACCGTGTCACACCTGCTTCCCTGCAACGATCAACTTTGGTTTGTGATAATCTCTTCTCTTGTAAAGCAGGACTCCTTTTGCCTACATCTGCTTGTGTATCTTTGCTTCTATGAGTGCAGGTCTCTTGAGGCTGCAACAACCGTGTCACATCTGCTTCCCCACAACAATCAACTTTGGTTTGTGATAATCTCTTCTCCTGTAAAGCAGCATTGCTTTCTCCTACATCTGCTTGTGCATCTTTGCTTCTATGACACCGAAAACTCCTTTTGCTCAGAGCATTTGATCTCACTGATCGTCCACTCCGAGGCACAGGACAAGGACTCTGGCTGAAAGGACAGGGGAATGGCAATGAAAACTTAGTCTGCACTGTTGTAATATCATGATTGCAAGCTGCAGACAACTCCACACAGTTGTCTGTGGTATCAGAGACCTCCAAATCTGGTCTTGCCAATGTTTTCTTGCTTGTCAACTCAAACAGACTCCGAACTTTGGGAGATTCATCCTTCTGTGAAAGGCTCAGAGTACTTGAATCCAGCAGTGGACCACTTCCAGAACTAGACGACTCAGTCCTGTCCTTGGTATCTTTAGGTGATGTGGCAGTTGCACAAGAATTTGACTTTAACCTCTTGTGGGATCCTTCTTCCACTTCAGCTGCAGAAACTTGCTTCAGCACTGCCCTATATTGAGGATCTATCCGTTCAGCACGCCGTTTCAGTATGTTGCTTAGAGATAGTATACGTCTATTCCGGGGATTAGGAGATTCAATCCCTCCTCTTATACTTCGAATCTTTTTGGTCACAATACTCCCTGCTGCTTTTGGTGGTGAGACAGGTGTGCTCACTGCAGTTGGAGATCCTGACCTCCTCTTCTCAAGGAATCCTTTCTGACTGTTGATGTTGCCATTGGTCACAATACTCCCCGCTGCTTTTGGTGGTGAGACAGGTCTGATCACTGCAATTGGAGATCCTGAACTCCTCTTCTCAAGGATTCCTTTTTGACTGCCAATGTTGCCATCGGTCACAATACTCCCCGCTGCTTTTGGTGGTGAGTCCGGTCTGCTCACTGCAATTGGAGATCCTGAACTCCTCTTCTCAAGGATTCCTTTTTGACTGCCAATGTTGCCATCGGTCACAATACTCCCCGCTGCTTTTGGTGGTGAGTCAGGTCTGCTCCCTGCAATTGGAGATCCTGAACTCCTCTTCTCAAGGATTCCTTTTTGACTGCCAATGTTGCCATTGGTCACAATACTCCCCGCTGCTTTTGGTGGTGAGACAGGTCTGCTCACTGCAATTGGAGATCCTGAACTCCTCTTTTCAAGGATTCCTTTTTGACTGCCAATGTTGCCTTTGGTCACAATACTACCTGCTGCTTTTGGTGATGAGATGGGTCTGCTAACTGCAATTGGAGATCCTGAACTCCTCTTCTCAAGGAATCCTTTCTGACTGCCAATGTTGCCTTTGGTCACAATACTACCCGTAGCTTTTGGTGATGAGACGGGTCTGCTAACTGCAATTGGAGATCCTGAACTCCTCTTCTCAAGGAATCCTTTTTGACTGCCAATGTTGCCTTTGGACTCAATACTCCCCGCTGCTTTTGGTGGTGAGATGGCTCTGCTCACTGCAAGTGGAGATTCTGACCTCCTCTTCTCAAGGAGTCTTTTTTGACTGCCAATGTTGCCTTTGGTCTCAATACTCCCCACTGCTTTTGGTGGTGAGATGGCTCTGCTCACTGCAAGTGGAGATTCTGACCTCCTCTTCTCAAGGAGTCTTTTTTGACCGCCAATGTTGCCTTTGGTCTCAATACTCCCCACTGCTTTTGGTGGTGAGATGGCTCTGCTCACTGCAAGTGGAGATTCTGACCTCCTCTTCTCAAGGAATCCTTTCGGACTGCTGCTGTTACGTACAAATGGGCCTTCTCCTAATTTTTTCCTCTCCACACTGGAGAGAAGATCATCAGATCCATCAACTGCAGACTCCATTAGAGCCTCAGAAAGGTCACATGTGGCGTGGATGGGTCCTGTGGCTTTCTCATGAGATATTTGTTGGGGTACTTGAATTATAAGTGTTCTGTTCTTTCTCTCTGGTGTAGGACCTTCTTCCTCAGCAGTCCTAATTGTCTCCTCAGTTCCTTTTACTTCAGCTACTGAAATACAGGAAGGACTGCAATTGCCAACAAGAACTCTTTTACGTTTCAATCTTTTCTCCTTTCCAGCAGTCAATTCATACAAATTTTCTGCTTCTTCGGCAGAAACCTCAGGTAGCACATTTACCCTCTGATTTTCATCTCCTAGATCAGCATCCTGTACCCGGTGGGTCTGTTCTACACTAAAGTTACAAGATATGGAGGTCTTCCTTTTCTTAAACTCAGCTGCATCTCCATCAGAACCCACCCGCTTCCATTTCAAGTTGACTTGCCGTTTCTGCTCTAAGTTTTGTATTTTTGATTTGTCATTCTTCTCTTCTGCCTCCTTCACACTTTGCTGTTTTCCTCTGCTGCTTGATGCATCAGTCTTTATCACCAGCTTCTTTGCTACATTGCTGGATGAGGGGCACTGTAAGGATGATGGTGATTCTGGTTTGGTGAGATCCCCTGCTCTAGAGACAGGGTTGATTCCTGCTCCCATGTTATCACTGTCACAGGAATGTGACTTGTGTGTTGCAGAGGCCTTGTCACAAACACCATTCTGTCCAAGTGGCTTACTTAGGAATTGCCCCTGAAATGCCCTGTCTTCCTCATCATTGCCCTGCCCTTCATCAGAGAGCCCACTTGTGACATTCTCTGAGCTCTTGGAGCAAGTTTCAGAGCATTCATTAGGCTCTCTTCTGCTGTTGGCACCTGCTACTGTGCCCTTTGCAGCATTTTCTGATAACAAATCATCACTCAATTCCTTCCACGTCCTGTTAGCCACTTTTGAAAACAGTGGTTGGCCATGAGAATCCCTGGACGTTTCTCCATTCCCAGATTTCGCTGGTACAATGGCAGTTCTGTGCTCCAACAATTCTGATTGTTGTTTCTCAGAAGAGGGACACTTCTGAACATCACCAATCTCAATATCCTTGTCAGCAGTTTTTGTGCTTATCCCCTGGCATCCTTTCTCTTTCAAGCAGATTTGCCCTGTAATCCTGTAACAAGCAAAGCAGATCATCAAAATCATTAAGTTCCTTTTTTGAGACTACACCATGCCATCAGCTTGAAGTAAGAACATACTTAAGCTGCTGATGGAGAACTTCCAAGTCAAATTGCTAAAAAACAAAGTCACCATACAGCATCAATCATGACATCAGCCACAACTAGACACTTTTTATCCATGTGTGACACCTCACACCACATCTTACGACTTTATCAGCTGCATTGACAACAAAATCCAAGAGACACATACCAAATGCTGCTTGCAGAAATCTGCATTCTTTCAAGATACAAATCAAGCAGAATTTAGAGGCAAAAGCAATCTACTTCAAGTCTGGACTGAGCATGATATATCACCTTGTCACAGCTTGTGCTCTTGGAGTTGAACTGGACTTTTGGCACTTAAAGCAATTGCATTGGATGTCCTCCACCTCCATCATAGATGGTTCACCTCCTGACAAAGGTTTGTGCCCTTGTCCACAGCTATATTCACCCATGTGCTTTATTTCTGCCAAAGAGGACACAGGATGTGAAGCATACAATTATCAGCACATCATAGACAGAGATCATACTCAAAAGAATCACATCATGCAAATGACCATTCTGTCCAAGAGACATTAGTCCATGTTACCCAATACAAAAGCATAACTATTACACAATTAGTAACAGATCAGGACATGAGATTCTCATCATCTTCATCAATATCTAGCATGAGAATCAACAAACAAAGGATATAAGAGAAGTGTAAATGCACCTGCATGAGGTTGGGGATCACAGTCTGCACCATTTGTTTTGCCATCACTTCTACCACACTGACTGTCACTGAGACCACTGGTGTTCTGCAAAGACACAACTTTCGGGCTCTTAGGTTTGAGGTCACTCTCCACGTTCAGAGGCCGCTGAATCCAATCCTGCTTGTTTATTATCACTTGCTGCTGTTGCTGGTCTTTCTTCCCATTGTCTCCCAAGCTTTCAACCCTACTCTGCAACCCTTCATAGTCAGCATTGCTTGCTTTGCCATCACTTTTACCACACTGACCATCACTGAGACCACTATTCTGTAATGACACAACTTTGGGGCCCTTGGAGTTGAGGTCACTCTCCACCTGCAGAGCCCTCTGAACCCAATCCTGCTTGTTTATTATCACTTGCTGCTGTTGCTGGTGTTTCCTCCCATTGTCTCCCAAGCTTTCAGCCCTACTCTGCAACCCTTCACAATCAGCACCACTTGCTTTGCCATCACTTCTACCACACTGACTGTCACTGAGATCACTGGTGTTCTGCAAAGACACAACTTTCAGGCTCTTGGGTTTGAGGTCACTCTCCACGTTCAGAGGCCGCTGAATCCAATCCTGCTTGTTTATTATCACTTGCTGCTGTTGCTGGTGTTTCCTCCCATTGTCTCCCAAGCTTTCAGCCCTACTCTGCAACCCTTCACAGTCAGCATCAC
>Ga0209611_10003789_pt1 | contig 26069 bp, 26 predicted proteins | sample S1TSphgellanicum_3_FD_187693 | JGI IMG/M metagenome (GOLD analysis project Ga0209611, IMG submission 187693) | Host-associated microbial communities from peat moss isolated from Minnesota, USA - S1T2_Fc - Sphagnum magellanicum MG (SPAdes) (version 2) | ecosystem: Host-associated > Plants > Peat...
AAAGCTGGCTGTTGTTCCTGGTGATGGAAACATCGCTGTCGCTGTCGCCGGGGCCGGCGGTGTTCTACGTGGTGTCGCAGGGGGCGCGCGGCGCGCTGCGGCGCACGCTGCCCGCGGCCGCGGGCATCATCAGTGCCAACGCGCTGTACTTTGCGCTCTCGGCCACCAGCTTGGGCGCGATCATCGCCGCCAGCGCCCGCTTCTTTGCCATCGCCAAATGGGCGGGCGCCGCGTACCTGATCTATCTGGGCATCAAGGCTTTGCGCTCCGCGGCCGCCAGTCAGGCGGTGGATCTCGGCGAGCCCGCCGCGGCGGCTTCGGGCGACCGGCGCCGCGCCTACGTAGGTGCCCTGACGCTGCAGCTCGCGAACCCCAAGGCGCTGCTCTTCTTCCTTGCGCTGTTGCCGCAATTCATCGATCCGCGGCAGCCCGTGGTGCCGCAGATGCTGATACTGGCGGCGACGTCGATGCTGCCAGAGTTTTTTATCCTCTTAGGGTATGGCTGGCTGGCGCATCGCGCGCTGCACGCCTCATCCCGGTTCGGGGTGTCGAGCGGCATGCAGCGCTGGCTCGGCTGGATCGAGGGGGCGGGGCTGCTCGGCTGCGCCACCCTGGTGCTGAAGTTCAATCGCGCGGCCTGAGAGTCGGGTAGCGCGTCGGGAGCTCAAGAGTCCGAGCTCGCGCTCGAGCCTTGAGGCCGTGGACCTGGCGCTGGCACCGGGACCTCGCGCCGGCGCCTAGGCCGTGGACCTGGCGCGCGGGCACCGGGACCTCGCCGGCGCCGAGGCCGGCTACCTGGCGCTGGCACGACGTTTGCAAACTGCTTGCGCATGACATCGACAGCACCTGTTTCCCCGAGTCCGGTTGCCCCAGCGGCGCCCGAGCAATCCGCCGCCGCCGCCGGTCAAACTCAAGACTTCGCGAGCACGCTGCGCGGGGTGTCGGCCAAACCCACCCACAAGACTCCGGCCGGTAAGGACAAAGGCGCGGACAAGGACGGCGGCGCCTTGCCGAGTCCCGGCACCGTTCAGCCGCCTGCGGCGGCGTCCGCGACGCCCTCTGCCACGGCGGCGGCTGCCGCGGAAGTTGCCCGTGAGGCAGCTGCCGCCGCCGCCGCCGCCTCGAGCGTGCAAGCGCTTGCCGCGGGTCAGGCGGCTGCGACCGCGGCGGGCGCCGCGCCGAACCTGAACGCACCCGGTGCCGCCGCCGGCTCCGCTCCGCTTGCCGCCGCCGCGGCCGCGAGCGCTGCCGAAACTGTCGCTGCGACCGCGAGCGCTACCGCCGCGGCTGCTGCCGCCGCCTCCTCGACGAGCGGGGGCCTGGCGCGCGAGGCGGCTGCGGGCTCGACCACGACCGCGGCCGCGGCCACGGCGGCCGCTTCTGCCGCCACCGCCAAAGCCGCTGCGGTGGCGGACGCCGCGAGCGATGCTGCGGACAGCGCAAAAACCGGGACCGGCGCCGCCCCGGTCACCGGGGTCGCTTCTGCCACTGCCACTGCCACTGCTGCTGCTGCAGCAGCCGCCGCTGCGGCCGGCCGCCGCTCTGCCGCTGCTGCCGCCGGCAACGATTCACAGACCGCGAATGCCATCGCGGCGCGCATTGCCGCGGCTTCGAAGGCGCCGGCCGCGGTGCCGCCGCGCGGCGTGTCCGCCGCCGCCGGCACCGATGCCAACACGGAGGCGGGTGCGGCCGTTTCGGGCGGGTCGGCGCAGTCCCAGGCCGCGGTGGCTGCGAATGCGAGTGCAACCATGGGTGCGACGGTGGCTGCCGCCGCCGCCGACGCTGCGTCCGCCGACCAGAGCGCGACGCCCGATACCGGTGCCGCGGCGCCGGACGCCGGCGGCCCGGCTGCGCCGGCCGGACTCACCGTGGCGACGGCAATATCTCTGCAGGCCGCCGCGGCAGCCGCGGTCACTGCCGGCGCCGCCAAGGCAGCGTCGCTCGCCGACGCCAATGCCCCGTCTTCCGCCACCTCGGTGGACAAGCCTTCGAGCGATCAGGGAGGATCCTTGGCCGGGGTTTCAACGCCCGCCGCGGACCCGTCACAGTTGAGCGTCGGCCCCTCGGCCGCGGCCGATACCGCCCCGGCCCCCGCCGTGAAGGTGAGCGCCGGCGTGGATACCCCGGAGTTCGGGCAGGGCGTTGCCGAAGGCGTGTCGTGGATGATCGACAACAATGTGAGCAGCGCAAAATTGCAGGTGAACCCGCCGCAGCTCGGGCCCATCGAGGTGCGCATCGCGCTGCAGGGAGGGCATGCGCAGGTTTGGTTCACCAGCCACAGTGCGGTGACCCGCGACGCCCTGGAGTCGAGCTCGCCGAAACTTCGGGAAATGCTGGGAGCGCAGGGCTTCGGCCAGGTGAGCGTCGACATTTCGCAGGGCTCACTTCAAGAACGGCCCGGCCAGGCGCAGGCCTATGAGCGCATGCCTGCCGCGTCTCGGACAGCATCCGCGGCCGTAGCGGCGTCGGCGGCGCCGGCGGCGCGCGCCTCGATCGGCGTGGTGGATGCGTACGCCTGAACGGCGCGCGCGCCCGCTGCTCAAGGGCCCGCGGGCGGCGAGTGTTCGCGGTGGTAACGGTGAATCGCCCAGAGATAAATTTCCATCAGCGACGCCTCGCCGAGTTCGCTCAAGACCTCGGCCCGCCTGACGGGACCGGTGATGCGGTGCAACTGCTTTTTGGCCCAGGCGAACTGGCTCAGCTGGCTGCGGTATTGCCAGAGCAGTTCGCGGGTCGCCATCTTGTTGTGCCGCAATTCCCAGACGCCGAGCACCACCGCCAGAAAGCCGCAGCAGAGCGTCAGCAAGTTTTTCACCGGCAGACCGGTTCGCGCATCGACATGATGCAGCGCCTCGCCGAAGATGAACATCGCCGAGATGTCGACCAGGATGGCGACGAACATGGCTCGTTTCAGGTGACTCACGCGGCGGCTGCCTTTTTCCATCGCCGCGACCTTGCGCACGAAATATCGGTACTGGTTGTCGATCCACTCCTGATCGACGAAGCTCGCGCGCTGCCGGTATTGTTCGTCCGTGCAGTCCGTGCCAGTTGCCAAAGGCTCGATGGAATCGAGTACGAAGCGCAGCCAGCTGAAGCCGCGAAAGCGGTAGATCCCGGATAATTCCAGCAGGTCGCCGGTATGGATGCGCCGGTTCAGGCCGGCGAGCGCCAGATAGAAGCGCACGCGCAGCGTCTCGGCAAGCGCGCGGTAGGCCAGATGCTTGCCGAACCAGCGCCTGGATTGAAACACGTAGTACGCGCCCAGGCTGACGAACAGGATCAGCATGTACACCAGCAGCAGCAGGCGCGATTCGGTGACCTGGTCGTAGATCAGGTAGGCAAGCCCCATCGTGAAGGTCATGACGCCGAACAGGCTGAACAGCCGGTCCGAACGCCATTGCATGTGTCCCGCGAGCGAATCGGCCTTGACGTATTGTTCGTCGATGAAGCGCAGCAGCGGCGCGTCGTTGGCCTGCTGCTCGTCGGGCAGATTGCGCAGCAGCGACTCGCTGCGCGCCTGCCGCGGGTCCGCGCAGAACAGGGCGAAATCGCGGTTGAATTCATCGAAATCGGCGAGCCGGTGTTGCAGCGAGGCGGGCAGCGTCGCCTGCCACTCGAGAACGTGATCGCCGACCGCCAGCAGGTAGCCCGGCTCGGGGACGCCGGCCTTGGGGGCGGGCGGCGTCCCGCCGGCATCCAAATCGCCGGACGTTCCGCCTCCGGCTCGTGCGCCGTGGCGGCGCATCGCCGGCACCCAGTACGCCAGGCGCTCCGCCACGTCCGGATCGTGCTCCGTGGCGGCAATCTCGAGCGCGAGGCCGGCGTCGCGCCGCTCGCCGACGACCTCGAGAAAGCGCAACAGGATGTCCGCCGTATCGTCGGCTTCGGTCGACGCTTCGCCGTCCCACAGCGCCAGCAACAGGCTGCTGCGGTGGATCAGCACATCGGCTACATTCGCCTCGAGCCCGTCGACGGGCATGCCGAACGCTTCCGAGGCGCGGCCGACCTCGACGCTGGGTTGGCAGTGCGCGTCCAGCATCAGGCGTATTTCCGTATTCGGCAGCCGCTGCCGCAACTCGCGCAGCAGCCCCGTAACGGCCTCGACGAGGCTCGGGATTTGCGTCGGCTCGAGATCCCGATGACCCGCCAGACCGACGATGAACGGCGTGCTTTCGCGCGAGGAAGTCGGGATCAAGGAGGGTCGGGCCTGCGAACGTAAATGCGCGAGTCTAGCGCAGCGAGAGCGGGCACGAGATGCCCGCCGCGTGAATATTGTATTGCATGAGTTATTTTGAAGCGGAGCTTCGCGGGGCTGTGGGCCCAGCAGTTTTTTAAAGGCGGAGCTTCGTGGCGCTGTGAGCGCGCCAGTGTTTTTAACGCGGAGCTTCGCGGGGGTGAGCCCACCGGTTTTTTTTTAAAGGCGGAGCTTCGTGGAGCTGTGGCCACCGGTTTTTTTTAATCGCGGCGCTTCGCGGGGCTGTGAGCCCACCAGTTTCTTTGAGCCCGGCGCTGTGAGCAAAGGTGTGTTACGACATACCGTCCGCAATGCACACCCTGGGCGCCAGGGTTTCATGTAAAAATTGTGGCATGAAAACTCTCCTTCTGTTGTTGCTCGCCGCTGCGCAACTCGCCGCCAGCGCCCGGGCGGACGAGGCGCCGATGCCGCCGCTGCGCGCCGACCAGGTCGCCTACCTCGCTCTTTATAAAGAACTCGTGGAGACCAATACCTCGCTATCGGCGGGCAGCTGCACGCTCGCGGCCGAGCGCGTGGCGGCGCACTTGAAGGCGGCGGGCTTTGCCGATGCCGACCTGACCCTGTTCTCGGTGCCCGAGCATCCCAAGGAAGGCGGCCTGGTGGCGGTGCTGCACGGCACGTCGGCGAAGGCCAAGCCCATGCTGCTGCTCGGCCATCTGGACGTGGTCGAGGCCAAGCGTTCGGACTGGACCCGGGATCCCTTCACCTTCATCGAGGAGAACGGCTATTTCTACGGCCGCGGGGTCGCGGACATGAAGGCGATGGACGCCATCTGGGTGGACATGCTGGCGCGCTTCAAGGCGGACGGCTATCACCCGAAGCGCAGCATCAAGCTGGCGCTCACCTGCGGTGAGGAAACCACGCATGCCTTCAACGGTGCGGAGTGGCTGGCGAAGACCCATCCGGACTGGGTGGCCGCGGCCTTCGCCCTCAATGAGGGTGGCGGCGGGCGCACCGACGGCCACGGCAAGCTGCTGGTGGAGAACATGCAGGTGGGCGAGAAGGCGGTGCAGAACTATTCGTTCGAAACCGTCAATGCCGGCGGCCACAGCTCCATCCCGATCCGCGACAACGCCATCTACGAACTCGCCGATGCGCTCGGCAAGCTGCGTGATCATGAATTCCCGGTGAAATTCACCGACACCACCCGCGCCTTCTTTGCCAAGGCGGGTGCGGCGCGCGGCGATGCCTTGGGCGAGGCCATGGTGGCGCTCGCCAAGAATCCGGAGGATGCCGCTGCCGAGGCCATCGTCTCCAAGGACCGCAGCTACCACAGCATGCTGCGCACCACCTGCGTCGCCACCCTGCTGGAAGGCGGCCATGCCAACAATGCGCTGCCGCAGCACGCCGCAGCGAACGTCAATTGCCGGATTTTTCCGGGCGAGACCGTGGAAGGCACCCGTACGGCGCTCGAGGCCGTGATCGGCGATCCGGGCGTAAAGGTCACGCTGATTCCACCCATCCGCCCGCTCGCCACGCCGCCGCCGCTCGACCCGAAGATCATCGCGCCCGCCGAGAAGCTGGTGGCGAAGTACTACCCCGGCGTGCCGCTGGTGCCCTCCATGTCCACCGGCGCCACCGACGGTATTTACCTCGAAGCCATCGGCATTCCGGTGTACGGCGTGCCGGGCGAGTGGAGCGACCCGGACGGCAACGGCGTGCATGGCTTGAACGAACGCATTGCCGTGCGGGCGGTGTACACCGGGCGGGATTTTCTCACCGAGCTCGTGAAGCAGTACGCGGACGGGATTTGAGGCGGACGGGAGTTGAGGTCAGATCATGATGCCGTTGTTGAAGGCAATCACTGACCGGAGATGGGCGGCCTCGTCGGAGGCCCTGGCAGGGCCGGTTCAGGGCTTGGTCGAGGGACGCAGCGTCATCAGAGAACGGTCACCGTTGGCCTGGCGGAGCTCCACGTGAAGGAGTTGGTCGCGTGCGCCGTCGATCCGCACCTGCTGCACCACCCGCAGCACGTCCCGGTCCACGGGCACGAGCGTCAGCGTCCAGCGCGGCACGCCGCCGGCGAATTCCAGGTGAAAGGACTGTTCGAGCCCGCGGCGGTCGCCCGCCAGGGTGGCGCGCAGGCTGTCGAGGAACGGCTGAGCTTGCGGATAGCGGCGCACATCGAGCGCCTGCGTTTGTCCGGCGCGCTCGACGGTGAGCACGCCGCCGTCCAGCAGCAGGGTCTGTGCGCGGGGCAGCAGCGTGCGTTTCTCCAGGCGGTCCGGTGCCTCGAAGCGCATGTCGCCCGAGGATTCGACCGGGCGACCGACCCGGGCGATGAATTGCTGCTCGATGAACTCGACATGCGCCTGCCGGCGCATCGCGAGCACACCCATCACCGCGTCTAGATCGTCCGCAGCTCCGAGGCAGGCGGCCGCCAGCAGAATCAGGATGACACGCCTCATGTGCACACCATGCCGTCCCTCTGCCGCCGGGAATCGAAAAATTCGTACCGAGTGGATGTCTCGCTGCGGCAACAGCGCTCGGGCGCCGCCGCGTACTGCTCGGGCGGCGCCGGGTACCGCCCGGGCGCTGTCTGCACCGCGCCGCGCCGATTGCGGCAAACAGGCGCCTCCTGGGGCATAATGAACCGCCTTTCGATGCATTGGGGGGAGGGGGGACCGCCCGTCGGCGCTGGCAGCCTGCCGATTCAAGGGCATCGTCGCGAGGCTGGATCGGCAGTTTAACGCGCCGCGAAACACGGGTTCAACGCCTGTAAGATGACGACATGCACATCTTGATCGTTGAAGATGACGAAGTGGCACGCGACTACCTCGCCAAGGCGCTGCGCGAGGTGGGGCACACCGTGGATGTCGCGGCGAACGGCCTCGAAGGTCTGCATCTCGCCTCCTCGCTCGCCGTCGACCTCGCCATCGTCGATCGGATGCTGCCGAAGCTCGACGGGCTCGCCCTGGTGCAATCGCTGCGCGCCACCGGCCGCAAGATGCCGGTGCTCATCTTGAGCGCGCTCGGCGACGTCGACGATCGCATCACGGGGCTGCGCGCCGGCGGCGACGACTACCTGACCAAGCCGTATCACATGGCGGAGTTGCTGGCGCGCATCGACGCGCTCGGGCGGCGCGGTGAGAACGGCGGCGCGGAAACCCACACCAAGCTGCGATTGGCGGACCTGGAACTCGACCGCATGACGCGCCGCGTGGTGCGCAACGGCAAGAAGATCGAACTCACGGCGCGCGAATTCCAGCTGCTCGAGTTCATGATGCGCCACAGCGGGCAGGTGGTGACCCGCACCATGCTGCTCGAAGGGGTCTGGGACTATCACTTCGACCCGCAGACCAACGTCATCGACGTGCACATCAGCCGCCTGCGCCAGGCGATCGACAAAGACTTCGACAAACCCCTGTTGCACACGGTGCGCGGCGCAGGCTACAGCCTGCGCGAAGACGAATAGCGCCGCGCCGTGGGCCCCGATCAGCGGTTTCTCGGCGTTCTCGATACCTCGCCGTTTCGAATCGCCATCGTCTACTCGATCGCGTTCGCCTGCGGCGCGGCGGTGCTCCTCGGCGCGGTCGATTTTGCGGTGTCGCGCGTGGTCGACAGCAGCACCGACAATCTGATCGAGGCCGAGGTGCAGGGATTGCGCGAGCAGGTGCTGGCGCTGTCGCGCAGCGATTTCATCGAGCTCATCGAACAGCGCTCGCAGGACCAGGATGTGCGCGGCGCCGTCTATCTGATGGTCGATCCGCAGTTGCGCCCGGTCGCCGGCAACGTGCCGGCCTGGCCGAAGCTCGATGCCAACGCCGGCAAGTGGTTCCTGTTCAAGGTGTCGGTGCCGTTCGGCGACGAAACCCGCGAGCACGAGATGCGCGCGCAGCGCTTTCCGCTGCCGGGTGGCTATCGGATGCTGGTGGGCCACGACGTGCAGGAGCGGCAGGACGTCAAGAGCCTGATGATGCGCGGCCTGATCGCGGCTGTGGTGATGACCCTGTTGCTGGGCCTGAGCGGCGGCTTCTGGATGGGCCGGCGCATCCTGGCGCAGGCCGGCGCGATCTCGGCGGTGGCAACCCAGATCATGCGCGGCGATTTGTCGCAGCGCCTGCCGGTGCGCGACGCCGACGACGAAATCAACACCCTGGCGCGCGAGATCAACACCATGCTCGACCGGATCGAGCAGCTGACGCTCGGTATGCGTACGGTGCTCGACAGCGCCGCGCACGATCTGCGCACCCCGCTCAACCGGCTGCAGTCGGCGGCCGAAGGGGCGATGCACGAACTCAAGCCCGGATCGGCCGAGCGGCGCGTGCTCGAGCGGGTGTCGACCGAAGTCGACGACATGCGCAGCACGCTCGACGCGCTGCTGCGCATCGCGCTCGCCGAAACCGGCACCGTGGCGCGCGAAACGGTCGACCTGTCGGAATTGGTGGCGAGCGTGGTGGAACTGTATGCGCCGGTCAGCGAGCAGCGCGGCATCGACTTGAAGAGCACGGTCGCCGCGGGCGCGCAGGTGCAGGGCAGCCGGCAGCTGTTGGCGCAGGCGCTGGCGAATTTGCTCGACAATGCCATCAAGTTCACCCCCGACGGCGGCCGTATCAGAGTGCAGTTGCGCGGCTCCGCGCGCGAGCCGGAGGTGATCGTCGAGGACAGCGGCCCGGGCATACCCGCGGACAAGCGCGAGATCGTGCTCGGCCGCCGCGTGCGTCTGGACGAGGCCCGCAAGTTTCCGGGTTCCGGGCTCGGCCTGTCGTTGGTCGCGGCGGTCACCAAGCTGCACGGGGCACGCCTGGTGCTGGACGACGCCGGCCCGGGCCTGCGGGTGTCGCTGAAATTCTGAAAAAACGCAGGGAGCGACTTCCCGCCAGTCAGAGGGACGGGTAGAGACCGCGAAGCCGCCGGCGTTCAGACGAGTTGTAGGGACTGGCGTCCGACCTGCCTTCAGAGAACTGTAGGGACCAAGGTGCCGCCGACGTTCAGACGAGCTATACGGACCGGCGTGCCGCCGCCCTTCAGACGACCTGTCGGGGGCGGGCGTCCGACCTTGCTGCCATAGCGTCAATTTCTCGACGGCCACCGCCGGCGGGAATGTAAAAATCCGGCAGGCCTGGCGTAACCCGCTGAATCCACTGACTTAATGTCTCCCTGGAAAGTTCTGGCATAGAACTTGCTCAACTCCTTGGATGCGGCGTCCACCACCGCTCAAGGATAACCATGGCCGATGCAGCCGATGATGTCTCTCCTCCTCCGCCTCCAAAAAAATCCGGCGGCTTCATGGCCACCCTCCTCAATGGAGTCGTCGTATTCGTCATGGCGCTGCTCGCCGTGATCGCCGGCGGCTTCGTCAACGCGAAGCTGCATCCGCTGCCCGATCTGCAACTCGACAAGGACGGCAGGATCAAGGCCATCGTGCCCGTGGCCGCGGCGTCCCATGGCGAGGAGGGCGGAGCGGGCAAGCCGGCGCTCTACTACGCCATCGACCCGCCGCTGGTGGTCAATTTCGAGGATGGCTCCGCGGTGCGCTTCCTGCAGATTTCCATGGAGGTCATGGCGCGCGATCAGAAGGTGATCGACGGCGTGCAGAAGAACAGCCCGATCATCCGCAACAACCTGCTGTTGCTGATGAGCAACCGCAACTATCAGTCGTTGATGTCGCGCGAGGGCAAGGAGAAGCTGCGCCAGGAAGCGCTCGCCGAGATCCGCGCCGTGCAGAAGAAGGAAGGCGGCGGCGACGTCGACGATCTGCTGTTCACCAGCTTCGTGGTGCAGTGATGGCCGGCGAGCCGCAGTCGAATATCTCCGCCGAAGAGGTCTCGGCGCTGCTCGAGAAGAGCGCCCCCGATGCCGCGCAACCCTACGACATCGCGTCGCAACGCATCAACCGGATGCAGTTGCCGCTGCTCGAAACGGTCGCCCGAAGCTTTGCCGAACGCGCCACGGTGTCGCTGTCGGCATTGCTGAGCCGTGATGCCAGCGTGACCTTCACCTCGCTCGAGGCGGCGAAGTGCGCCGACCTACAGGCCGCATTGCCGCTGCCGGCGGGCATCGCGGTCGTACGGCTCAAGCCGCTGCCGGACTTCGCATATTTCTGCGTCGAGCCCGGCCTGTTGCTGACCCTGGTGGACGGCTTCTTCGGCGGCTCGGGGCGCGCCACCGCCGACAGCCAGGCGGTCACGGCGCCGGCGACGCAACGCTTCCTGGCGCTGATGCTGCGCAATCTTGCCGCCGACGTGGGCGCGGCATGGGCGCCGGTCACCGCGATCGAGATGGAACTCGTGAAACAGGAAACCAACCCGCGCCTGCTGCATCTGGGGGCCGCCTTGGACTCCCTGCTGGTGCTTCGATTCAGCGTCGAGTTCGCGGCCCGCAGCGGCAGCATCGAATGGCTGCTGCCCGAATCCTTGGTCGCGCCGGTGCGCGAGGCGCTCGCCGCCGACGGCGGACAGAAGCCGGCGCGCAAGCAGGAAGCATGGGCGCCGGTGCTCACCGCCGCGCTGCAGGACGCGCAGCTCGACATGCGCGCCATCCTCGCCGAGGCACAAATCAGCCTGCGCGAGCTGGTGCGGCTGGTGCCGGGCGACGTCATTCCCATCGAAGAGCCGCAGCAAGCCACGCTGCTGGCCGGCGACGTGCCGCTGTACCGCGGCCGGTTCGGCGTCTCGCAGGGAAAGAACGCGCTAAAAATCGTCACAGGAGCCACCCCATGAGCACACCCGATCCGAAGGCCGCCGCGAAGAAGGCGCAATTCGGCGATTTGGGTCCCCGCGCCGCCGGTGCCGGCGGCCAGGAAGTGAACTTGAATCTCATCCTCGACGTCGCGGTGACGCTGGCGCTCGAGGTCGGCCGCGCGCGCATGTCGGTGCGCGAACTGCTGCAGCTCGCGCCGGGCGCCGTCGTCGAACTCGACCGTCTCGCCGGCGAGCCGCTCGACGTGCTGGTGAACGGCGTGCGCATCGCGCGCGGTGAAGTGGTGGTGGTCAACGAGAAATTCGGCATCCGCCTGACCGACGTGGTGAGCGCCACGGAACGGATGGAACACGCCAAATGACCGGGCTGGCCCAACCCGCCTCGCCGTTGTCGGTGGGCAGCCTGACGCAGCTCACCTTGAGCTTGCTCGCCATCGTCGCGCTCATTCTGGCGATCAGCTGGGCGCTGAAGCGGTTGAAATTGACGCCGGCGCGCGGCTCCGGCGGGATCGCGGTGCTCGACGAACTGAACCTGGGGCCCCGCGACCGCATCGTGCTGCTGCGGGTCGGCGAATCGCAGGTGCTGATCGGCGTGGGTGCGGCGGGCCTGGTGTCGCTGACCCCGTTGGCCACGCCGATCGAGATCAAGGCGGCGGCGCCCGTCGTGCCTTTCGCCGAGCGCCTGAAGGACATGATGAAACGCTCCGGCGGCGGCGCATGACCGGCGGACGCCTAAGCCGGCTGCAGGCGGCGCCGCTGCTGCTCACACTGCTGTTGTTGCCGATCGCGGCCGCCACCGCGCAGGGCGCTTTGCCCGCGATCGCCATCAAGACCGCCGCCGACGGCGCGCAGACCTACTCGCTGACGTTCCAGATCCTGATTCTGATGACCTTGCTGACGCTGTTGCCGGCGATTCTGCTGGCGATGACGGCGTTCACCCGGATCATCATCGTGCTGTCGATCCTGCGCCAGGCGCTCGGCATGGCGACCACGCCGTCGAACCAGATCCTGACCGGGCTCGCGCTGTTCATGACGTTCTTTGTCATGAGTGCGACGCTCGAGCAATCCTACAGCGGCGGCATCAAGCCCTACCTCGACGGCCAGATGGCCGGCGAAGTGGCCATGGACAAGAGCTTGCAGCCGCTCAAGAAGTTCATGCTCGCGCAGACGCGCGAGAACGACCTGCAGCTGTTCGCCAAGCTGTCCGGCAAGTCGCAATTCGCGAGCCCGGACGACGTGCCGCTGACGGTGCTGATTCCGACCTTCATGACCAGCGAGCTCAAGACCGCGTTTCAGATCGGCTTCATGGTGTTCATCCCGTTCCTGGTGATCGATCTCGTGGTCGCCAGCGTGCTGATGTCGATGGGCATGATGATGCTGTCGCCGGTGCTGGTGTCGCTGCCGTTCAAGATCATGCTGTTCGTGGTGGTGGACGGCTGGACGCTGCTCATGGGCACGCTTGCCGGGAGTTTCCATCTATGACGTCCGAGAACGTCATGGACTTGGCGCACCGCGTGCGCATGGGCACGCTTGCCGGGAGTTGCCATCTATGACGTCCGAGAACGTCATGGACTTGGCGCAGCGCGTGCGCATGGGCACGCTTGCCGGGAGTTGCCGGCAGTGACACCCGAAAACGTCATGGACTTGGCGCACCGCATGTTGCTGGTGACCTCGATGATCGCCGCGCCGCTGCTGCTGATCGCGCTGATCACCGGGTTGGCGATCGGCATGCTGCAGGCCGCCACCCAGATCAACGAGTCGACCTTGAGCTTCATTCCGAAACTGCTGCTGCTGGTGCTGACCCTGTTCATGACCGGGCCATGGATCCTGCGCGTGCTGATCGACTTCACCCGCGACCTCTATACCGGCATTCCGGGCGTGATCGGCTGACGCGCATGCAACCCGTCACCCTGCATGCCGCCGACGTGTCGCTCTGGGTGAGCCGCCTGTGGTGGCCGACGCTGCGGGTGGCCGGATTCGTGCTTGCGGCGCCGGTGGCGAGCGAGAACACCATTCCCAAACTGGTCAAAGTCATCTTTTCGGTGCTGGTGGCCCTGGTCCTGTCGCCGCTGGTGCCGCTGCCGGCCAACTTGAGCATTTTCTCCGCCACCGGGCTGCTCGCCGCCGTGCAGGAGCTGCTGATCGGCGTCTCCATCGGCATGGTGGTGCAGCTCACCTTCGAAGCGCTGACCTTTGCCGGCCAGACGGTTTCCCTCACCATGGGTCTCGGCTTCGCGACCTTGGTCGATCCGCAGCGCGGCGCCCAGACGACCGTGATCGGCCAGATGTTCATGATCATCGGGGTGCTCAGCTACCTCGCCGTCAACGGCCATCTGCTGCTGCTGAGCGCGCTGGCCGAGAGCTTCCAGACGCAGCCGATCGGCAGCGCGCCCGTCGACCGGGGTTTCCTGCTGTCGGTGGTCACCTGGGGCGCGCGCGTGTTCGAGTCCGGGCTGCTCATCGCCCTGCCGGCGGTCATCGCGCTGGTGATCGTCAACATGGCCCTGGGCGTCGTGACCCGCGCCGCGCCGCAGCTCAATCTGTTCGGCATCGGCTTCACCATCACGCTGCTGTGCGGGTTTTTCATCCTCATCCTCGGCATCGACGGCCTGGCCGCGGGCATTACCAGCCTCATCAACAGTGCGCTCACCGCGGTCGGTGAACTCATCGCCGCGCCCGCGGCGGGGACGCGCTGAATGGCCGTCGAAGCCGAAACCGGCGGCGAACGCACCGAAGAACCTTCCGCAAAACGCCTGCAGGAGGCGCGCGAGCGCGGCCAGGTGCCGCGCTCGCGCGAACTCACCAACTTCGCCACCATGATCGGCGGCAGCGCGACGCTGCTCGCGATCGGCGGTTCATTGGCGGCGCGCATGTCGCAGCTGATGCGCCGCGGCCTGTCGGTCGACGCGCAGACCCTGAGCGATCCGCAGGGCTTGATCGACTGGTTCGGCACGGCGTGCGTGATGGGGCTCACCGGCATCCTGCCGGTGTTCGGCGCGTTGATCGCTCTCGTGTTGCTGGCGTCGGTGGCATTGGGAGGCTGGAATTTCAGCGGCCAGGCGCTGGTGCCGGACTTCGGGCGCTTGAGTCCGATGGCCGGACTCAAACGGCTGTTCGGATTTCACGGCGTGTCGGAGCTCGGCAAGGCACTCCTGAAGTGCGCCGTGGTCGGCGCGGTGTGCGCCGCGATCGTCTCCTGGCTGCTGCGCGACGTGATGAATCTCGCGCACATGGCGCCGCGCGCCGCCATCGGCCGCGGGGCTGTGCGGTGCGCTGGCGCTGGTGGCCATGGTCGACGTCCCGTTGCAGCTGTACCAGTTCAAAAAAGCGCTGCGCATGACGCGCCAGGAGTTGCGCGACGAAGCCAAGGAATCGAACGGCCGCCCGGAAACCAAGCAGCGCATCCGCCAGCTGCAGCAGCAGCTGGCCCGCCGCCGCATGATGCACAAGGTGCCGACCGCCGACGTGGTGATCGTCAACCCGACGCACTTTGCGGTGGCGCTCAAGTACGACGCCAGGAGCATGCGCGCGCCGCGCGTGCTCGCCAAGGGCGCGGACCTGGTGGCGCTCAACATCCGCCGCATCGCCGAAGAACACCGCGTGCCGGTGTTCGAGTCGCCGAAACTGGCGCGCGCCCTGTACCGGTCCACCGACTTGAACAAGGAGATCCCCGCCGGCCTGTACGTGGCGGTCGCGCAAGTGCTGTCCTACATCTTCAAGATCCGCACGCTGAACCCGACGGCCGCCGCCCGCATGGCGCGTCCCAACCCGGAAGTTAGCGGCGAGTTCGACGACGCATGAACGCGCGCGCCGCAGTAGCGGGCTTCGGCGAATTCGCCCGCACCGGCCTGGGCGTGCCGCTGCTCGTCATGGTGGTCCTCGCCATGATGGTGCTGCCGCTGCCGGCGTTCCTGCTGGACGTGTTCTTCACGTTCAATATTTCGCTCTCCATCATGATCCTGCTGGCGGTGATCTACGTGCGGCGGGCGCTCGAATTCGCCACCTTCCCGACCGTGCTGCTCGGCGCCACGCTGCTGCGCCTCGGCCTCAACGTCGCCTCGACGCGCATCGTGCTGATCAACGGCCATACGGGGTCGCACGCCGCGGGCCACGTCATCGCCGCCTTCGGCGAGTTCGTGGTCGGCGGCAATTACGCGGTCGGCATGGTGGTGTTCATCGTGCTGGTGATCATCAATTTCGTGGTGATCACCAAGGGCGCGGGCCGCATCTCGGAAGTGAGCGCCCGATTCACCCTGGACGCGATGCCCGGCCGGCAGATGGCGATCGATGCCGATCTGAACGCCGGCATCATCACCCAGGCCGAGGCGATCGTGCGGCGCCAGGAAGTGCGCGAGGAGGCGGATTTCTACGGCGCCATGGACGGCGCGAGCAAGTTCGTGCGCGGCGACGCGGTCGCGGGCATCCTGATCGTGTTCATCAATTTGTTCGGCGGCACCATCATCGGCGCCGCCCAGCACGGCATGTCGCTCGCCGATGCCGGCCGCACCTATGCGTTGCTCACCATCGGCGATGGACTGGTGGCGCAGATCCCCGCGCTATTGCTCTCGGTGGCGGTCGCCATCCTGGTGACACGCGTCTCCCGGCCGCAGGACATGAGCCAGCAGATCATGACGCAGGTGCTGGGGCAGCCCAAGGCGCTCGGCGTCACCAGCGGCATCCTCACCCTGCTCGGCATCATTCCCGGCATGCCGAACCTGGTGTTCCTCGGGATGGCGGCCGTGTGTGCCGTGGGCGCGTATCTGCTCGGGCAGCGCAAGAGCGCCGCGAAGGCCCCGTCCACGCTGCCGGCCACGGCGGCCAAGGCGCCCACCGAACAGAAGGAATTGTCCTGGGACGACGTGGAACAGGTCGACCTCATCGGACTCGAGGTCGGCTATCGGTTGATTCCGCTGGTCGACCGCAACCAGGGCGGCGAACTGATGGGCCGCATCAAGGGCGTGCGCAAGAAGCTCTCCGAGGATCTCGGCTTCCTGGTGCAGGCGGTGCACATCCGCGACAACCTGGAGCTCGGCCCCAATTCCTACCGCATCACCATTCTCGGCGCGCCGGTGGGCGAGTCGGAGATCTTCCCGGACCGCGAACTCGCCATCAATCCGGGCCAGGTGTCCGGCGCATTGCCGGGAACCGCGACCAAGGATCCGGCGTTCGGCTTGGATGCGCTGTGGATCGAAAAATCGCGGCACGACCAGGCCCTCGGCTTGGGCTACACCGTGGTCGACGCCAGCAGCGTCATCGCCACTCACCTGAGCCACCTGCTGCAATCGCATGCCCATGAGCTGCTCGGCCACGAGGAAGTGCAGCAATTGCTCAACCGCCTCGGCAAGACCGCGCCGAAATTCGTCGAGGACCTGGTGCCGAAGCTGCTGCCCATGAGCGTCGTCGTCAAGGTGCTGCAATCCCTGCTGCTGGAGCGTGTGCCGATCCGCAATCTGCGCACCATCTGCGAGACGCTGGCGGAACTCGCACCGAAGACCCAGGATCCGGCGGCGCTGGTGGCCGCGGTGCGCGTCGCCCTCGGGCGCAGCATCGTGCAGAGCATCGGCGGACTGCGCGCGGAGTTGCCGGTCATCACCCTGGATCCGGCGCTCGAACAGGTATTGCAGGACTCGATGGTCAACGGCACCGAGGCCGCGCCCGGATTCGAACCCGGCCTCACCGACCGCATGCAGACCGCACTCGCGGACAGCACGCGGCGGCAGGAAGCGGCGGGCGAACCCGCGGTGCTGCTGGTGGCGCCCAAGATCCGGCCGTGGGTTGCGCGCCTGATGCGCTACTCGACGCCGACGCTCTCAGTGCTCGCCTACAACGAGATTCCGGAGAATCGCCGCATCCGGGTGATCGCGGCGGTGGGGCGATGATTTCTGATTCGTGGAGACTGAAATGAAGATACAACGCTACTCGGCGGTGAGCATGCGCGCGGCGCTCGCGCAGGTGCGCGCCGAACAGGGTCCCGACGCCGTCATTCTCTCCAGCCGCCGCGGCCCGGAGGGCATCGAGGTCATCGCCGCCATGGACTACGACGAGGCGCTGTTCATGGAAGCAAACCGCCCGCGCAGCCCGGAGGCGGCAGCCCCGCCGGCGACACCCGCGGCGGCGACGGCCCCCATTCCGCCGGCGCGCAGCGCAGCGACAGCGGCCGCGGCCGCGGCCGCGCGCATCCCTGTGCCGTCGACGCGGGCCGCGACTCTGCCGGCACATGCCGCGACACCGGCGCCACGCGCTGCGACGCCGACCGCACACGCCGTGACGCCCATGGCACGCGCTGCGACGCCGACAGCTCGAGCCGCGACGCCCATGGCACGGGCTGCGACGTCGCGGCCTGAAGCCCCGGAGTTGCTCGCACGAGACGCAGTGCCGCAGGCGCGAGCTGCGGTGCCGGCCGCGCGAGCCGCGGCGCCGCTGACAGGAAAACCGGTGCGGGCGGCGCGAGTCCCTGTGCCAACGTCACGGGGCGCGGTGTCGGCGCCGTTCGCCGCGTTGCTGGCGTCACGGGCTGCGGGGACGCAGACACGAGACGAGGCGGCGCCGGCGCGAGTCCCTGCGCCGACGGCACGGGCCGCAATGCCGGGACGGACCGCGCCTGCCGGGCCGCGCTCTGCCAATGCAGAGGATGACGGCTTCGGGAGCATGCAGCGCGAGCTCAAGGATCTGCGCCAGCTGATGGAGACCGGGCTCGCCGGCATGACGTGGAACGACCGGCGCCTGCGCGATCCGCTGCGTGCGCAGGTGCTCGAGGATCTGTCGGCGATCGACATCGCTCCGGACGTCGCGCTGGCGCTCGCGGAGCTGGCGCCGCGGCGCACCAGCCTGCAGAACATCGCGCACATCCCGCCGGCGCTGCTGGTCAAACATCTGCCGGTGGTCGACGGGCTGTCGAACGTCGAGGGCGGCGTCATCGCGGTCGTCGGACCGACGGGCGCGGGGAAAACCACCACCATCGCCAAACTCGCGGCGCATTGGTGCATGCAGCACGGCAGCGATGACCTGGCGGTGGTGAGCACCGACGCCTACCGGATCGGCGCCCGCGACCAGCTGATGGCGTACGCGCGCATCCTCGGTGCGCCGCTGTATGCCATCGACAGCGGCAAGGAGCTCGGACGCGTGCTGGCGCGCCTCAAGGACAAAAAGCTGGTGTTGATCGACACCGCCGGCATGGGTCCGCGCGACGTGCGGTTGACGGAGCAACTCGCGGTGCTGCAATCCGGCGCCCCCGGCGCCCGCGTGCTGCTGGCGCTGCCCGCCCAGGGAGAGGGACATGCGCTCGACGAGATCGTGCGTGCCTTCCGGCCGCTCAATCCCGCCGCCTGCGTGCTCACCAAAGTGGACGAGGCGGCAAGCCTCGGCGCGGCGCTGTCGACCGCCTTGCGCCACCGTTTGAAGATCGCGTATGTCTGCGACGGTCAGCGAGTGCCCGAGGACCTGCACCCCGCGCACCTGCGGCGGGTGTGGCTGGCACGCGCCGCATTCAAGCTCAAGAAACCCAATCCGACCGCGCGCGACGCAGCGTACCTGGGCCGCAACTTCGGCCGAGCACCCGCCCATGCATGACATCCGACTCTCGCGCGAACGCGCCCAGGCGCTCGCTGAACTCAACTCCAACCGTCCCGTGAAGGTGATTGCGGTCACCGGCGGCAAGGGAGGTGTCGGCAAGACCACGGTGTCGGCCAATTTGGCGGTGGCCATCGCGGCCCAGGGCCGCGACGTCATGCTGCTCGACGCCGACTTGGGACTGGCCAATGTCGACGTGGTCCTCGGCCTGCGCACCCGATTCCACTTGGGCCACGTGCTGCAGGGCGAATGCAGCCTGGAGGACGCCGTGGTCACCGGACCGCACGGTCTGCAGATCGTGCCGGCGGCCTCCGGCCTCAAGCACATGGCAAACCTCAGCGAAGCCGAGCACGCCGGCATCATCCGGGCATTCAGCGACCTGTACCACCGGGTCGAGGTGTTGGTGGTCGACACGGCGGCGGGGCTGCACGACAGCGTCACCACCTTCACCCAGGCCGCGCAGCACGTGCTGGTGGTGGTCTGCGACGAGCCCGCCTCGATCACCGATGCCTACGCGCTCATCAAGGTGCTGAGCCGCGAGCATGGCGTGCGGCGCTTTCAGATCCTCGCGAATCAGACCCGCCGCTCGGGGGAGGGACCCGCACTGTTCCAAAAAATTGCGCGAGTCTGTGACCGATTTCTCAGTGTCTCGCTCGAGTTTGCCGGATCGATACCGTTTGACCATTATCTGCGCCGCGCGGTGCAGCGGCAGACCGCCGTGGTCGATGCATACCCCTCCTGTATTTCGTCCGTTGCCCTCAAGAATCTGGCATCCAAGGCCGATAAATGGTCCGTGCCGCAGGGGGCACGAGGTCATCTTGAGTTCTTTGTCGAACGCATGATCGGCGCCCGGATGGGTTCGTCGACGGTATTGCAATGAAGGCAACCACACAGTACGCGAATACGCAGAAGCGTCATCCGAAGCCGATGATGGGCGAGATGGTCCCGGTCGACCAGATGCCGCAGCAAGAATTGGTCTTGAAGCATGCCGACCTGGTGAAACGCATTGCCTACCATCTGGTCAGCCGCATGCCGCCGAACGTCGAGGTCGACGATTTGATCCAGTCCGGCATGATGGGTTTGCTCGACGCGGCCAAGCATTATTCCGCCGAAAAGGGCGCGAATTTCGAAACCTACGCCGGCATCCGGATCCGCGGCGCGATGCTCGACGAGGTCCGCAAGTCCGATTGGACCCCGCGTTCGGTGCATCGAAACATGCGCGAGATGGCCGATGTGGTGCGCAAGATCGAGAACGCCAAGGGACACGACGCGACGCCGCTGGATATCGCCGCCGGCTTGGGCGTGCCGATCGAGGAATATCACAAGCTGGTGCAGAACGCGGCCAGCTGCCGCGTGTTCAGTTTCGACCAGATGGGGTCGAGCGAGGATGAATCGAGTCCCGCGGAGCGCGCCCGCGACGAAAGTCCGGGCCCCTTGGACAACATGGAGAATGCCGGCTTTCGCGATGCGCTCTCGGGTGCCATCAACGGGCTGCCCGAGCGCGAGAAACTGGTGCTTTCCCTGTACTACGACGAAGACATGAATCTGCGCGAGATAGGCGAGGTGCTCGAGGTCTCCGAATCGCGGGTCTGTCAGATCCACGGCCAGGCCTTGGTGCGCCTGCGGGCGCGGCTCACGGAGTGGCTGCAGCCAAACTAGCCCATGGATTTCCTGAGCATCATCGGCATCGTGCTGGCGCTGGTTGCCATCATCGGCGGCGCCATCTTGAAGGGCAGCAGCGCCGGCGCGCTGGTCGGCAGCGCGGCCTTCGTCATCGTGGTGCTGGGCACCTTGGCCGCGAGCCTGCTGCAAACGCCGCTGGCGACCTTCCTGCGCGCCTGGAAGATCGTGGCATGGGTGTTCAAGCCGCCGACGCTCGATCCGAACGCGATGATCCAGAAGATCGTCGAGTGGAGCAACATCGCAAGGAAACAAGGCTTGCTGGGCTTGGAGTCGGCCGTGGAGGCCGAGAAGGACGATTTCCTCAAGAAGGGGCTGCAGTCCCTGGTCGACGGCGGCGAACCGGATGCGATCCGCTCGAGCATGGAAATCGAATTGGACACCATGGAGCATTTCGATACCCAGGCCGCCAAGGTATTCGAAGCCATGGGTGTGTACTCGCCGACGCTCGGCATCATCGGCGCGGTGATGGGCTTGATGGCGGTCATGCAGAATCTCGCCGATCCGTCCAAATTGGGCCATGGCATTGCCGCGGCGTTCATCGCGACCATCTACGGCATCGCATTCGCGAACCTGCTGTTCCTGCCGATGGGCAACAAGTTGAAGTCGGTGATCCACGGCCAATCGCAGGTGCGCACCATGGTGATCGAAGGCATCATCGCCATCGCCCAGGGTGAGAATCCGCGCAACATCGAGGCCAAGCTGCAAGGCTACTTCCACCACTGAGCGAGCATGGCACGCAAGAAAAAGCACGAGGAGCATGTGAACGCGGAGGCCTGGGCAATCCCCTACGGCGACCTCGTGACCCTGCTGTTCGCGTTGTTCACGGTGATGTACGCAATGTCGTCGGTCAACGAGGGTAAGTTCCGCGTCCTCTCCGACTCGATGATCGCCGCCTTCAACGGCGCGCCGAAGAGCATGCGGCCGGTCAACGTCGGACAAAAGGAGCCGGGCAAGGGCGGCGACAAGCAGCTGACCGGCGTCACGCCCACGGTGTTCATGAAGATCAAGGAGCAGGCGGTGGGGCTCGACGACAAGGTCAAGCCTCCCGAGCCGGTGGCACTCGCCGTGCGCCCCGCGGATGTGCCCGAAGCCCTGACCCGCATGCAGCGCCAGGTGCAGGATGCCATGCAGTCGTTGATCGATGCCAAGCTCGTGACGGTGCGCCGCGAGAACATGTGGCTGGAGATCGAGATCAACGCCGACATCTTGTTCCCGAGCGGTTCGGCCGACTTCGCAACCGCCGCGGTCCCGGTGCTCGACAAGCTCGCGCAGGTCTTGAAACCCTTTGCCAACCCGATCCGGGTCGAGGGGCACACCGACGATCGGCCGATCCGCACCTCCGAATTCCCGTCCAACTGGGAGCTGTCGGCGGCCCGCGCCGCGAGCGTGGTGCACCAGTTCACGCGCCAGGGAGTCGATCCGTTGCGGCTCGAAATCGTCGGCTTCGGGGAATTTCATCCACGCCAGGCGAACGACACCGCCGACGGGCGCAATGCCAATCGCCGCGTCGTGGTCATGGTGCTGGAGGAAGTGCCGGCCCCGACCACCGCGGCGGCCACCGCGGCCGGCGCCGGTTCAGTCAGTGCCGGGTCAGCTACCACCGGCACAGCGACGGCCGGCACGGCCAACGCTGGCACAGCCACTGTCGGCGCCGCGGCCGCCGTCGCAGCCACCGTCGGCGCAACTACCGCCGTCGCAGCGACCACCGGTGCAGCGACCGCCAGCGCGAATACTGCCGGTGCAGCGACCGCCGGTGCAGCGACCCCCAGCGCAGCCACTGCGGGCGCGCCGGCAAACGGTCGGCCGGCGCCGGTTGCCGTGCAGATCGCATCGCGCACCACGCCATCGGATCTGGAAACTACCGTTTTGATGCGAGAGCAGCCGAAGCCGCCGGCGCCCGAGCACCCTTAAGCGGACTAGAGCGAGATCACGCCATGAGTGAAGTGGACTCCTTGAGCAATTCAGGCCTTTATCCCGCGCTGCCGATCGCGGACCAGGATCCGTCGCGGCAAGGATCGGGTGGACCGCGGCGGGATGTGCCCGGCAGGCCGCCCCGCGGCGGTGCGGCACCCCCGAACGGGACACCGCCACAGGCCGGCAGCGACACTCCCCGGCCCCCCAAATCGCTCATTGACGAGTACGCATGACGAGAGACCTGATGAGAGACCTGACGAGAGACCTGATGAGAGACCTGATGAAAGACCTGATGAGACACCGGATGAAACAGCTGTCATGACAGGGGATTCATGGATGCTCGGTATCGCCGGCACGGCGCTCGGACTCATCGCTGTGGCGTGGGCGCTCATCTCCCTGCGCGCGTCGCGCCGGTTGCGCGAACGACTGTCGATCGCGGAGTCGGATCTGGCAGTGCTGCGCGCTGAGCTGGGTCGCCAGGCGGATCTGCAGGCCGGTCGCGGCGCCAATACGGAGCGCCGCATCAAGCGGGCCGAGCTCGAAGCCGCCGACATCGCCGCACGAGTCGGTCAGCTGGAATTTCGCGCCGCGCCGCAGTCCATCGATCAAGCGATCGACTACGCGCGCTATGGCGCCGATCCCGACCAGCTCCGGCGGCAATTCGGGATCAGCCGTGGCGAGGCGGATTTGCTGGCGCGCCTGCACGGACGCAAGCAACCGGCCTGACGCCGGGCGAGAACGACGTCCCGTTCATGTTCAGGCGCGCCGCGGATGCGTGGTCGCGGGCCTGTTGGATCCTGCCGAAGAAATCTTGCGAGGTTTACTGCGGTGCGCCCGCGCAGACCGGTTCGCCCTTGTCGAACACGATGCGCCAGGTATGCGCTGCCTCGAGCCGCCATATCGAATTGAAACGGCCGACGACTTTGTCATTCACGATCACCGGTCCGGTGCTGAGGGCCAGGTCGCCAGACGCCAGCACTTCCACATGATCCGGGGCCCACGAAAATGGCGCCTTCGGGTCGCGGAACAGCGGCTTCCAGGCAGCCGACACTTCCGCCGCGCCACGTTGAATACTGCGATCGTCGAAGAAGATCGCGTCGCCGGACAGGTGACTGACGAACGCATCGAAATCCCGATCGGCCATCGCCTTGGCAAAGGCCAGTTCTGTTGATCGCACCGCCTCCTCGGCGTCCCGCGCGGAGGACGTTTGCGAAGCTCCGCCGGTCGCACACGCACTCAGCGTCGCGAGTGCGGCAATCAGAAAGGTATTGAGCGTGCAGGACATGACCATGGACCTCTAGCATGGGTGGCCCTTTGAACGGGTGCCTCAAGCCCGGGGCTTTCATGATACGGCGCCTTTGTCGCGGCGCGAAGGCATGATACGGCGCCTTTGTCGCGGCGCGAAGGCATGATACGGCGCCTCTGTCGCGGCGCGAAGGGCCATGCTACGGTGGCTGGAACAGGGGCGGCGGGAAGTACGCATGCAGGCGAATGGTCGTGACTCCGGGCTGATACGCGCGGTCGGGACAGGGGCTCTGGCTGCCAGCATCATTTCCATAGTCATCGGAGCCGGCATCTTCGCGGTGCCTGGCGCTCTCGCGGCGAGCATCGGTCCGTACGCACCGTTCGCCATATTGGTGTGCGCCATTTCGATCGGAGCGGTCGCCATCTGTTTCGCGGAGGCCGGCAGTCGCATCGCCAGCAGCGGCGGCATCTATGGATGCATCCAAGCCGCGTTCGGCCCGCTCACGGGATATGTCGCCGGCATGCTGCTGTGGATCGGTAACGTGCTCGCCTGCGGCGGCATCGCCGCGGCGCTGGCCGACGTTGCCAGCAGTTTGGTTCCGCCGCCGCTCAAGGCCCCGGCTCACGCACTCGTCATCGTCGGCGTCATCGGCGCGATCGCTTTGGTGAACACCGGCGGAATTGCGCGCGGCATGCGTCTCGTCAGCATGGCGACCCTGCTGAAGCTGGTGCCGCTCGTGATCTTCGTCCTGCTTGGCGCGTGGGCGGTGCACGCACGCAACTACCTGCCGACGGCAGCCCCCGGCAGCGGCGGCCTGGGCCGTGCTCTGATTCTGGCGCTGTTCGCTTTCACGGGAATGGAAGGCGCGCTGTGCGCGAGCGGCGAAGTGGCGGACCCGGCACGCAGCATTCCACGCGCGCTCGTCCTGGCGCTGGGATCCGTCACGCTGCTGTACGTCGGAATTCAAGTGGTGGCACAGGGCATCCTCGGTCCCTCACTCGCGGGGTCCACGGTACCGCTGGCGGATGCCATGGCACGCATCAGTCCGGCGCTGCGCGTGCTGATGTTGGCGGGCGCCGCGGTCTCGATGTTGGGCTGGTTGTGCGGCGACATCCTGAGCACCCCGCGCATGCTGTTCGCGTTCGCACGCGACGGATGGCTGCCCAACCTGCTCGGACGCCTGCACGGACGATCGAACGTCCCGCACGTCGCCATCGTGTGTTACGCATTGATCGCCATCGCACTCGCTCTGACTGGCACGTTTACCGAACTCGCCGTATTGTCGACGCTGACCGGGGCTGTGCTTTACATCCTCGGCTGCGGCGCCGCATGGCTGCTGTCACGGCGCGGCGTCGCCGACTTTGGCGCACCGCTGAATTTCCGCTGGCTGTCCGCCGCCGTAGTGGTCGGCATCGGCAGCATGCTGGCTCTCATTTGCCTGGCGTCACAGGAAGAGATCATCGGCTTGGTTGGACTGATCGTGGTATGCGTCGCGGTGTACCTGTTGCAGGCCCGAGTGGCCGCTCTGCAGGCCTGAACCGATGATTGAATTGCCTCGACCCTTCGCCAGGCCGCGTCATCGCGGGTGCGGCGTGGCGAGTGCTCCGCGCCATGACGGGAGGGGCTCGCGATGAAAAAATTCAAACACGAGGCGGAATTGTTCAAGGCGGCCTTGCTCGCCGGCGTCCGTTATGCGGAAGGCCGTGGGGCTGTGGAATTCGAAGCCACCGATTCGGCGAGCGACAAGGCTCTCTATGTCTACCGGCTGCTGGTGCACGACAAGATCATTGCTCCGATGCCGGAGGATCAAGTGGCTGAGAAGACGGTCCGGCATCGTCTGGCGAGCTGGTATGCGCACCAGTTGCCGAAGGGACACGCGCTGTTGGAATGAGTGCAGCGATCCACGCTGCCGTTACTCGACTCACGATACAATGTGAGCGGGTCACAAGGAAACCGTGCCGGAAGATGTGACTGCGGAACGCAAGGAAAGCGTGACTGCGGATCACGAGGAAACCGTGACCGCAGATAAAGGGTCGGCGGGAGGCGCACTCCCGGCCGACCCTTGCGTTCGCTCAATTCTTCGCGGTACGCACCTTGTCCGAGATGTTGAACTCTTGCGCCGCCCTTTCGCCGTTCTCCTCGATGTAAGCCTGCGCCAGGGTCGCGATTCCGAGCTCGCGCACGGTGTGAGCTATGGTCTCACGCACGCAAGGTCCGGCACCGCGCACGATGACATCGGCGTCCTGCCTCTGCGAGCCGCAAACCGAATACGATGCCTGCTCGATTCGGCGATACAGCCGGTGAGCGCCTTCGGCGGTGCTCAGGTCCAAATCCGACACTTTCAATTGCATCTTTTTGCCGGTTTGATCGGCGGCCTGGCTGCCGATCGGTGCGCACACAATGAGGGCGGCGCCGAGCGTCAAAAGCAGGCGCGCACTCACATTGATCTTTCTGTCAAACATTCGAGAATCTCCAAGTTGCCATACACACTGTTCGTCAGCGAACCATTGTTCGTCAGCGAACGAAGATACTTGACCGAACGTTGCTGAGTCTGTGATGCAAACCCGGGAGATTCCGCGTCGCGCGTGAGTTCTCTGAACATATTCCGAGGAATTCCAGGGTTCGTGAAGCGCGTCGGATATTTCATTTGCCGCGGAATTGCGCACACCGTCATCCGCGATAGAGCTGCGCAGAAGACGATGCTCTGAATGGTCATGCGGAATATGTCGGAGAGGCGCCGAAGACGCTGCTCTGAATGGTC
>Ga0209611_10003790_pt1 | contig 26067 bp, 20 predicted proteins | sample S1TSphgellanicum_3_FD_187693 | JGI IMG/M metagenome (GOLD analysis project Ga0209611, IMG submission 187693) | Host-associated microbial communities from peat moss isolated from Minnesota, USA - S1T2_Fc - Sphagnum magellanicum MG (SPAdes) (version 2) | ecosystem: Host-associated > Plants > Peat...
TTTACATAAAGTGAAGGAATTTCATTAAATGAATCCACACTTTAAGATATACTTTGAGTATCTTTCAATCTTTCTTGTTGATATGGTTGAATCTAAGATGCTATAAATCAATTTTATTAAGACTAATACTAGCAAGGAAAAAAATACATTTTTGTTGGGTCTAATGGTTTTTCTTGACTTGTACAAATCAAATTCAAATCCAAATTTTTACATTCACTTCACTTGATTGAAAGTGCATGTTCTCTAGATTTGATAAAAAAAAAATTCACCAAATATGTCAAATTGTTTGGCAAAAATATAAATTCTTTTTAAGACTAAGAAGATCTAAAACATCAAGGACTTTTAAAAATTCCCATCAAGTAGTCTTTAACTACTAGTTCTCCCTATCCCATTATTTGGTGAATTGTATTGTCACCCAAGAATACAACTTGCCAAGTATCACATGCTTCATAGTTGATGAAAGATTTTCTTTCATAACACGTGTTGTGTGGCTCTAATATCCACATACCATATTGTAAGGTCATTAACGTCTCATGATGCGAATGTTAAAACATGCAACTTACATGGTATTCTATTGTCACAATGTTTAATTATTTCTTATTATAAAATTATGTACTACTATTCTTGCCTTATATATATTTGGATATAATATGTATATCAATAATTTTTCAAAAGAAAAACATTTTAGTAATTTCTTTTTGCTAACAACTTTAAAGGTCTCTTCACCTTTCATTGATGTGAAGTTTCTTTTGGATTTTCCTTTATAATTACGGTATCTCTTTCATGTATAAAAGGTTAACATGTTAGTTTTAATCAACTTAAGATGTTTTATGAATGTTTATTCTTGCATTAAATTGGTAATTAGTGATTGCAATGTCAAATTTGGCCATCTTTCAAAAAATTAATGGACGGAATGTATTATAACTTGTAGGCATGTTTTTGATCATTCAAGGCAAACCATCATCATCAAGTAGTAGTGCACCAACGGTTGATAGTTGTTCCATTTTTTTTTTGAAACATGTGCATGTGTTTCATAACCAATTTTTATAAAGTTCATCTCACGTGTTACTCTATCAGAGGTCCAAATGAAGTTCGGCATTGTAAATTGTATTTTCATGTTTTCTTTTTTTCTAATTTCTACCAACCTTTGACATTTGATACTATACAATACTACATATGGCATATACAATGTTTACATTAAAACAAGGAACTTATTACATCATTGTTGTAATTCAAGTGCTTCCTACTAAGTACCTACTTATCAAACTATGTTGTTTTTAAATCAATTATATTTTATAATAGGTTTTTAAGGGCTAGCTAGTTCCACCAATAATGAGCGTCTACTAGTTGTGGAGTCATGTATGCAATGACAACACTATTGGGTGTCCCATTATTAACAATAGTTGGCCCCTAGACATCGATAACTAAATACATAACACTTTTGTTCTCTTTAATTTCAATGTGTGTAATCTATTATTTAGACACATCTTTGTCACAACATCTTTTGATTCAAACAATTTTATTAATTTTGCAACATATGATATGCTACATGAATGAATGTGGGAAATCACATTACTATCCAGATTAATTGCTATTAAAGATTATATATATATATATTCCCATGCATTTATGTTATAGGTAATGCATGTGTGTTATTTTCAAGTGTATGGCAAAGATTAAACAAGGTAGAATATAATCAAAAGAATGGTAGAGATTCAATAAAATAGAATGCATATAACTAATGAGTTGGATAGGATGAAAACATTTCATTATTTTGAGAATTCAAATTACTTTTGGAAGGAAAGAACTTAGGATGTAGATATGGAAGTTGATGATTTTTGAGAGATTTTTTTTTTCTTATACACAAAGAAAACATAGAGAGTTGTTGGAGATTAAAATAGAGATGGTGAGTAGTTTAGAGTTCTATTGGGTTTCAAACCACAAATTTTCTTGTTTTCCATTTTGAATTTCTACATTTAATGTTACAAATGTTTGACATATTCAATTCTAAGCAAGGAAAGTAGTAGAATATTGATAAGGAAACAGTGAAACTATTTTGAATTGTTGTGTTTTTCTAAAGGACTTATGGATCTTGATCATAGATTTTGATTATTGATGATGATAGAGGACATGGAATTTTTATAAAAAAAAATTGTAGTGAAAAAATTGTGTGAAATTTTTTTATAAAGAAATCAAAATGAGTTAAAACCACATATTGTGAACATTATAAGTACTTTTGAGAGTATGATTACATTGTTTTGTTAGTAGGTAGAGAGCAATTTTGAATAAAATCTATGCTTACTAATGTGCACTAAAAACAATTTGCACTTGTGTGGGATTGTTTGTGTCAATTTAAGGCCATCAACTACAAACCAAAGTTATTTAATCTTAGAAATTAGGGTAAGTCCACATTTTAGATATTACAATATAATCCATGAAAATAAAAATATGTGACTTGTATCAATATTTTGTGCCATGATTACCAAAATTGTTCATTATCAAAACCTTTGTTCATTGTGTTATTCAATTTGAATTCAATTTGTGATTTTTTCTCAATCAATTTTAAAGTTGTTGAAGGAATGTTAACAATCTCAATGTAATAATTGTTATGAATTTTTTAAATTATCAATTACACATTGTTTTGACTATCTATTGTTTTGAAGAAGGTTCTTTTATTTGGAATTTGATCCATATTTCATCTTACAAAAATTAATGAGCATTGGACCTTTATTTAATTTTCATACTATGTGAGATTTATGAATGAGATTCTATACATATACAAGGTAGAGTAAAATCATATATTGAATAATGGAAGCAAAATTTTTTACACATTAGAATTTTCCTTAAAGTCACATTGTTTTCACCCTATGTTTGGGTCTCCTTTCACCTCCCAAACCCCATTTTTAATGGGGTTTGTAGAATAAGGAAAGTTTATCAAATCATGGTATGAAATGTTGAAATTTAGCATTAAATGCACAAGTTTCAAAAGTAATTATAGTAGATGTGCAAGTAGGAGCAATGAAAATATATGTAGTAATAGTGGAAGTGCTCAAGAAAAAGGAAAGAGGGGGTCAAAATAGGATGAAACTCAATTTACCACAAAATTGATGTTTTTCTAAGTTTCACCCCTCATTGAATGTTAATATTTTTTTTCTTAGGTTTTTTTTAATCTCACCCAATTTTGGACCAAACTCATGGTTTTAGTGTTGTGTTTCCTTGATTTTATAAATTTCTTTATTGTATTTTAGCTAAGATTATATGTGTCGCATCATTAGTAACTATCAATGTAAAATACTGCATATTTAGATTAGAGAGCTATTGCATACATAATAATATATTGTATGCCAACACAATAAAATTCAAAACAGAGTAAATCACACAAAAAACAATATTTTGCATTGTGACCTTAAGGTAATGAAAAAGGGAGAAGGTTTTTTTTTTTCCAAAACAATTCAAATGTTTGTAACATGTAATAGTTTTGCATACTACGCAAATTATTGTTGTAAAAAAAACATTACAAAGTTGACCTCATGCATGCGTCATGATGAGTCACATTTTTTTGTGTGAGAAAAACCACATTCTTTTGTAATGAATCTTTTTATTACTTTATGTTTTGTTGTAGTTATTGAATTTGTTAAGTGGAGTTGATGTTGGGCTAGTCTAGTAACTTGAGTGAAGGGGGAAAAACAAAATAAGAGAGGTGCATGGTTAGGGGGGAAGGAAGAAAAAGGTGCATATGAAAAGCTTGAGGCCTCATTGCAAGCCAAAATTGATTACAATACGTGGGATGGCATATGCAATGTGACATTTAATATTGGTAAAAGTAGATGCCCAGGGATTTTGCTCCAAGTTTTCTTTAATCCATTTGGAACTAGGGTTGGTGATGGAAAATTGGGCTAGTTATTCCAACACATTGTATGTAGTACATGTTGGTAGTTCCTAGGTTATATTAGGTTTACCTTTGCAATAAGGGTCCATCATGCTAAAATTGTTTGTCAACTTTTGTAATACCTAAAAATCAAAAACTAGTTGATTTGTCCTTCTAAGGACCATTAATGCTCCAAATTTCTTTAATAAAGGTTCAAAATTATTTTCAACTTGCATAAATTATGTCAAAGCTTTGGTGACAAACAAGCAAAGAGTTGATGTTGGTTAACATTGCATTAGTTTCTAGTGGATGGTCCATTGGTGGGTGTTAGGTCACCTAATCCTTTTAGTTCAAGTTAGTTTTCAACTAATAAAAAATTCAAGCTTGCTATTGTTAGTGGTTTTAACTTTAGGGTGAAAACATAATAAAATATATAATGAATTTACCTTGTCAAGGTTGAATGTAAATAGATTCAAAATAATAACTAAAACTCATCATAAAAAATTTGTACATTGAATGTTTGTACATGAATGATGGAAAACAAAATAATTTTTCACTATTGTGCATTAATTTTAGACGTTCACATTGTAAAACTAGGTTGAAATTAGGTTTTTCAAAATACAAGTAACTTTTGTAATCTATTTTTTGCAATTTTAACTTTTGTGAATTACAACTAAATTAGATTCTAATAAATTTAAATAAATAAATAAATAACCCACATCTCAAGAATATAATCATCTTTATATCCTAACCAAGAATACACATATTACTTGAGTATTTTGTGTTAAAATACCAACAAACCCAAAATTTTCATCTTCATTGGAATCAAATTTTGATTTTTTTAAAGGTTCATTTGCTTTTTGTTTTTTGCAAGTAGATTTTCATTAATTTAACACAAATTAACATTTTTTTATTATTTTACTTTCACCCATTTGATGTTATTTTGATATAAATGTTTATATGCATGATACATTATATAATCACAAACATTCCCTTTTCAATATATTTTACCACGCTTTCACCTATTAATGCAATTAGTTTCCAACTAATAAGAAAGGTTTTATTCAAGATTGTCATATGTTGAAATTGTCCAATATGGAAATTGGCAAGGTCAAATAAAGTTCATCTTGTAAAAACAACTAACAATAATTATTTAGGAAAAAAGATCTTAAACACCTTTCATAGTTAGAGGTAAATAGGTTCAATTCAAGCCGCTTGACAATATTGAATATCACCTCCAATTGTTTAGTGGCAAGAGAATACATTTGATAATGTTCCACAACACCATTTACAACATCTATTTGTTAAGACTTGTGTGCCATGCTCCAAAACTTTGTGCATTCATGATGGTATGCCACCATTTTGAATCTCATCAATGCTAATTCATTTTTATTTTTTTCAATTTAGAATCAATTTTTTGCCTTCATATCTAGAGGTTATTTAAAATAATAATAATAATAATAATATTTTTCAAGCTTATCTCTTTGAACTTTCCTTCATTGTAGCATTGCTCTAAATAATAATAATATCTAATGAAATTTTACCCAATTGTGAAAGCTTTGATCAAAACTCATGCTTGTTAAATTACATGTAAATAAACCTTGGTATTTGTGATGACATGCAAGGTTGCTTTAAAGGTAACACATTTTAACAAACATTCTTTAGTTTCACCACATGAATTCATTTCAAGAATTTGAACAACTCCTTCATAAACTTATATGCACTTAAGTTTCATTAAAGGTTTCAAAAGTTGATGATGAAATGATGAAAAAATAAGTTGAGTTTGTGGAATTTTAATTTCATTCGAATGGAAATATTGAATGACAATGCATGCAACTTGAATTCAATTCAATTCAATTTGAATTTAATAAAAAAATAAGTTAAATTGAATTCAAATTCTTAAATTGAATGGAATTCGTATTCCATTGAATTTAAATTGATTTGAAATTAATCAATTTTGGATTGAATTCAAAAAACTATGAAAAATATAATTGTGAAAAACACATGTTAATTTGCATTTTCATATCCATATAGGCAAGATGAAAATATAGGCGAGATCAAAAAAATTATTAAACTTTATACTAATGAAACCCTAACAAACTCCATTAAACAAAACACCCAACAGAAGGGGGGAAAAAGAAAAGGAACAAAGAGAGAGCACCCAAGTCCAACTTAGAAGAGCAAAACCCAAAGGAACAAATCATGTTCCTTTGCCCCAAGAAGAAAAAGAAAAAGAAAAAGAGAAAAAGATGATGATGGGGATGATGCACCTGTGGCCTTCCTTTCAATTGTTGCCCCTGTGGATAATAGCAAATCCAGACTCCAAAATGGCGAACATCCATAGGAAGTTTTAGCCAAATTTAGCTCCAATCTAAATGTGAAAGTTAAAAAAAATTTGAATTATATTTCTGTATTTCTGGCTACCTACTTGAACCATGTATATAAATTTGGCGATTTTTTTAGAGAAAAAAATACTTACGGCTATAGAAAATTAAAAATAGCACTTGATTTTAGCGCTTTTAAAATTTTTATTTCTCTTTTTGGCTATATTAAAAATGGCTGCTCCTCTCCTCTCCTCCTCTCCTTCCACATCCACTCGAGTCCTCGTCGCAGCATCGCTTTGTTTGTCGACATTTGCAGCTTCCAATTCCCGCAAGCTCGTCAAAATTTCAGAGCATTTGCTGTCGGTTTGGTGTCGATTCTGTGACGGAAAATCTTTGGAAAGTGTGTCGCGGCGATGGCGGGAGTCATGAGCAGCTCCGTTACTACTGTTGCTGCTGCGGCGGCAGGGACAGCTCTTCTGGCGCAAATGCAGTCTGCGTCGACCTCCGGCAGTAGTGTTGCTGGGCATGTATCGTCTTTGTTTATGGCAAAGAGGGTTGTGTCGGTGGCGTCCATGCACAGTGTGCAGAGAGTGGCGCGGTTGGCTGTAGAGGCACGCCTTGGATCCGTCACTCTCGCAGAGCTTGAGGATTCGGTGAAATCTGCGATGTCGAGTCTTGTGGATTCGGCAGCCAAGAATGTCGCGTTGCGGAATGCGACGATCGTGGCCATGAACGCGCTCATGGTGTTGCCGGCTTTGGCAGAGGAGGAGAAAGGTAAGATTTTCGATTTCAACCTCACGCTGCCTATCATCGCCGTGCAGTTTCTTTTGCTTATGGTGGCACTCGACAACATATGGTTCAAACCTGTGGCGAAGGTGATGGACGCTCGTGACGAGACCATCAGGTCCAAGCTCTTAGGAGTTAGGGATAACTCCGGAGAGATCAAGAAGCTTCAAGAAGAGGCGGAGGCTATCATTAAGGCCGCCCGTATCGAGACCACCCTGGCACTCAACCAGACGAAGAGGGAAACCGCTGCCGCCTTGGACGAGAAGCTTCAGGAATCCAGAGCACGTATCGAAAAGGAGCTTGCTCAATCCCTGAAAAATCTGGAGGAGCAGAAGGAGGAAACTTTGAAAAGCCTTGACAAACAGGTCCAGGCCCTCAGTGAAGAAATCCTCAGGAAGGTTATTCCTTTCAAGGTGTAAATCCATCATGATGCTTCCTCCTTCTCCCCTTATTAGGTCTGCAGCATTGGATGGATTTGCTGCCGCAGCTGCAGCAGCAGCAGCATTATTATGACTCCTGGATTCATACACTCATCTCTCTCCTTCTCCCCTCTATTATGTAATCAACATCTACACCTCATCCATCGGTGTTTCTACCCTTTGATATATATGTATGTCACGGTTTTGTGTCCTGTGAAATGAGCATTGGAGAAACAAACTTGTCGTCAATTTTTTCAGAACGCTCACTTGTTGTTATCCCCATTTGAGACTACACCCAAAAAATAAAAATGGTAAAAGCCATGCATGTGTCTCAAGACCATTTGCTGGTCTGACACAAAAAACTTTCCATTGTTACTCAAAGGTTCGTCTTCTTGCTTGCAAGATGTTGAATTTCCCCTTCTTGGATATTAAAGAGGCTTACCTGTGATGATGATGATCTGCAGAATTGTTTCTGTTTCAGGGAGTTTTACAGCAGCCCTCCATAGCAGTATGTAAGTGCTTGAGACTAATCATACCTCTTTGCAAATTCACTATGATGAAAGATCACATACAATTTTCTAAAAGTTTTACACAGGCACTGCACAACCATGAACAGAGATGGATGAGGTGCATTGTCAGACTCTGCTTTCTATTAGAACCTCTTGTTTGGAAGTTGATCGTTCCACTTTATAGCAGTTATGTTCAGTTGCAGTGCCAATTTTTCATATCTTGCTGTGCTGAGTCTAGAGCATTCTAGTTTTTTCTCCTCTTGTGGGTCTGATGAGATTTGCTGTGCAAAGTGCTTTCAGGTTTTGCTGTGTCCCATGTCTCCTGTGATTTCCATGTTTGTCTTTCTCATGTTTAGGTTTTGTTCTCTGTGTCTGCAATTGTTGTGTTCTGTCAATTTTTGTTTGATTTTAGGTTGTCATTGTCCACATCTTGTGCTCTGCAAAGATCTGCTGCCAAGATGACTCACATGTCACTTTTCTGTTCAAGCTGTTAAAGGATCCGTAGTTTGGATGCTACATCAAGAACTCTGTATAACTTTCAGTTCATAAAATCTGAAGAGTGACTCTTTTTTTGTTGTGAGGGACATACCCATTTGTACTTTGTTGTGAACATTAGGTTTTTCACCAGGTACCATCTTCTTTTTGTTGCTCAAGAATTGGTAGTACTTTTTTTTGCTTCTCTCTCATTTCTGTTCCAGGTCTGTATTCTGGATCATGTTGTGAAGGTTGTCTTTGTTGTTGGGTTTCACTGAGATGTAGAATGATCAAAGATTGCAAGTTCTAATGCCTGGCACTGCATTGTGAGAGTACACATTTCATATGTACATGGCAATTGAGAAGAGTTCATATGTGCTCACCTGAAGATTGTCTGCCATAGACCTCAGTGGAAACTTGAGTCAATGCATTTGCTCGTACTTTGTGATCTGTAGAACTTGATGTTAGATGGTGCCTTTCTGTGGTTTGTATCTTTCAGTAATGGTGAATGTTTGTAACTGTGACCTCATGCAAGGTATCTATCAATCCCTACAGGAGTTTTCATGATTGTGAGATGGGTCTCGAAAACTTTCCTCAATGTTTCTTATTTTCTTTGTACCTCTTTAGTTACTATGTCATTCTGTGCAATTGAACTGGTTGAACAGAGATGCACCTGGCTAAAAGAATGTTGGTTTCTTCTCAGTGTGAGTTTTTGTTGGGCTCCTTGTACCCCTTTTCTTTGTCACTTGATTTACCCCAGTTACAGATGGGCATGTATGAAAGTGTACAGTTGCAGCACGATGAGAATGTTGCTGAGCTCTTGGTGAAATTTTGAGATTTTGTGCTTGACAAATTGCTCTCAAAAAAATGGAAGGTAAGCTAGGAGACTTCCATGATATGTATGTATCATTTCAATTCTTGCTCTCTATTTAGCAGCATGTAAGAACCAAATTTTATTTTTATGAAAAATCCAGTGCAAATGGCTTAATCCTATGGTAACATGGCAACATCACCTTGGGATTTCCCAAATTGACAAATGTATGCTACATGAAGAAGACATGAGTCTTCAGCCTTTTCTTACATGTGCATCACCATTAATAAAACCTAAACTTCAATGCAATATCATGTTCAAAATGGTTCGTTCAGCTCTCTTTCCTTGCATCTCCATCCTTGAGTGGACAAAACCACAGCCATATTTATAAACATGGGATCACTTGAAAGGAAACCTTGAATTCTTGAATGGTAAAAAACCCTTAGTATGGGTCAAGTATTGGTTATTAAGAAGAGTGTAAGGCTATGAAAGAACAAGGAGTCTATTTTCATCACAAGCTAGGCCAATTGGTTATTTAGAGTAACATCAACTAATGTGCAATTGGAGCTTAAACTTTCTATGTTCAATAACTTAAGTGTGGGTGTAAATTAGTGTTGGGTGGTTCTCAAAATTTTGTGAAAATCAACTATTCTAGTTTTTTCATATAATTATAAGAACCAATTCAGTTCTTTTCAAAAACAATTTTGGTTTTATGAGAATTGTCCAAGGTATCAAGAACTTTATTTTAAAATTTAAATCAATTTTCAAGTTACTTTTTCACAAATGTAAGAACAATTGGTTATCTCCAACTATTCTCACAAATTGGTTCTCACAAATGTAAAAGCAATTGGTTATCTTACAATCTTCAAAAATTGGTTATTGAATTTATTCTATTCAAGCAATGAGGTGTGCAACATGCACTCAAGATATTTTCGAATTGAACACCATAGTTTATTCCATATTCTTTGCCCAAAAATGTGGGCATGTATTGTACATATATAGGTGAGCTAAAGGGAAACCCTTTTCACATTAGTGTGTCAGTACTAACACATTCGGGAGCATTAAAAATAGTGTCAATCCATGTGATCCATTGAAATAAAAGCATTGAAGCTTTGAAATGCACCCACATTGTGATGCATCCACAACCAATACAAAAAGGAATTGCATATTTACCTTTAGAGTAAATTGCCGCTTGATTTTAAACCTTTAAAATTGAAAACCTCCTTTGGATATTTTGAAAATGTTTTGAGTGGTTATTATTTTTTAATTTATAAGATAGTTTTAAAATGAAAAATTCTCATTGGTGATAATTGAAAGAAAGGGTATCAATTTGAATATCACCTTGGATGATAATTGGTTAGTTCTTTGCAATGAATTTAGTTGATACTAGTTTTGAATGCATGTTCCACACCCACCCAACATTGGTGTAATGTGTAAACCATAGTTGGGTAGGTATGGTGTTTTGGAAAAGATAAATTTGTACATGTATGAGATATATTCATTAAAGACAAGAATAGTCAAGTTTTAATTTGTAAAGCATTTCCACAATTAAAATCCTATAATAATATACATCTTCATCATTTAGTTCATTACAAGGTGAAAATAATAAAAAATCAACATCCATGGTGGTCTTTTATTATAAAAAATCATCATGTAGGTATAAGTGCAAATGCTACCTTCATTAAAAGAATGTACTTTTAATGGCATTTTGAAAAAAACTAATTTAAGCTAGATTCACACATGATGTCAAAGCATTGGTGGTAATAAAACCTATTATCAAAATAGTTGTTAAGGTTTCTTAGAAAAGGTATCTAATGTTAGTAATCATGAAACTTATCCTTACCAAAAAATTTGTGCATTCACACATGAAGATGATGTTATGTGTCATGACCTCTAACATTGCTTTAACCAAGATATACATTCACACCATAGCCATCATTATTTCCACTTTCGCTAAGTGTTTGAATGAAACCAACTTTTATGCACAAAGAGCTTGTTGTTGTGTCTTGCATTGAACATTATGAACTTGTTTTTTCTATGCACAAAAAGCTTGTTGTTGTGTCTTGCGTTGAATGTTGTGAGCTTGTTTGGAATTTGTTTTCTACATGGCTTCTACATGACTTTTGCACCACTTATGTGCGAAACCATTTTCTATCAAGCTTGTTATGTTTTGTGTTGAGTTTTTATTCTACACAAATTGACTTTGTTGTTGTTCAAAAGCTCATCAACTTTGTCGTTGTTCAAAAGCTTGATCAAAATTTTGCCTTTTTTCATACCTACAATTAAGATTTTCAATTTTGCTTCATTTCATACGTTTGTTATACCCTTTGATTGTGTTCATGGATGATCCACAACTTACAAATGTTGTTGTAGTGTTGTTTTTTATGTTCATAATCATGTTCCTTAAGAAATATCACTAGGAAAATGGTAGTAGTTTTTTAAAGATAAAGTTCCCCAAGAAACCACTAAAGCTAATGTGTTAGTTCTTGTAGCTTTCCATCAATATTGCATGATAATTGTTATAAATAACTTGTCGATTGATTTGGGGCGCTAGGTGCAACCAAGGATTTCAATTTGGTTTTTGAGATTTTTATTAATTAAATATGATGATGGGGTGCAAAATTTTTAAATGACAAAAACAATTTTGTTTTGACATTGCTAATTGACTAAAACCTCTTGTAACCCCTTGTAGCAAAATAAGATGTGAAGTAACATACTTTGATATATGTAAAGATTTGAATTGCACACAAAATTTATGAGTTGATGCATGGTGCCAATTTTTTTATATGTTCAAAATTGTTTGATGAAAACATATCCATAATTTATTTTGTTCTTCATGAGGTTGCTTATGCCATTGTTAATGCTTTTATGAGCTTGATTTCTTAGCCAAAAGGAGACAAAATGTAAGCTACCATGGCAAACTCCAAGACATGGTGTGGGTTACCTTTCATTTTGGGTGCCATCGGTGGCACACATGTATTCATATCCAAACCTTTAAGGCCCTTTGTTGAAAATTACTACTACCACAAGATAGGTGGGCATAATATTGTTATGCAAGAATTATTGATTATAAAAAAGAATCATTGATTTATTTTGTGGCCTCCTTGGCAATGTCAATGATTCGAAGGTCTTGAAGCGATCTACATTGTACAAACATGCTCAATATTATGATATTTTTAAACACATAAACAATGTAAGTGATTTCCCCCCTATTTATTTGGTAAGAAGGGATACCCACTAACATTTTGGATCATGAGACCATATAAAGAATAAGGATAGATTATGATTTTGGAGATGTTGTACAATAGAAAGCACAAACATGGCAAGTTTGTTGAAAACTCCTTTGACATTTAAAAAAAAGTCTATTTGAAAGTTAATTAAAAAATCAAATTTGCATGTCACATTTTTCCCAAATGTCTTCACACATTGTTGTTTGTTTCACAACATGTTACAAAATCAATGGAATCAACAAGTTGAATATTGATGTGTATTATTGAAAGGGAAACAAACAATACCCATCAAACATAAAGTTCATATTTTGATGATCTAGTATTTCATCATAGTCTTAAGGGTCAAGAAAGGTCCGGAGATGGTTTGAAAAAAGAGTTAACCAACTAACTTGGCCTTCACCACAATTGAACATGAAACAAGGTATGAACTCTAAACCTATTATTACTATCAAGTTGGTAAATGTTAAGTTCAACACAATGTCATGCATCCAAAATCTGTGGTTGAAGAAAAAATTGCCTACAACTAATTGCATAGTAAAGTTTGATAACAAATAAATAAATAAATCTATATTTATGTTGATACTATGTCATTTTTTACATTGTTTTCTTTTGTAGTTGAATGTGTGGTGTCTAGGTGTTTGCAAATTGTTGATGTGGTCATGTGATGCTTGAGGTTTGTTCATAGTAGGAGCATTGGTTTTCACAAATGCCGAATTAGTTGACACATTGATTAAATCAACAATTATTTCCACCATGTCTATTTATGTTGTGTGGGTCAACTTGTATTTTGTTTTATTCAAGTTGTTTATCCATCATCTCTAAGCCGGAGGCATTGATTTAATCCATTAACTGTATTTACATTTGGTTTCCTTTTTATGTAACCTTTGACATATTTTTATGAATTAAGGAGTATGTGTGCTTCACTCCAATACATCCCACATATTTGCCTTTTAAGTCATAAATTGTTTTATTTACTAAAGTAGAAGTTTGAAGATTCTTCCTCTAGTTAACATATTTTGGTGTTTGGGGATTTTGTAGATTGTTTACTGAATTGGGTGTTTTGAGGATTTTGCACATGGGTGGGTGTTGGGTTTTGTGGAATAGTGGGAGCTCCCATGTTTACATAATTGGGCATTGTTTGAATGATATGTATAGTGGTAGTTGTTGGGAATTACAAGATTGTTGTTGGAATCTATAGGATTATTAGCAAGTGGATGGATGTAAGGTTTTGAGGGCTTTATGAGCTAATTGTGGGAAATTGATTTTGCATAGGGCTTTGTGGAATTAGGCTAGATGTGGAATTGTCACATGTAATTGACTAGGTTTAGGGCTTGACAAGTGAATGGGCATTGTATTCATATAATCATATAAAAGGATCGTACCTAAAGGCGTTCTTGTTTGAACATTTGTAACATTTGAAAATTTGATGTTGAACTAGCTATTGTCATTGCATCCAACATCATACAAGATGTGGTTGTGTTTTGAGTCATAGAATCATCATTCAAATGTATTGCATCTTCAAAAATGTGTCCAACTAACTTGTAATTGTTGTTTCCATGATTTAATAAATCTTGGACATGCAATGCTTTGAAAACAAGTTTGATTCCCATGAACTTTTCGATCATTTCATACATTCCATTACCAAAATGACGAAGTAAATGAAATGATGCCTTATCTACAGGAAACATTGTTTAATAATCCTCATTTTGTCCAATCCCTAACATGTGATTAGAGATTTTTTTTGTATTTGTGTCCTTGTAGGCTATAACATTTTACAAATGTTGAGAATAACTTATGTTCATTGCCACTTCTAAGATTCTTTTCCATTTTGTAACAAATATTTCAAACATGTATTAAAGATCCACCTTGTTCAATTTTGCAACATGGTCATCCATTACACTAATATGTGTCCAAGTTCATTAAGTGTGTCACTAGATTTTGAGTGAATTTTTGAACAATTTTACCATGGTGAAAATGACCAGCCCCTTAGTATACTAAAACCAATTGCTACGGATAGGTGAAATCATTAATAACTAATTAAATTCAACAATAGTTAATCAAATTCATTAATAGTTAAATCATTAATAATAAATTTACTAATAATGAATTCCAAACCTAAGCCAAGCACTTAAGAATCTTCACTAGGCTACCTAAATTAAACTAAGAACTTAATCTTTCAACTTAAGGTGTAAGTGTGAAAATTTGAACCCTTCACCTCCTTTCACTTCCATGTTTAAAGAACAATTTTTTAGCCATTGAACCACTGTTTAAACGAATGATATTTTTTTGTTATCACATATTGTTATGTACATATTTTTATGTTATGCAATTCTTGGCAATTCTTACCTATCTTACCATAGGTTATTATTGGTTACTCTAATCAATTTACCATATGTTATTATTAATTATTCTATTGTAAGCTATTGTTGGTTAGTTTAGGTAATTTATGATAGATTATTGTTGGCTATACTATCGTAAGTTATTGTTGACTATTTTAAGCTATTTTATTTTAAGCTATTCTATTGTAAGCTATTATATTGCAAATTATCTTCATATATTTTAAATTATTTTTGGATATTATATTGTAGGCTATTGTTGACTATTTTAGGTTATTTTACCCTATGTTGTTTTTGGTTATTGTATCATAGGTTATTGTTGACTATTCTAGGATATTTTATCATAAAATATTGTTAGTTATTATAGGTTATTTTTTACTATTAGCTATTTACCATAAAAAAAATTTGGCTATTCTATGACAGGCCATTGTTGGTTATTATAAAATATTTTACTATAATTTATTGTTCGCTATTTTAAGATATTTACCATAAATTATTATTTCTTGTTTTATCATAAGCTATTGTTGGATATTTTAAGTTATTTTACCATAAATTATTTTTGGCTATTTTATTGTAGGTTATTTACCATAGGCTATTTTTGGCTTTCCTATCATAAGATATCTTAAGTTATTTTACCATTGGTTATTTTTGGCTTTTTTAGCATTGGTTATTATATCATAGGCTATTTTTGATTATTTAAAACTATTATTGGTTATTTTATCATAGGCTATTACTAGTTATTCTAGGCTACTTATCAAAGGTTAGTCTTAGCTATTGATGGTTATATATTGTAAACTATTTGGTTATTTTAGGTTATTTACCATAATTTGTTGTTCACTATTTTATCATAGGTTATTGTTGGCTATTGTAAGTTATTTACCATAGGTTATTTTTGGTTATTTTAAGTTATTTACCATAAGCTATTATTGGATAAATTATATTGTAGGCCATTTTTTGCTATTTTTATTATAGGCAAGTAGTGGTTATTTTATTTTAGGCTATTATTTTATTATTGGTTACTTTTGGTTTTTCTTGGTTATTTTAATTTATGTTATTATCAATTATTTTATCATAGACTATTCTTAGTTATTTTATGTTTTTATATCACAAATTATTCGAATTCTTGGTTATTTAATTTACTTTATTGCAAGCTATTTTTTGGTTATTATTGGTTATTTTATTATAGGCCATTTTGAGTTATTATAGGTTATTTTATCAAAGTTACTATTGGTTATTTTAGATTATTCTACTTTAGGTAATTCCACTTTAAATTAATATATTTTTGATAAAATAATTTATAATAACATAAAATAGAATGACTTTGAATAACTTAATGTATAATTTGAAATAACATATAATAATTTAAATTATAATAACCTATAATAGTTTATAATAACTTAAGGTGTAACTTAAAATAACCTAAAGTAGCCTAAAATAACATAGGATATAACTTAGAGTAATTTAAAATATTTAAAACGACCACATAAAAATAAACCTATTGTTAGTGAATTACACCCCACTTTTGTACTAGTGATTTTTTTTGCTTGAATCAATGCTTGAACCTTTTTGTGCTCCCAATTTGGTTAGTGGTGTTTCCTATGGTGGGTGTCAAGGCTGAAATCAAAGGTTGGTGATGTTATTTTTTGCCTTGGATTTTTTTCTTATAGGTCCATGTTTCATACCATTCCGTTTATGCATTCCTATAAACAATTAAATAGAAATATTAAAATGTGTGTTTAAATTGCATGTTTTTGGTGTGTTTGAAGATGAACTCAAGGCTTACACCATAAAGACTTTTGGCAAAGAGAAAACAAGGGTTGTAGTTTTAAATAGCAAATCAAAGGTGTTTTGTTTCAAAATTTCTTTAGTTATTGTTGTATAATAATTTTACATAAGCAAATTACTAACAAATAACATAAATAAAAACTATTCAAATTGTATTATATGTTCGAAAACATTGGAGAAATTTTGAATAGATATTCATTGAAGATGTTGAAAACATTTTGCTATTGATTTTGATTTTCAATTAATCTGTTGAAAATATTGCAGATAGTGAAAACATTAAATTACAAACATTGAAAAAAAAAGATTGAAAAGGATATTTAAAAATTTCTCATGATTTTTTTGTTGAGGATCTAAATCTTCTTCACACTTTTCATAATCGCTAATGTTGTTGCCAAACAATTCCATGTTATGAAAAAACAAAAACACACAATTATGATAAAAATTTGGATTTTGTAGAAAAATTAAACCTTGGCTGGTAGCAAACACATTAGACCTTGGACAAGAATACATATATTAAAACTTGGATAAGAACAGAACCTTGGACATTGAATAACATTCAAAATTTCAATAATTCATATGCAAGTTCATAAAATTTGTTGAAAGGGAAATGATGTGGGGTTTATAATAGCTTTTGAAGGTAGTTAGTGGGAAAGATGGTGGGACCCAACTTCACAATCATATCCATGTTATGTAACACCAAATTATTTTTTATATTTACTTAAGATCAGTCAAAAAGTTTAAGATCTAGGTTTAAAGATAAATATGATGTTAGCTAGCACGCCCATTTAACATCAAGTTAGCACCACTTGTCGCCTAGGATGCATCATCATTGGCAATGTTAATAAACAATTCATATGTGAATCTAACTAAAAATCAAGAAAACTTAACATTGATTTAACACTAGGTTTGAATCATGTTTTAGCGATGGAAGATTAAATCTTTAATGTGACAATAGTTGGTTGCACATAATAGTCACTTTGGTTTCCACTCCCTTACCAACTTTGTTGCACATTGAAGCTAATACCATTCCAATTACTGTAGTGACATGTTAAACCTTGCATTTTTCAAAAAATGCAATTAGTTAAATTCTCCTACATAACTTTCTCACAAAAGTGGGAGACAAAATTTTTGGCTCTTGCACAATCTTTCATTAATTAAATTTTTATCATGTAGTTTAATTTTCTTACAAAAAATAATAATGATTGGGAACTCAAAAACTTCATCCATGGGAATGGTTTCATCAAAAAGTTTTTTTACATGGCAACCATATAATTTTATTATTTTTTTGTAAAAGGTCTTCATGTAGAAGGTTTAGGTAATTAATTTTCTTACACAATCCTAAAAAAATTAATATTGTTAGGGTTTTAACATGTCATTATGGCAAATCAACAATTAAAATTTTATTTCCCATTACTAAAAGGTGATATTTTTTCATTACAAGACATTATTGGTATTATGAAGTTCTTTGCAAATCAATGCTAAACAAGCAAGATACAATTCCAACCCATATAAATGATTATGTGGGAGGATAGAAATATCACCCATATAATGCAAAAAGGTTATACCTAATTGGTTAGTTATGTGATATCAACATCAATATTGACACCCATGACATACCCATCCATAAAAAGTACAAGGGAAAAAAAAACTTAAAAACCAAAGTCATAGGAAAAGACAACCAATAGGACACCATTATTACATTAATAAAATAAAAGTTTGTAAATTAAAAAGGTATTGTTTGCTATAAATTGACTAGTGATGGAAGTGCATTAGTTGTGATGTGTGGAAAAGATGAGGATTATGTCCTAAGCATGGTATGCTGAAAAATCACAATGGTTTACACATGTTAGAGGGATATCCATGGACACACAACTACTAATAATAAAAAATAAACATTACAAGAACTAAAGAAGCTTTGAAGATGAGCTATAGTGGCTTGAACACAAGTAGTCAAAAGGGAATCGAAACAATAATGAAGACAACCATAAGTCTCTATGGGAAGGCGAATGAAATCGTCTCTTGGTGTATGATCATGTTTTCTTTTGAGCATTAAGTGTTGTTATATGTGATGTCGTGGATGATGCATGTTATACCATATCTAGCCAAGTCAAATGAATTATGATATTGTCCGCTAAGATTTGAAAGGTGCATTTTGTGATAAAAATATCGACTTGATGTGGAGTGTGATGAGGGAAAAGGTGGGAAACTTCTTTTTCATGTGCTCCATTATCTAAAACAATAGTTTTAATGGTATCTTGAAGAGTATTGTGGGTTGCAATGCACTCATTCTTGCACAAACGTTGAAAAATGTGGATACCCAAATCATCAATGGTATGTTCACATTGACAGTGTGAAAGACGTGCATTTGTAGAATGTGGCAAGCCAAGGTGGGTATGTAACACTCTAAGGAAATGAACTAAAGACAAACAAAATGTAGGTGTGGTAGGATAGGTTAATAACCAAGTACTTGTGGTTGGACCTACACAAGATTGAAGACATGTTCGCATGGCATGTGAAGTAACATCCATTAAAAGTGTGGCAAACTCCTGTTCGTGTAGGCGGTTTGTAAAAGAAGCTTGGTAAATGGGTATACAATTGTGCCACAAGATTTTCAAATGGGGAGAATTGAGAATGGACAAACTTGGGGTGATGAAACTCAAATATCCCATAGTGCCACTTGGGAAGGAAAGTGGCGGTTTTGACATGTGCCATTGCATTGAAAAGAATAAAATGACCATTTCGCTGAAAACATATAACAATTGTAGGAATGATCAAAGCCCAACATCCCAAGAAGGTGGGGGTAACAAGTTGAATCACTAAGGGAAGGCCAAGCCCTTTGAAGAAGTAGGTAAAATGATTTAATGATGAACTAAATGATGCATTGTAGTGTCGTAAGATCTTACGCCCAATAACTTTTTTAGTGTAACCATGGTACATGAATCAAACTTGACGTAATGTTGTAAGATACTTGAAAACATAAATATGGTGTGCAATAAATAATTTGGCTGCTTGTCGTAACAAACAAAAGCATTATATAGGTTGTTTATGGATCTACAAGCACAAAAAGTTAATTATAATGTTAAGTTCTTAGTGTAGTGCATTTATGACAAAAGATTCCACAAATGGCATAGAACGCACCAATGCACATAAAATATGAAAACATGTGTCAAATGTAAAAAAACCTCAAAAAAAATGATATGGACAAGTTTAATCCTTGTGAAAAACAAGCAACACATTTCATTGATTAAGTGGAAAGTCTTAATATTACAAACTCTACTTATAATCGTAAAAATGTGAATATCACATATGGGAGTATTTGTAGCTCAATACATTCAATAGCATGTCCAATTAGGCCAAGTCCATAAAGGTTTCCCACATAGTCAAATATGAAAATAGTTGATAAATATTTCCCTTTTAAATTCTAATTTTTTTTTGTTGTCCAATTCCATTTGGTTGCACTTCTCCAATTTTGGTGGGATTTCTTTTATTATGTACACAAACTAACTTGATATTATGCTAGGTAATTTTTAACTTCCCAACCATTATGCATACTAATAGCGTAATACCAAATTATAATTGGAATAATTAGTTAAAAAAATAATATGTGAAGATAGGCAAATTCATAATAGACATGTACCAATCAATTTTCTTAATTTTTAATTTTAATTTTAATTTTTTTGGTTTCAAAGGTTTGGTAAAATTTTCAAAAAAATTTGATTTTTTTGAATTTACACTAAAAACACGAAAATTGGCCTCCCCCCCCCACCTTACCCCAAAAAATAAAATACACTGGTCCAATAGACGTTCGTTTTCATGTCTGGTTAATTGATACCCTGCGTGTGTGTGACAAAGAAATCCATTTCACAGAGACCCCTGCCCAGCCGGATATTTTCAAAAGTGAGATCCGGCCAAAAGTAGTGAAAGGTCAAAAACTTGCAACCAGTGGGCGTAACAAAACGTAAATTTTCATTCATTGGGTTTTGGCATTTTCAGTTCCTCTGAACAAGAAGTCATTCAACGGTCTTCCTTCATTTTTCATTTACACGTAACAAGTCCCTTACACGGAACAAAGTGCAACTTTAATTCGAGCTTGTATGATTGGCCACATAACAAGTCCCTGGTCTAAAGCTTTTTCACGATTTGCTATATGCCAAGTCCCTTACATGCCACTCCTCCAACTTTCAACTTGAGGTTTGGTGATTGGATGTGCATACAAGTGTTGGTCAAGGAAGGTGAAGAAACATGCAACTTTTGAACTTTTTGATAGGAATTTTTTGTTGGCCTTGGCAAGGCAAGGCAAGGATATTGTGTATAGATTCATTGTAGAGTATAGTAGCTCAATGGATTTTTGGCCCCTAGGTTAGTAGGTCTATTTTTATATGAGGATTTTTGAACCATGATATTTTGGGCTTGTGTTGAAACTTGAGATTAGTTATAGAGTTATGATATCTTGAAGGATTTTGGTTTCTTTTAAAGGATTTTTTCTGAGGATTATATTTTGGTATGGTGAAATATTTGAATTTTCATAATTCTTCTTTCACCTTGATATACTTTTGATGTAAATGGCAAGGCCACGGTGTGACACACCCCTTGTTCCTATGGGGACAACAACTTTCTCCTTATAGCACACACACATTAGTCACACACACACATGTGCGCACCAATGGCTTTGTTACCCCAAACACACTCTACAATTCCCAAGCACAGGTTCCACTTTGCCAAAAAATTAATAAAAGCAGAACCAAACTCAATTATTCTAATTTACCTTCTGAAATAAAAAAAGGGAACGCAACTCAAATTGAACCTCACACAATTGCCCCTTTGAAAAAAACCATCTCATACAAACCCATTGGGCATGTATTGCAAAATCTCAAACAACCCCCCCTTTGCAATTCACTCTCATCACCAAGCTGAAAAATTGCAGACCTAGGTAACCCAGCATTCATCCAGGTCCAGTAACCTGTGCGCTCTCTCATTGGTTACCAGACATAACCATCCCTAAGGAGAATCCAGATGCCTTTTTTTCATCCATGTAGAGACCCGTTATGGATTCATTTAGCGAATGAGAGCTCATGGTGCTAATAACAAAATATAGGTTGAATGTTACGGTTTATAACGCATGATTTGATAGCCAATCCGAGCATTGAAAATCTTCTTAGGATGGTTGTTGTGTAAAATGAACTTCATGTGCTCATGAGTAGCCTTTTTTTTTCTGTGCGAGATGTTGCATTATTGCAAAATTTTGGAAATTTTTGTTGACAAATTCAATAATTTTTTGAAAAATATAAATCACTAAGTTTCTATACACAGTTCAAATAGTTTAGCCAAAAATATATGAAGGATGTTTAAATTTTTCCTTTCATAATTTAATAGTCAAATTTGGATAAATTGATGTAAGAAAGATCGCCACCTTGGCCACATCACAAAGGGGGGGAGGGGTGGGGGAGGAAGAACACTGCCCATGAGCAAGCCATATTTTTTTGGCAAAGTTTCGCACAAATAATAGGAATAATTTTTACAGAAAAGAATAATCTATCGCATATTCCCTTGTTTTGGGGAAAAACTGGCCAAATATTTTTAAAAAAAACATTTAGAAATTGTTTTGGTCACATTTCTACTTGGGTTTTTTTTTTAGAGGGGGGCATTTTTTGTACTAGCTTTTTTACTTTTCGGACAGGTTGTATAAACCTGTCGCCATTTAATGCTAAATCCACTTCCTCTTGGGATGCTCGCATATAACGCGGTATGAGAAATTTGAAAAAAAAAAAAAAAAACACTGCCCGTGACTCGTGAGTGCATTTATAGGACCGGTTTTTATTAATCAGTTGTTTGAAAAGAAATTAATTGGAAACAAATTTCGGCAACATTTCGACCCCTCGAATGCACACCCCAGCAGCCTATCCTCTCACTCTAGCTCGTGGCTCCTATTCGTCGACGTTGTTTTCAACCATCCAAATTCGGCCACGTCGCTACATATCCTCCCAAATAAGAACCCCCGTCCCCCCAAAGCACCCCTCCCCTTTCCTTCTTCACTCCCCGACTTCAATTTCGTCCCCTTTCACCGCACTCGAGACACCTCCCTGCACTCACTCTTCGTGCTCGCTTGCCTCTGCATTACTGTGTCGAATGCGAGCTCCTGAACTCCGGAGTTGGTCGAAGATCAAGATCTGCTTTTGCGGCGCTATTAGAAATCAAGTAGAATTATTTGGTTGTTCCTAGGAGAAATTTGAGGGGCACGGCGCTGGCGGTGCTGCTGGTGGCTGTGAAGATTTATTTTAGATTGTTTTTTAGTTTCGAAATGGTGATTGTGGGATGTTGTAAGCAGCAGTTGCAGCTGCAAGGGTTGCAGAATACTTGTTGTGCTTTCCAATTATCTTCATGCAATGTAGGTTCGATGAGGAGTCGGAGGTCGAGTACTAGTAGTTGTAGTGATGGTGCAGGGGTGGTAGTTATGTCATTACTATTCAGGCCTTGTTGCATTTTTAGTGCTTCTGCGTCTAAGCAGGTGCGAGTTGTGAACATTGGTTGTAGTAGTAATGGAGGCGGCAGCAGTAATAGCGTGCGGAGTCCGAGTCGAAGTAGTCGGTTCGTGTGCATGGTTGCTGATGAAAGGAACTCACAGCGACAGCAACAACAAGAACAACAACAACAAGCGCAGTCGTTACTAGTCCTGCAACAGCACAAAGGGGAGTTGTTGAGTCCGGTAGAGGAAGATAAGGACGTGGAGGAGGAGCAGGAGCAGGAGAAGGAGGTGATGACACAAGGTAGCCTATTCCCGTCGTCTTTTGACGCTATTGATTTTGCGTCGTCTGTGGCTTCGGCCGCAGCGGCGGATGCGACGGCGATGGCGGAAAGGAGGAGTAAGCAGAGGAAGCGGGAGCGCACAGCGTACCTGTTTGCAGCGATAACATCTAGCATTGGCTTCGTCACTCTGGCGGCGGGCGCGGTGTACTATCGTTTCATTTGGCAAATGCAGGTTCGTATTCTCAGCTTCTTGTCAGTTTCCCGAAACGCTAGACAGATTTGCGCTTGGATAACCTTTCTTTCATTGCACCTCTTGTTTTGTGATTCTTCCGGCAGACGAATCAGTACATGTCCTTCAGCTTCTCGTTCGTCCGCGGAGGGAATCGGAATTGAACATGGTGAAATTATATACTATTTGTAACCGATCACATTCTTCTTCACTGAGCGCAGGGCAGTGGCGAGGTGCCGTATGCAGAGATGCTGGGAACTTTCTCATTAGCGATTGGAGCTGCCGTAAGAGCAAAATCTCTTTTCATCTCTAAACACATCTTCTGTCTCTCCACAGTGCACATTTTTGATGACAGGCTTATTGTCTGTTGTTTACAGTAGCGAACTGCTGTTTGTTTTCAGGTTTATGGGCTATGAACATGCTGCCGATCATTTGCTGCTTTGTGCACTACAGGCGTTGATACCATACTTGTCTATACCATCCTGTAGAACCTGCAACTGAGCCAAGAAAATCTTGCACATGTAGAAAGTCTTGCAACAGATATCCAAATTTTTTTTTCAAAATGCTTCTTATCATGTGAAGCCTCTATTGTGTCTTTCCAGGTGGGCATGGAGTTTTGGGCGCGTTGGGCACACCGAGCATTATGGCATGCCTCTCTTTGGAACATGCATGAGGTAAGTTGAAGGTGTCGTGCCACTCCTTTTGGAAGTGCATCATTGCATTGCATTGAAATGAGGCGCCATGGTGGGAAGTCCTTGTGTGCACAATCCTCAGCTGCTCATGCAATGCAATGCAAGGATGAGCCATGGTGGGAAGTCTTTGTGTGCTCAACTCTCAGGTGTGATGCAATGCAATGATGAGTTATTGTGGGAAGTTTTTTGTGTGCTCAACTCTCAGCTGCGCACAGCAATTTCTTACTCGAATCTTTTATGTATGGAAAATTGCAGTCACACCACAAACCAAGAGAGGGGCCCTTCGAGCTCAATGACATTTTTGCCATCATCAATGCTGTACCAGCCATTACACTCATGGCATTTGGATTCTTCAACCATGGATTTGTTCCTGGTCTCTGCTTTGGAGGGGTAAGCAAGTATACAGCACACAACTGCTGCAGCAAACTTACACTGCAAAACTTTTCCAATGTTTTGCCTGGCAAGTTCTCTTTTCTGGCCAATTTGTTCAATATCCTGTGATGCAGACTTTGGCTGAGAGAAAAAGATATTTCTGTTTGTGTAACAGGGTTTAGGCATTACCATGTTTGGCATGGCCTACATGTTTGTGCATGATGGCTTAGTGCATCGGCGCTTTGCTGTTGGGCCTGTTGCAGATTTCCCATATCTCCAGAAGGTGGCTGCAGCACATCAGGTACTTCTACTATTTTCCTTGATTCTTGGGTATGGGACATCTGCTATGAGAACAAAGTCTTGTGTATATGAATTGAATCCAGTAGACATTCCATAAGATTTTTGCATTGTTTTTGATTGGCAGATTGTTGTTACCAATCTGAGAACTGACTGGGTTTTGTTTGTGAGTCCCAGCTGCATCATGCTGATTTATTTGGTGGCATTCCTTATGGTCTCTTCCTTGGTCCCAAGGTGTGAATCTCATCTCATGAATTTGTATCTTGCATTTGTTTGCATATGCAAATCTGTATTGATTAAAGTTTGTAGTTTCATAGAACCTCACTATCCTTGTAATGGATTGGGTAGGAATTGGAAGAAGTTGGAGGCCAGGATGAGCTTGAAAAGGTGTTGAATTTGAGATACAAGATCCGTGAGGGGGAACGAGAAGGCTAATGTAGGACTGAAAACATGTTGGTTTTCTCAGAGGTAGGCTTTCAAAGTTGCCAATCAGCATTTGTCTACCTCTCTTCAGTAGTGGTTCTGAGGGACCTTAAGAATTGCACAAATCATTTGTAGTTAGAAGTGTTTCATGCAGTTGACTAGCATAGCACCACTTCTTCACTTGACATTTTTGGCTCTGTAATTAGCCTCCCAAAGCAAAACTGTACAATAGATGGAGAGGTTGGTGTAGCAACATGCAAAGGGATCTGTCTAGGGAGGATTGATATATAAAACAAAGTGATGCGCAAGCAAATCCTGAAATATTTTTTAATGGTCAACTGTTCCAAAGATTTTGAACTTCCTTCCCCACAAAATCAGTCTGCTAGTGGCAACAGTTAAGTTCTGCCTTTGTGAAGCTTGTCAATATTCTTGTTCACTTCAGTCAGTGTTCTTGCTGCTCCAGCCTGGAGCAGGAGATTTCATGGAAGATCCCTGGAGGCTCTTCATAAGGCTCCTAGGTTGTTATGCCAAGGAGGGCACTGATGTCAGTGCCTTCCCCTCTACTTTCACACCTTTGCATACATATTTGACAAATGCTCTCAACCAGAGTATGCAGGTATTGAAATGATTAGAATGCCTCATTTTCATTCCAATATCTCAATGGCTGCGAAGCTGGGGGTTATCAATAGTCAATTTTACAGATTCTTGAGACTTTGTAGTTGTAAGAAGTTTTTTGTCTTCCAGATGGTCAGTCTTATTGTCTTTCTG
>Ga0209611_10003791_pt1 | contig 26065 bp, 19 predicted proteins | sample S1TSphgellanicum_3_FD_187693 | JGI IMG/M metagenome (GOLD analysis project Ga0209611, IMG submission 187693) | Host-associated microbial communities from peat moss isolated from Minnesota, USA - S1T2_Fc - Sphagnum magellanicum MG (SPAdes) (version 2) | ecosystem: Host-associated > Plants > Peat...
TGGTCGTTTATTTTCATTTGCAGGTTCGGGAGCCCCACCAGGTAGTACAAAAGGTATATCTACTGTTGCTGTCACTCAAAATCCTCCTGTTGCATGAATACATTTCAAGCTCTAAAATCAGTCACATTGTCTTGTTGAAGTGAGCAAGTTGAGTGTTGAAGGGAATATAGATTTGCTTCCAGTTAAGAGTGCGCACACTTATGTTTTTCTGGGCACAACATTTGGTGGGTAAAACAACCCATGTTATACACTCTGGGTACTTGTTCCTGGTCACTTTGTTTTGGGGTTTTCTCTGAGTTGCCCCATGTTAGATGTAGCACATCAGGAGCAGCTCTAGCTTCTAAAGGTGGGTAAGTATTTTTGCATTAGGTGGATGAAGAAGCATGGACAAAATTAGAGGATGAATGTTGGATCCCCAAGGGAGGGCTTGAAATTAGGGTAGATGTTCAAAATGTTTCAGCTGGCCTTCAGGAGAGTGTTTGTGTGGCAATCTGCTTTGTGATGTTGCATCTCAGAATTACAACTAAACACTAGGTCTAAAATGTTCAGTAACTAGCCAAAATGAAACATAACACAATGACTATGTCATTGAATTTTTTGTGCACTAATTAGTATTGAACTGACTTCATGAGATATGGGCTTTGGCATTTGTGTGATGCAGCCAAAGGCATATGCAGACAACTTTAAATGGCGAGGCCCAGTACCTGAGATGGATTGACCGATCCTTCACATCTATGGCAGATGCTTTAACAAGTTTATGGTCTATTGTTCTGGTTCCATGGACTTGCTCACCTTTTGATGAAAGGCTTGTGCTATTTGCCCTGGTCAGAACCACATTAATCTGGATGTATTGAGATAAAAATCAGATGTGTTGTGCTGATTGATCTTGTTATTTCAATTGAAAGTCACTGGATGGTTGGTTTTTCTGGGCTCTATTACTAAGTGGTCTTTGTTTAACCCTTGTGAGCTGGTTCTGTAAATCCAGGATTGATTTGGGGGTTTCCAAACACACCCACAAATTAGATTCATAGGAAGTGACAGTATGGGATCACTTAAGCAACTGTTCTGGTTTGGATGGTGTTGCATTATGATGGATTCAAAGTTGCAGTCAAGGGAGGTTGTAAGCCTTGACTGTTTGATGGATTCAAAGTTGCAGTCAAGGGAGGTTGTAAGCCTTGACTGTTTGATGGATTCAAAGTTGCAGTCAAGGGAGGTTGTAAGCCTTGACTGTTTGATGGATTCATAATTGCAGTCAAAGCTTACAATCTCTCCAGAGTTGCTGCAAAAATTGGTGGCATAGCGTCGCTGTGAAGAGATATGTTTTCTGAGGAAACATGCCTACTGATACAGTCATGCAGATAGCAGGGAAAATTTAGGAGAATTTGAGGTGCTTGCAGGTTTTCCTCCTTTCGATGAGAATTCCCTCTGCGGAGGAATCACCTCAGGATTCAAATCAGCTCAGGTTTGGTGACTGTGATTAAGATGTTAATTAGCCTTTTAAGTCTATGATTAATTTCTAAATTCAATACAAATATATGAAGGTATTATCCTACCTATATGTGGCAAGAAAATTACAGCCTCATAGAAAAAACCTATTGTAAAGGGCATTTTATTATGTTTGAATTTTTTAAATATTTGGAAATTAAGTTTTGTAGAAAGGAGAAAGAATGCCAGTGATGGTAGTCCATTCAAGAATAGAGTTATAAATTGAAACATGGAAGAAGTGTATATATAATTATGTAACATGGAATGATCGAGCACCTGCCCATTATGTGCAGTAAGGTGGCAGCTGAGTCCATTGGGACAAGCTGCACAATGCACCCAACATAATGGTCAGGGGTGAGGCCATTCCATGACAATAAGGTCTAAGAGGGGTGGCAGTGTAAGCAATTGAAAAATAACATTGATGTTCAATAGACACATTTGGGTCAAGAATATGAGTGTGTAATCATCATTGGAACATTATACCTTGTAATGTGGTCAAGAACATGGCATAATCTGCCTACTGAGACCTTCCAGAATTTTAAAAGATTATGTCGCATAATGTGTGGTCGAGAACATGACATAATCTGCCACCCCAGATCTTCATGAATTTTTAGTTATCTTTGATATACATATGAAATGATCATACATTCATGATAAAGGACTTTTTCTCATCCATGAACAGAATATTCTGTGTGGTTAAAATCCAACTCTGCTTCTTTCTCATCACTAAAATAGGTCAGTGATCATCATCCTTCAATCCATCATTCATCATCCATTAGGTTTCAGTAGCTAGCCAGCTAGCCACTTGGCATCCCTGTCTTCAGGTCCTCTCATCCAGCTGTACACGTGTCGTTACGTGATTGATGAGTTTCAAGATTTTACTGGATAAGCCTTGATCCTCCTTCCCGTGCGTGCTTCGAGAAAGGCCCAATTGCGATGGCGATGGCGTGAACGTGATCTTGTCGCGTTCTCTCTCTCTCTCTCTCTCTCTCTCACTGTGGCTCTCTCTCGTGCTCTACTACTATTCTCGCCAACTGCTCCACCTACCTGCTCATCATTGCCGCCATGGCTGTCTGCAATGCTCCTCAGCTGACAGCGATGTGCTCCACTTTCAATGGCCTTCACACGGAGGTGAGTGTTTTAGTTTTTGGTTTTTCTTTTTCCTCCAATTCCCTTTGCTAGAAGATTTTCCTGCTTTCTTCCTGTTTTCTTCCGATTATCAGACTCATTTTTTAGTGAGTAGATGGAAGAATTCGAGAATGTAGGGTTTGTTGTTTCTTGGGAATGAGAGGAGGAGGAACGATGTTTTTCCCCCCATGGACACGGAGAAGAAAGTAGGGCCAGCTACAATTTGCAAATTTTGGCAGAATTGTTGTTTTCACGATTGCAGTTTGCTAGTTCCTTGCACTTGTAGTAGTCAAGGCAGCTGCAAATAAGTCAGAAGTGGGGGAAGTTAGGCTTTCTGGTTCTTGCTGGAGGATTGGAAGCCATTTTGCCCCCCAGTTGCAGCCAATATTCTGTCTCCCAGAAGGAGACAGCCCGTAGAAGTGACGAGCTACACAGTCATGCTTTGTTGTCTTGTGGTTCAGTATCATTTTCCTTGATTGCATTCCGAGTTTTATGAAAGAGAAAATCAGCAGGAAACGGTAGGGCAATGTTATGATCAGTGAAAGGCTCGATCCAGAGTGTGATGCACCTGCTGACGCCATTCTTTTCATCAATCAAGCAGCCTCAACAGGCACTAAATAATGATTCCTTAATATTTCATATGTTGTCACAGTCAAGCAGCTAAATGCCATATCTTATCATGGCAGACAGCAAAGCTCACCTTTTGATGTCTTTTCATTTGTCTTTGATTTTGGTTTTTTTTGCAGAAGGCGGCCTCTGGTTGTGCAACAAACATACAGTCATCAGCTTTCCTTGGAACTCGACTGGCTCACATGAAACAGACATCAATGTTGGCGAGAGCAAACCAAGCAGTAAGTTGCCACATAGCATGAATGTGATGGAGATTTTCTGAAGCCATCAATCTCTCATTATTGGGGTGTTGCTGCATGGTCTGCTTGTAGGCTTTCACAAATGCAATGAACCTTATTACACTGTGGATGTTGAAGATTGCATTCCAGTGTTTGTTCTTCCTGTGATATCCACCCATGTCAGGTAGTTTTGTACTCAAATTCAAGAGTGTGTGTAGATGATTCCTCTGTTAATTCCATTGGCAAAAAGGGCTGCAAGGTTCCTGCTGCATTTGGGTTGCAAGTATGGACCATTTCTGAATAGTACGAGTAATCTATATTTTGCAGGAGTCAGGAAGATTTGCATCCTATGCACCTCCCAGGGCCCAGAGTGTTGCAGCACCAGCTGAGACCAAGAAATCTGAGGCTTCCAAGAAAACCAGCACTCAGTCAACAGTCATCATCACAGGTGCATCATCAGGCCTTGGCCTTGCAACAGCACAAGCCCTGGCTCAGACCGGAGAGTGGCATGTTATCATGGCATGCCGTGATTTTTTGAAAGCAGAACGTGCAGCCAAGTCTGCAGGGATGCCCAAGGGTTCTTACACTGTGATGCACTTAGACTTGGCTTCTTTGGAGAGTGTGAAGCAGTTTGTGGACAATTTCCGACGCTCAGGTCGTCCTTTGGATGTCCTGGTATGTAATGCAGCTGTGTACTTCCCAACTGAGAAGCAGCCTCGATTCTCAGCTGAGGGTATTGAGCTGAGTGTTGCCACCAACCATCTAGGCCACTTCTATCTTGCTCGTCTTCTCTTAGAGGATCTTCAACACAAGAAAACTGATACCAACCGGAGATTGATCATTGTGGGTTCCATCACAGGTTGAGCCTTTTTCTTTCACTTCTTGATTCTGAGTTGTGATGCACAACAAAATCATAGGCCTTCCAAGGAATAGGTGCTGTTGCTGCGGCTTATCACTGGTAGCTCTGATTGTTCCACTTGGTTTCTATGCGCCCCTGTTACTTCCCCACTTGATTTCTACCAGTGCATGAACTTTAAGAGCAGAGCTCCTTTCAGAATGATGGCCCAATGATTTTTGTTCAAGGAGGTTTATGTATTAATATCAGGATTCCTGTTAGAAAGAGTAACTGAGTTTGAGCTGCTGTGTTCTGTGTACAGGAAACACAAACACACTGGCTGGTAACATCCCACCGAAGGCAAATCTGGGTGATCTGAGAGGGTTGGCAGGGGGTCTGAATGGAGTTCAGTCTTCAGCTATGATTGATGGTGGTGAGTTTGATGGAGCCAAGGCATATAAGGACAGCAAGGTTTGCAACATGCTCACAATGCAAGAGTTTCACCGTCGCTACCACAAACAAACTGGCATCACGTTTGCCTCTCTCTACCCTGGTTGCATTGCTACCACAGGCCTTTTCAGGGAGCACATCCCCCTCTTCCGCACCTTGTTCCCTCCCTTCCAAAAGTACATCACCAAAGGATATGTTTCAGAGGAGGAGTCGGGCAAAAGGCTAGCTCAGGTCTGTCAAAGCTAAACACTACCAGTGGTTTGGTTAAAATTCTCATTTCACCTTGCAAACGCTGTTAAGTTGAGGTGCTACTGTTTATATGTTTCTGAATGTAAAGCCTAAACGAACTTGTCTATTCGTCTACTTGTTCATAGTCTTTCCCTGTCTGTTCTTTCCTTTGGTTTTTCATTTCCCTTTCTGTCTTTCTTTGTCTTCTCATTGTTGTTGTGGTCTGTTGCTAGCCAGTAGTATGGCTAAGTCTTCCTGTTGCTGCTGGAATTGCAGCAGAAACTCAGTTTGTAGGTTGGTGCTTGTCACTGGCCTTTACCCCACTGTAGGGAGCTGATGAAGTCAGTGGGGAAGTTGTGGTAGTTAAGTCCCTATCATACATAATACCGTTGATGGTTGCTGAACAGGTGTGAGACTGGCACTTTTGTTCATACCAGTGTGTGTTTTTTGTTTTTTGTTTGTTTCTGTCTTCCCTGGTTTGGTTCTTTCTGTGGCTTCCTGAGGAAGAGTTAACCTTGTTGTTTCTTCTTCATTGTGAGAATGGAGATTTCTCTATTCTTATGAAAGATATTGTCTACTGGCCAGAACTGAAAAAAACACTCTGGTGAATGCTCGCCAAGTTGGAGTGGAATACTAGCATTACAATCTGGAAATAATTACTAGTTACATTGTCAGCTGTCTCTGGAGAAGCACTGTGATCCTCGTGACTGTAAATTTGCATTGACTGCATGAGAACACATATCTCATCCTTTCTTCCATGTTCAACAGGTTGTGAGTGATCCAAAAATGACAAAGTCAGGGGTATACTGGAGCTGGAACAATGATTCAAACTCATTTGAGAATCAGTTATCAGAAGAGGCAAGTGATGCTGATAAGGCTCGGAAGCTATGGGAGATAAGTGAGAAATTGTTGGATTTAGAGTAAATAGGCAATTGTAAAACAGTAGACAGAGCTCGTAGTAATTGTGTTGTGGATGGGTACAAGGATTGGTATATAGAGTCCTTCCCATATGGATGGGAAATAGTCAAATGTGCTTCTTCTTGAAGAAGCTTTTTCCTAATTTGGCTGAAGCACACCATATATAAAGCACTTGTTTAATTTCAGTTCAACATCTATATACTGAGGTATATATGAAATGTACAGAGATGGTGATGCATTGTAAGCTCCATAATTTTTGTTTTATTTGCAAGTTAGAGACTCCAAAGCCACCAGAATTGACAGATAGCAAATGGTGACTGATTTTATCAATCTCCCTCACTGTAGTTTGCAAGTGTAGTTTCCAAAAGCTACAACAAAAGGTGTCCTTTTTCAACCAGGTGAAATGACTTGGGTTTTGCAACTTCCATTCTGACTACATAGCTGTTTTGGAAGTTGCAAAACCCAAGTCATTTCACCTGGTTGGAAAGGGTCACTTTTTGTTATAGTACATACCAATCATGACATAAGATGAACAACTTACAGAAGCACCTGTGTCAAATTCAGGTGCAGAACCTTTCTCAGATTACTTGTTTTCTTATCATGAAGCTGACAGAGAAACAGGAAGGTCCACAAAATCTCAGGAGCAAGACAATGGATGGAAAGTTGTACATTCTTCGAAGCTAATTAACTGTGAAACAGCAAATATTTCAGAGATAGATAATGACAGATTAACTTTTATTTGGACACATTGAATATATCTAATATGGGTCATATCTTAATTCATTTGCAATTTCTGCTTGATCTAGTTAGCAAAATTGCACTGCACAGTTTGCCACACACTGGTTGTGTCCATGGCCACTTGGTTGTCCAAAGGCTGTTAAGAAGTTGGCACTAATGCTTCGATGTGACCATTTGCTGCTCCGTCTAGTAGCAAGGTCTAAATCCCATTTATGGGCTGTAAATCATAACTCTTATTCACAACTGAAGCATTGTTGTGATCTTGTGTTTCCTGTGTCTTCTGCTGCTGCTGCTGCTGCTGGGCATCTCGTTGCCTGAGAAGTGTTGAGCTAACCTTCTCTGAACAACCCTCTTCAACAACCAGATCTACAACTTTGACCTACAACCCAATGCAACTCTTGTTAAAGGGTTTCACACAGGATCAGAGGATGGTTTTGGATTTATTGCATGGTCTGTCTAACAAAGGGTATTTTTCAAACTACCCTGTCAAAGAGGAGACCAGAATTACACAGCCTTTTAGAACTAGATCTGAGCTTTCCTGCAAATGCCACTGTGGTTCCAAGTAGAAGAAAAGATGGAAATATAGCCATGGAGAGCTGAATACCTGCAGTTGAGATAGCCCTCTTTCAGCCCTTTTCTTATTGACAGCTTCTCCTCCTTTCATTGTTTCTTGACTTCATCCAAAGAAAACATTGCCACCATAGTGATTAGCTAATAACACATCCCAAGTCCTTCTCTAGTTCTGAAATTGAGGTTCCTCAGGTCCATCTGCAAATATGCAGAGAAAAGATGGTATTTGGGTGTTGTGAACACCTTACAACAATAGCTTCCAGTGCCTCATCAGTAATAGATGGACCATAGGCATCCACAATTGGCTCTATCTGCACCTCCAGTCCTGGTTTTACAGACTGCCCTGCAGTCCCCCACCCACCCCCCCCCCCCCCCTTCTTTCACAAGCAGCAGCATCATACCTAACATCTAGACAAGCACCTTGCCATCTGAAACACACAATAATATAAATTCATTTGAGAGAACAACAGGAGTTGTTGAATGTTTAAAAAACAACACCTTAATATATTTCTCCACTGCTGCTCTCCTCACATCAAAAGGTTGGATCAGATGCGCCAACTGCAGGGTCATCCATTGATCAATTAGATCATCCCCTTGGCTCCCCTCTGAAGAAAAAACAGGACTCCAAAACCTCGAACCCAGTGACAATGCAGTTGTAGTCCTTATTACTTCCATTCGTAGGAATTTTGAACTCTGTTGCAGATCTGTGCCTTTGGGGTTCTTTGACACAAACCTCTTTGTTCACCAACATGGGACCAGTGCTGATACCTACCACCACCCGCTCCCGTGCTAATTCTGCAGCTGCCTGCACATCCCATCCCAAGCCTCCACCAATTTTCACACAAGACCAGCTCCACGGCTACAAGAAAGCAGTCATGTGCAAAAAATGTTCGAACTTGGAAATGGTACAGCAGAAGTGTAATGCTCTACAAGATAAGAGACATCTACGAAGATGATTTCTATTTGTGTTCCAGCAAGTTGTGACAAAATAACAGCCTTCCGAGTAGCTTCAAATGCAAAGCAAAGCAAAAAAAAAAACCAAGCAACTGCTGGAATTATTTTCTTCATATACACCACTCCCTCCCCCTATGGTTCCTTGAAGTTGAGGGAAAAAAATATGCCAGGGGTGAAGTACAAAACACCTTCAGGAGTAGATGATGGCCAGCGTGCAGGCGGTCGAAGGTGCCTCCAAGAACCACAGCAGAGAACAGGTTGTGCTGCTGTGTTGTTGTTGTTGCTGCTGCTTCTTCATCCATGGATGCTGACAAAATCCCTTCTGCCATTCCAACACAGTATGAATTCCTCCTTCACTGTGTCTGAGCCACAAACAACCCACTTGCTGAGAGAAGAAGCAGAGTAAGCACACAGACGGTGTGCTCTTGTTGCTTGCTATGAGAAGAAGATAGCAGAAGATGCACACAGACAGTGTGCTCTTGTTGCTTGCTATGAGTAGAAGATAGCAGAAGAAGCACACAGACAGTGTGATGTTTGCTGAGACAGAGAAACAAAACTGCCTCTTAAAGTCCTTCACAATGAGCAACTCTTGTGGGGGACTCGAGAATTGGGCAAAAAGACAAACAAATTTGGTCTCTTTTTGGCCCCAAGTTGTTGTCCTAAAAGATCATGAGAATGGGTGGGTGTTTCCAATGCCCTTTTGTTTCCATTTTCTTTTGCAACCCATTCGAGGATCCCCCACGCTTTTTGAGTGGGTTGGTTGCACTTGCTCAGTTGACTGACTACTATGAGGAATCTATGGTGAACAACAAAGAAGAAGAAGAAAAAGAAGAAGAAGAAGAAAAGCTTTAACGACAAGAATGAAGACTTGACCCCATTTTCAGACAGACAAACAACACATCAAATGAATGAGAGCCAGTGCACCAAGGCAAGGATTTTTGAAAGATGGGTATTTAGGCTTGCTTGTGTTTATTAAGCTTGAGATTAGTTATAATAGAGTTATGATATCTTGAAGGATTTTGGTTTATTTTAGAGGATTTTTTTGAAGATTATATTTTTGCTTGGTGAAATATTTGAATTTTCATAATTCTTCTTTTGCCTTAAGATACTTACTTTTTTTTAATGTAAATGGCAAGGCCACAGTGTGACACACCCCTTGTTTTATAGTCTTCTATTTTATTAATGTATTAGTGGTGTCCTGATTGTTATGTTCTTTCAAGACATGTGTTCTCGTGCTTTTATTTGCCTTGTATTTCTTGTTGATGGGTTCTCATCCTTTGCCTTTTTTATATATAGTTTTTTTTAAAAAATTATTTGGAATTAAATGTTGAGTTTGTAATTACCTATTCAGTAGTTTTCCCAAGGTGGTGAGACCATTCCAATTGGTCCACGCACAAAATGGGTGCCTTTCACCTATCTTTGTTTTTTGAGAAATTTGGCACTATTGCCAAATTTAAGAAATTTTTGGGGCCAAAATGAATGATCTTTTGAGATTTCATAACAAAATTGAAAAAACACCAAAACACTCACATGCAATGTGTGTAGTCATGGTTTTTCATCTCAATTGGGTCCACCCAAAAATGGGTGTGCAATGTATGTAGTCATGTTTTGGAGCTCGCATGTGACACCTAACGTGGTGGTCATGATCCCTATTAGGCCTTGGGTGAACCAACACATAACACCTAAACCTACACGGCACCATTTTGGAGGGGAAATTCAATTGGTTTAAACACCTTCATAAAAATAAATAAATAAATATTTTAAATTTAAAAAAAAAGCTAAAAAGCTAAAAAGGAGAGCTCACGATTTGAAAAAACCTAGATGCAAACTAGGGTTCAAGGCAAAGGGTCCAATTCAAGGATTCCATTTGCTTCAAAGGAGTCCAAATTGGTTCCTACAAATTTGGACCTTGGACCCCGGATCTAAAGCGGGCCTAAGTATAGCCACTTTGGCCTATAGAGGCCTCACTCAGGAAGATGAAGATCAAGTAAACCATCCACCCTAAAAAAATTCCATCCTTTGAGTTACTACATTCATTGGTAAATTTTGTCAAAAGCTCTAGCTCTTTAGTAGGTTTGGGTCAATGTGTGAAGATTTTAGACTTATGCCCTTGTAGGTCAAACCAATTCGAGCAACTTAGTCAAAGGTTTGACCAAAAAAGTTTTAAATTGAAGCCTTCAATATAAAACAATATATAATAATAATAATAAAATTAAAAATTTTAAAATAATAATAATAATATTTATTTTATAAATTAATAATAAAATAATAATAATAATATTTATTTTATAAATTAATAATAAAATAATAATAAAATAAACAATATTATTGTTGTTGTTGTTTGAGGTTGGTTGTGTGAAGATTGTTTCATTGTAGGTTTGCTTTCATGTCATATGCCTTTTGTGAAGTGTGGATGTCAAATTTACAATAGCTAAAGGCATGACAACAACAAGCTCTTTTTTCTTTTTTTTTTTGCTTTCTCCTTTGTACAAAAAAAATTAAACTTTTCACTTTAATGTGATGCAATTCATTTTCTTGTGTTTCTATAGGAAATAGTGGGACAAAATTTTGAACAAAATACTAGTGAAAAGTTAGTTCACTTTTTTGTGTTTCAAAATTTGTCCCACTTTTCATACTTTTTAGTTATTTAGTGCCTCCTACATGAAATAGTGAAATAATGTTTCACTTGTAACTTTTCGAATTTTGTTGAAAGATTAAAGGACAAACATTATGAAGAAACATGTTCCAATGTTACTTGCTAGTCCACAAGAGTTTTGGAATATACATTAGGATTGGCTTACATCCAATGAAGTTTATTTATTACAAAATTGTGTGGTTTCTTAACTTAGGGTTTTGACCTAAAAGATTATGTTTGGATAATTGGGTTTAACCACACTAATAGGAGTCACTAGTGTTTTTAGACTCACTTTGTGACAATGTAAAAGCATTGTGCTTACATAGTGCTTTGATGTTTAAACAATTTTTACACTATTTCATTGGGTTTTTAAGTAAAAAAACATTGATTATGAGTTTGAAATGCATTGAAAGGTATTTTGTATTTATAAGATTACTTTTAAACATATTTTGATATTAGATTGATATATTAAAAAATCCAATATAATACATAATTTCAATATTATCTTAGTTTGCAAGTCTTGTAAGCAATGTTTTTAAAAAATCATGGTTATGCCCAAGGTGGCTCCTATTAACATGGTTGCACCAAATTTTCCAAGTTTTATTACATTTTCTATCTACACATTGTGATTTGGTCATTCAAAAACTTTTAAGTGTCAAAATATTAGTAATGAATGCCCAAATGACAAAAAGTTGATCCATGATCTCTATCATGGAAATACAATAGGTATCTCGTGCAAAATACAACATTGTGATTTTTTTTGGTGTGAGAAGATATGGGGGTATTGTTGCCAAAGTTAGGAGAGGCATGTATAGGACATTGTGCCCATGTATTTCCTAGAAAGGCCATCTGTGTGACCCATGAATTTTGAGATGTATATGGAGGAATTAGTGCATTGAAAGTCTTTGTTGAAATGTTTATCATGGATGGTGGACTTGTTTATTTGATAATTATTTGATTCTTTTGACAACAAAGAGTTTGGTAAGGAGTAGATTAAAATATTAGATTAAAAATGTTCTATATATTTGGAGTTTTACATTCCTAACATGTTTATACAAAGTGTTTAAACATGTCAAAACTATTCAATTACTTTTTACCACCCATTGCAGCACATATTGGTCATAGGATTAACCAAACATGTCCATTGTTCACCAAAAAAATTGTGTTTACATGGGATTATCATAGGATAAAATTAAAAAAACAAGATTGATCAAACTTGTCCTATTTTATATTTCTATTTTAATGTCTACATTGTTAATACAATCTACCTAATAATGTTTAATTTAGTTTAATAACCTTTTTATATGATGTTAAAAATGTGATATATTTCACCATATGAAAATAAGGTATATGTGAGAATGTGAGTAAAATAACTTTTGGATTCAAATGTGTAAATGTTTACAAAAAGTCATGTGTATAATTAAATATCACAAACCTAGTTATGACAATTAATTTTAATTGGTAGTTAACGTAATTAATTTACCTCTTTTTGCATAGATATTTTAATGAGCCAATTCTTGGTCCATCACTAAGGTCCTTCCATTGCAAGTTTTACATTTGGGAAACCAAAACCAATACTAAACCTTAGAATAATGATTTCTTACTAAATTTAAAGCCTGCCCACACTTGAAGTTAAATTAATGTCAATTCAAAATTACAAAAAATAGTATTTACCTCACATTTAAACCTAGAATTAACACTAACATAAAGTCTAGCATGAAATCTAATGTGGCACATAAACTTGGAAAAATGTTAATGCATAACCATGGTAGCCCCAAATTCGTACCTTTCAATGTATTTAAATGAAATTTTTTATCTTTAATATGTAGAAGTTTGACAAATATTTGTTTATTATGTTGATACAAAATAAAACCCATAGCCACTTTCATTTTTGGGTGTAATAGAGTGCATCAACTTAGAACCAAAGCCCATCCATTTCAATTATATTATGTACCTAATTTGTTGGAATTCTAGATTTGACTCAATTGGTATTTGTGCAAACCATAAATTTTTATTAAATTTATGTAGAATGTTTGAACATTTGTTGGGCACAAGCCTTTTGTGTGTTCAACCTCTAGACCTTGCATGGGCAACCCTTAATGATAAATTAATATTGTGCCTTTGGAACCATCTCAACCATCCCCAACTTAAAATCCTATTCTTGAAAGGCATGACCTTCTTTTATGTAATCTTCACCACTTTTAACCTATGTTGTGTGAGTTTGATTGAATATTTGATTGCTTGCATCTTTTTTTCATATTAAACAAGTGATTCTTCTTTCCCCATCTGTTAGACTTTAATTTTTCCTCCTTTATGCGTTTGTGTTATTCCATACATATGGTTTTTCAACAATGTGACATGCACACCAAACATTTAGCTTATAATAAGGATTTTGGAGCCACCTTTAACAACATACATTGTGACATTTAATGATGCATTGTCCTAGTTCCTTTTTTTTCAAATTGTGACATCACCTTTTAGATCAAGCTACAAGATTATGTGTGTTTAAAACATCATGACATTGAGTTGTAAGATCACGTGTGCTAAGAACACCACCTAATTGCATTTTGATGGGCATGTTGTTCAAATGTGAAGAGGTTTGGATGCCATTATCCTTGGTTAGCCAACTTAATTTTGGTTGGGTGGTCTTGGTTGCATTCCCATTCTTGTGCTACAATGATGGCCATGGTAATTGCCTTCATTCCATTTCAATTGGTTGTTGATGATTGAACTTTGGGTGCTTGAAGATTCGTTGCATCACCTTAACATGCTAGCTAGCTTGATTGTAGTTAGTTTAGACCTTGACTATTCAACCTTAAAAAACCAAGTGTTACAATAGTTAAAGGCGAATGAACAATAGCTAGAGGCAAACAATGGTTTAAGTTTATTTCAATCAGTGGAATCGAACACACATTGTGCAGGTTCATACTATTTACTTATTAGTTTAGTGAATTAAGTTTTAAGCTTTTAGAATTATCAACACTTTGTGATCCTTGTAATTTTGTGTCAAACAATAATTGAAACATTTAACTTGACTTATTGTTGTGATTCACATTGTTATGTATCATTGTGTCTTGCATCATTCATTCATAAAACAAAATGCATCTCAAATGAATAATGTGTATAACAAAGTCAATCACTTGTTAAAGTGAATTTAATCACTAGCATTCACGTAACTTGTCTATGTGACAAGGAAATTGTAACACTAATTAATTGGTTAGAAACATTACAATAAATATAATGACATCACATGATGATCCATTTTGTACCTCAAAATAAGCATTAAACTAATGCCATTCCATCCCTTGAAATGATAACAATAAACTTGAATGTGACCATGATCAAACCCTTAATGAACATGATTAGATTAATAAATGGGCCCATGCAATGGGTATACAATTTGGTTAGATTTAATACTAGCCCATTTAAGGCTCAATGAGCACCAAATTTATGCACAATGATAAATGCTTGAAAAAGGGCAATGTTTATTTAAGGTTTGGTTACCTTATATAGCAAGGTTTCAAAATCCTATGGTTTCACTTCCTTTTTGCATTAGTAATACTACCTACTATAATACCTCTACTACTATAAAAGCTACATCACCAAAAGACCCTTCTATTTTTTTTCCCTCAAAATTAGACTTGAAGTAGCTTGAAAGGTAGTCATTACACTTTTATACATGAACTTTATATTATGCAATGTTTTATGTGCCCATGGCATTCATTGTGCCACAATTAGCAGGTTTTAGCATGTAACAAAAAACTTAACAAATTGATGACTAAGAATACCAGAAATGCATTTTGGAAACAAAAGAAAATTCATACTTCCTTTTTGGCATTTATTGTAATTCATTCCATGAAAATATGATGTAAAATATTAAAAATAGTTCCACCATTGAAGGAACCAATGCAAATAAGAAAATTTAGTTTGCGGCATCCAATTGCACAAGGTGGGATTTAAATTGTTGCTTTAACATATTTGGCAATTTCCAAAACTTTTAGCAAATAAAACAGAAATATCAAAACAATTATCTCAAAACTAATTCCTCCTGGATATGAGTTATAACATAAATAAAATTTCTAACCACGCTATGTTTATGCTTATATTTTCATAGATTTAACAATAATCTTTTCTATTTTTGAAAGAACTTTTTCATTATATTGTTGAACTTATTTTATAGTATTCATTGCATAACTCAATTTTGTATTTGGTTTAAACCCCACCTTAAAGAATCAACATTATATGGCACATATATGATATAACATAGTTGTTGCATGATGTTTCACACTTTCCATGGAAACTTGCAAGATAAAAAAACATCTATAAATGCTCTTAAAATCTTTGAAACGATTGAACAACCAAAAAAATGTTGGATTAGTCGACCATATATCCAAAAGCCAACCATAATGTTATGGCATGAAATTTTGAAGGTGTTTTTCGTTATTTTGAATCTTGAAGACGATCAAAAGTTAATTGTCATCACATGGCATTGATACAATTAATATTTTGACATTTTTTACTTGCAAGGCAATTCCAATTATTATTATTATTATCATTATTCTACTTCCAATTCTTTCATTTGAATCTTTGAAGATGTACAAATCAATTTCAAGCAACTCCCAGTAAAAATTTGCACATAGCTCTTTAATGCTATTTTGGGTTTAGGGTTTGGAGATTCAATGCATGAGCCTCACACAAGGGAAGTGAGGAGTTCCAAACCTATGTTGTTGTTTTATGCCATTTTGGGCTTTAGGGTTGGGAGATTCAATGCATGGGCCTCACAAGGGAAGTGAGGAGTTCCAAATCTATATATTTTATATGCCATTTTGGGTTTAGGGATGGGAGATTCAATGCATGAGCTCCACAAGGGAAGTGAGGAGTTCCAAATCTATGTTTTTTATGCCATTTTGAGGCTAGGGTTGGGAGATTCAATGCATGAGCTCCACAAGGGAAGTGAGGAGTTCCAAATCTATGTTGTTGTTTATGCCATTTTGGGTTTAGGGTTGGGAGATTCAATTGTGCGAGCTCCACAAGGGAAGTGAGGAGTTCCAAATCTATGAGATATTTTTCTGTATTTCCAGTGTGCACCTAATGTCTTCACCTATACATCCAGGTGAAGATTTTGTGCTCATTGAAAAAATGTTTCCTGGGGAAAGACAAGTGGCAGTGCATACTCAGGAAACTTCATGAAGTCTGTAAAATGGCTTTAGTTCCACTTAATGGAAACTTCAAAAGTCACGAAGATATCAATTGACACACTGAACACTAATGAAATCGAACTCCAGCCTAGTAGCCTGCTGGACAGAATTCCTAATAGACTTGTGTTCACCAAGGGCTCTCAATCCGGCGGCCAGACCCTCCTCCTAGAGAACACAACAGCTAGGTCTCCAGCTATCACCAGCAATTGGGTTCCCAGTTCAAGCCAAAATTGTATTGCAAATCCTTACACAGATACATATGCAAAAGTCTCGTTCCTCTGGGCAGCAGAATACATTGGAATCACCACCTTCCTATTGACAAATTATATATAGAATGTCAATCTGTTCACAGTTGGGGGAGGTTCAGAAACTAGCCCCCTTCCCAGCTGCTGGGTGTTTTTAGCCCTCAAATTCAGTCATTCAATTAGGGGTGCACCAGAGCTGAAAATTAGGAAACTAAGTTCTGTTATAGAAACCAATCCAATTCATAACAACCTCTCAACCAAAACAGGAGCCCAGAACTGCAGGTGTGAGTTGGGACATTCATCCCTGGAACTATTACTGTGACATGACCCATTGGTTTGATGCCATTGGTCATCGATCCCAACATATATGTCCGTGAGGATATCTATGAGAAATCTCCAGAGAAATCTCCATAACAACTTTGAAGGTAATATGATAATGGGTGCAGTCATCACCTCATGAGAGTTGCTCACAAAGTGGCAGACCTTCACCCCTTCATCACAAATACCTGGTGGTTACAAGCTGTGTGTTATGACTTTAAATGTCTATACCTTAAACCCTAAAAAAACCCGACACGTCTGTGAAGAATGGGGATAGTAGAACTCAAGCCACATGCATCTATAAACTAACTCCAGACTTCCAAATCACACACATGTTGATGATTCTCCAGCAAGATGCTGCTAGAGAGAGAATTTTTTTATTTCCCAGTGACAAGGTGCAGTTACAATGCAGGATGCCATTCTGTAAGACCAAAGATCGTATTTACATGCTTGTGAGTCCTCTTCAAAAATAGTAACCATTTGTTGTACGTGCGACTCCATGGTATTATGATACTTGATTCTACCTAACCTAAAGTCTTTTCATATATTGTGAGCTTAACCGACTCTGATAAGCATTTGGAAGTAAGGAGAGAATTTCTTACAAAGGTTGTGTGTGTGAAGGACAACCACAGCAGAGAAGAATGTGTTTCGGCACCTAATTCATTCACTTGATATGGGTGTCATAAACAGCAAGCACGCTCTCTGAGACCAAAAGAGGCAATTTGTCAATGTACATGAAGAGCCGATTCAGGTTGTCTCTTGCAATTGTGACCATGTCTTGAACATCACTGGAGTCAGTGAATATCCACAAATCGCAGGAGTTCACTCGTTTCAAACTGCCTCGGCAAAATGGGCAAGACTGTGACCTTGCGCGCCTGCAACACCCACATCATGCATTTCTAATAAGCCAAAAATTTCAACCTTTTCATCATCCTGTCTACATTGCCAGTCTTGGGCCCTAAATGTTGTCACTATCTTCTCAACTTACTCTGGAGAGAAAAAGGCCTGCCACATTCAAGCAAAAGAAACTCTAGCTATATTGAACTGGGAGTGCAATAGTGCCATACCATTCACGGTAGCACTTGAGACACATGGCATGGCTGCAATCAGGAAGTGCAATCTTAGTGTTGCTCTCCATGCAGATGCCACACTCGTTCTCACGTTCCAGGTCCACTTCGGACATGTGATCATGCTCTTCTTCCACCTTTTTCTTATAATGCTCCTGGCAGATTGACTTTTGTTTCATGTCCTCCATTGCCGAGATTCCCCCATCCAGTTGCTGCAGGGATGGATATATATATGCTGATGATGATAGCCATGACATTACAACAAGCAAGAAGTCAGCAAAAAAGCCCATGAATGGTAGCAGTGTTTGCCCACATCTTCAAGTCCAGTTACTACTGCGAAGCTCATAAGGTCCAGAAAAAAACATGGAAAATCCTTTTGCAACAGACATCAAGCTAAATGCGTGAAATTGAAAACAAGAGCAAGTCAAGCAATCCATGTGTCCTGAGGGCTTGCACCATTGAGAAGAGCATACCATAGAATTCATGAAAACTGGCCTTCCTCTCGTATGTAGACATGGTTGTAGTCCCATCCATATACACCTGCATTTACATCAGTGATTCCCCCTCCCTTTACTTACTGACAAAGAAGGAAAACATGGAAACGGAGACAACAACAGGGTACCATCAGACCAGGTACCATATTACTACCAGAGGTGAATATTCACAATAACAAAACCCAAAAAAGATGGAAGGATTGCAACAAAACACAAAATTGGAGGAAGTCAAGATGCAAACACTGACTCGAAAGCAATCTTTCTTTCGAGATGTGAAGAAGAAGAAGAAGATGATGAAGTGGCCAGCATGACATGACATGGGGATGAGATTTGTACATCATGGCAGCATTTTGTACAATGAGTACCTTGTAGATAAGGATGCGGAGAAGACCCAATGCACCAGCCAAGCTGCAGTCAGTCCACCGAACCAGGAACAGAAAGAAATGGGCTGCAGGGCCATATGATAGTCTCATTTGTAAGCAGGCTCCATCATAGTCTCTTGGAAACTCTGATGCCCTGGCACACACCACCCACCCATCATCACAACAACACCATAAGCATTGAAACAAACCCATCTTTCAGCTCTAAGTTCTCAAGGCTCCAGAAATGCTACAGGAAATTATGCTAAGGATTTCTGGATTTCTTCTCAGAGAGATGTTGTTGTAAGGATTTTTTGCAGCTCAACAAGAAGGTCCTCTGCTTCTCTCTGTCTGTCTCTCTCTTGTGCAGGCAGTTGGGGGTTTGGGGTTTGTGTGTGTATGCTTACAATGTGTTTGCATGCTGAATATCCGCCTCCAATGCCTTCAAAGACTCCTTGAATGACTTTCCTTGAGCCATTGCCAGAAGGATCATTGCAGCAAATGGGTGGTGTGGATTGTGGATCCCTATGCTCCGGGATTCTTGCTCTTCTTTTATGACCTGGAGTCCCTTGTGGTATGCACAATTGGATATGTATCTGCTGCTACTGCTGCTGGGGTTTTGGCAGTCTCTAAGGAAGGAAATGGGTTTCAGATGATTGTGTGTCTGTGAGAATGAGGAAATGTTTCTAGTAGAGCAAAGTAGCAAAAGACAGAAAGAGGAAGAAGAACAAGTGGGAGAAAGAAGAAGGTGGCAGTCTGCGCATCCTGAAGAAGAAGCCTCCTGCTGCTGCAGCACATCCAAAGAGAAAACTACTTTGCAGTAGTTGCACAGACACGGGCTTCATTGTCGTCCTCTCTCGCTGCAGCTCAAGGGGAAGAAAGAAAGCTCACGATCCGCAGCATAGCGTCGAGAGCTCTATGCCGTTCTACTCTCTCTTTCTTCCATTCCTGCTTCTGCTTCTTCCAGTTCCTTGACTGGGTTATCTCCTCATCTTCCTAGTCCTTGTCGGAATCAAACCCTTCTTCTTCTTCTTCTTCCACAACCCCAATTCAATCCTGGACGCGGGCGGACTAGTCTGCAAAAGACGTGAAGGAACTCGTTACGCTATACTAGGCGATTTTTCTCTTTTTCTTCTTCTTCTTCTTCCCTTCTTTCCCCACAGTTTACGGCTTCCTTGCTCGCTCGTGTCGCGTGCAGTGCGTGCGGCGAAGCACAAGCTTCACGAAACGGCAACTTCAGGAACACGTCTAAACACCACAGTGCACAAAAAGTTCAAAGCAGAAGAAGAACAAGCGCCCCAAAAAAAAAACCCCCAAAACACCACCCAATTTTGAAACTCCCTAAAAAACTTCTCCTACAATCCAGGCTTTGAAGAGATACTCAAAACCAAAAAAACAAAAAATCGACAAAACTTCAGGAGAATATCAACGAAAGTATTTTTTCAAAGAAACAAAAGACTGATGAGCAGCAGCAGCACCACCACCACCATCCACACGGGACACTGATCTCCTGGACGACTGACTTTCCAAGCTTCCAAACCGAAGCCACAACAGAGAGGAGGATTAGGAGACCGAGTTGTTCCTTCTTCCTCCAAGCTTTTCACAAAAACACGAACAAAAGAGAAAGAAATTCCACGGCAACCCAATCTTGTGAGCCTTCAGCTACGGCGACGGCGATGGGTCAAGAGAGTGCACCAAATTCTCTGCAACCGAAATTCTCTCCTGCGAAATTTGGGGGAGAGTGCAAAGGCAGGGAAGAAGAAGAAGGAGAAGGGAGGAGAAGAGGAGGAGCACCACCAGAACCGTCCTGCCTATTTTCCTACCTTTCTGTTGCTCTAGTAGGTAGGTAAGTAGGTAGGTAGGTGGGTAGGTCGGGGAATAGGTAGGATAGGACCTGGCTGGGTAGGGTCCTGCCAGTGTCTAGTGTCTCTATTAGGTACCTAGTACCTACTACTATGCCTTATCCCCAATCGAGAGCCTGAATTTGAGGACCTCAATCTCAGGGCCCGAAATTCCAGGGGTCCTAAAAATATAACCCCTCCTTCAGGATTATAATAATAATAGGTATCAGGGGTCTCCACGTGTCAGTTTTCATTATTTAGTATTTATTATATTTTAAAATAATTTTTTAAAAATGTTGATTCATCATCTATAAGTATATTTAGCCAGATTTGGCGATATTAAAAATATGAAAGTAGAAATTCCTAAGCACCCACCCACTCATTCATATTTTTGTAGGCAATATTTTGGTGATTTTGATAAATTTTTTTAACAATAAAAATTTCTTATTTTTTATTTTTTAAAATAAAAAGGGAATTTCTACAGAATATTCCTTTAGTAGAATATTATATTTCTTGCAAAAGCCTAGTGATTTTTTTGGGGGACAAAATCTTTCTCCCTTTTTTGGGATTTTTTTTTTGAAAAAAGGAAGTATTTTTCTAGTGAGAATTTGACTAGTTTTGCAAATTTTGGGGGAAAAATATCCTTTGTTTTTTTTATTGGATACCACGCAATCCCCCCAATAAAAATTATAAAAAATAAATTAATTACTATAAATTTAATTTTAAAATTTAAAATTTTATATTAAATTTTATATTTAAAATTTAAAATTAAATTTAAAAGGAAAAAAAAAAAAAAAAAACTTCACAAAGACCTGGGACACTCAGGGACCTTTATTTTTCTTTGGGTCACCATAATTGTTTTCCCCTTTCTCACCCAACCTTTTCTGCCATAGGCCTAGTACCCTAAACTTGTGTACTTGAAATTCAATCTCTTTGAGTCAAACATAATTAATTCCCTTTTTTGTTTTTCCCCAAGAGTTGAAATGGGTTTTTTTTTAAAAACCTTTAAGACTTAACTCTATTGGAATCCACTATATTTCACTAATTTTGAGAATTATCAATTATTTTATTTTATTTTTTGTCTAGTCACATTTTGAGAATTAAAAACTTTAAGACATGGTGCAATCTTGCTTGATATGATTTAACCTTCCTTAATAGTAATTTCTCACCTCAAAATTACAAACTCAAGATTGATTTTGTGTGCTGAAAATTGGCTTTAATCCAAAGCACACGAGACCAAGGTAAAAAAAAAAACTTAGTAGTCAAAAGAGAAAGAATATAGATAACACTTTTCTTTTTATGCAATAGAAAATTTCCCTTTTGGAATAGGTGATCATCTTGTGTGTGTGTGTGTGTGTGTTTATTTAATTAATTAATTTAATTTAATTTTTTACTACTACTACTACTACTACTACTTTGTTGGCCTTGCCTACCAAGGCAAGGATATTGTGTTTAGATTCATTATAGAGTATATATAGTAGCTTAAAGGGGATTTGGGCCCCTAGGTAATAATAAATAATAGGTCTATTTTTATATGAGGATTTTTGAAAGGGTGATATTTTGGCTTGTGTTGAAACTTGAGATTAGTTATTATAGAGTTATAATAATATCTTGAAGGATTTTGGTGTCTTTTAGAGGATTTTTCTGAAGATTATATTTTTGCATGGTGAAATATTTGAGTTTCCAAATAGTTCTTCTTGTTTTTGCCTTAAGATACTTAATTTTTTAATGTAAATGGCAAGGCCACAGTATGACACACTCCTTTGTTTTCCTTTGGGTTTTTGCTTCTTGCTTCAACAAAGGACTTTGTTTTTTTCCCTTTCTATATCAAGTGTTTGTTTTTCAAACTTGCAAAAAGGCTTAAGTTGCAAGTTGAAAAACATGCCTTCCAAGGAAGGAAGGAAGGTTGGAGCGGGGTGTTCCTGAAATAAGTGCCTCCCCAGCCTGATGTGGAGCTCCGGGGCAACCCTAATTTTGGGTTGGGAAAACCCTACTCACACGGCATTACCCAAGGTAAAGCACCTTTCTTGACCTTGGGTAATGCAGAAAATTGTTTATAAAATAAATTTGATAGTAAAAAAATAAAAATAAAATTCCAATTAGGAATTAATATTAAATAATGAGCTATTGTGCTCAAGAGCTTCATTTAGAATTTTTGACATGACATGCATATATATATATATATGAATTATTGGTAATTATAAAAAAAATTAATTAGTGCCTAACCAGCCTTCCTAGGTACAACTATGGTACTCCTGGAAACAAAGGAGGTAAGTAAGTAAGTAAGTATAGGGGAAGGTCTACTCCATAGGTCCTTCCCTAACTTGAGGGTCATAGCCTAGAGGGTGTAGGTCCAAAAGATTAGGTGTAGGCCCATCAGGGGACTTCACCTCCCCCGAACATAAACATAAAGCACAAAAGATTTTCTTTATTTTGATCGACCAAAGCGGTCGTTCAACTAAAGAACGAATCTTCCACATGGGGAGAGATGCTTTCAAATACAAAGGAAAAAAAAAAAAAAAAAACCTTGGATTGAGCTTTTCAAAAAAGAGGCAATACTATTAAGGACCCGAATGTATTAGGTAACAATTCCTTTGGACGACCACACCAAGCGAGAGTGGCACAACCCATTGATCATTATCCGACGTCATTCATTGGTACTCGGGGAGATTGTCCGGGCCACATCATTCATTCCTTCGGAACTTTTGTGGACTATTTGGTAGACCTCATCCGGTTCTATGTGGCGGGTTTGCATGCATTCGGAAAACCCCTAAAGTTGACCCTAAGAATTTTAGGATGAACTTTGAAGTGTGGAATCTCTTCCCCCCCCCCCCAAACCCATTGATTTACTTCAGGGCAAAGGCCCAAGAAATGGGTCCTTTTCAAATTGAGGGGCCCTTACACAACACCCCCGACCGATTTGTGTGTCCTAGTTAAAGTGGGCAACATCCACAAGAAAATAATTTAGCCAAATTTGGCTATAGACAAGATATGAAAATTGAATTTAGGAAAACCCTAAAAAAACCCTATATATCTTTGGACCAAAAAATTGGGTTGTTGGAACTATCCCAAAAAAAAATAATCTGAACCTTATTAATGTAAATGATTGACCTTAGATATTTATTTCTGATATTTTCCAGATTTCTAATTATGGACTATTGTTGGATTTTTTTGGGGGGAGTGGGAGGTTGCCAAAATAGACATTGCCATGCAAAGAAATTATTATATTTGGGGAACAGCCCCAAAGTGGGCTTTACCTATCTCCTAAGGCACACAAGGCGAAGGTCACTAACATGAACCTAAACATTACCTAGATCACAAGGTGTAGAAAGAGGAGGGTTCTTAGGCTCATCTTCTTTTAAAAGTGGGAAGGATCTACTCCCTTAAGAAGGGCGAGTGCAAGGTGTAGTAAGATCCCTTCCACTCTTAACCCCTAAATGTCACGACAATGCAAAATTTAGGGGTTAAGTAAGGATGGGATGAGTGTAATATTGAGTGTTGGGAGGTTCTCACTTTTTGGAACCAATTGATTCTTTTCATGAAAAGAACTAGTTTCTTTGCAATTTTTTCAAAACCCTATAATCAAATTCTAGGTTTCCTTCTTCTAAAAATTTAAAGACCCCGGAATCAAAAGTTTTCTTATCAAAAAATATTTTAAAAACCACCCAACATTGACAAACAAAATCCCTCCTCTTTTTTCTAGGATGGATATTCATATAATAAGGTACCCCTAAAAATACACCAAGGAGATTTTCTCCAAGGTCTTTATGACTTTGACACTAAGCAAAAGCTGGAGTGATTGAAAGGACTTTGTTTTTTTTTTCTTTCTTTCTTTTTCCCTTTGCATGGATGCTATGAAACTTGTTTACTTTTGTTGAAATTCTATTGAAAATATGTGATTAAAATAGTGATTAAAAGATTGAGGGAGAGAGGAGACATTTGCTGAGTAAGCAAATTGCAAATAGTTTAGCCTTTTTCACCTTGTGGCTACCACCACCTCCATAGAGGTTAGGTTGGGTTGGGCTCTATACTCTATATACCCTTTTGGGTGAACCACCCAGCACCTAAACTGGTAACCTTACCATGGTTAAAAAAAACAAAACCCCCAAAGTCGGGTATATTGCAAGCTCTCCTCCCAACCTAAGTTGGAGTTCAAACTTCAAACAAGTTCCATCAGTTTAAACCCTAAACCTTAAACCATTGTTTTAGTGGAGTGGGGTTAAACATCATGTTAGTTTGTGACAATTGGGAGCATACATACAAGCTTTTTTTTCAATAATAAAAACTTGGGAGTAGGGGCGAAAATTTGAGGTTAGGCATGTAATTGTTACTTTTTAGGAACATGTCTCAAGTATGCATGTTTTTTCATTAATAAAATTTCAATAATTTCAATAAATAAAAATAAAAATAAAGTAAATTTAAAATAAATTTTAAGTAATTTTTTGGGGGTCAAGATTAATTAACATGTCACTAAACTCTAACATAAAAATAATAGCAAATTGATATGGAGTGGATTCCCACTCATAACATGGTTCAACAAGTTACCCCACACCAAGCTAAATTTATGACACGGTTTATATGACTCAGCCACCCCACTAGTGAACCATCCATCCAAATTATGACTCGGATTGAGTCACTTCCGGATGAACCACAACTTAGTTAACCAAGGTTCCACCGTGGTAGTGGAACCCAGGGTAGTTTACCAAGGCTGGTACAGGTATAAAACTGGGGATTAAATTGCCTCAGCAGTGCATATACCAAACTAAGAGGGTCCTTGCTACCAGGGTTGAAAGTCATACCCACCAAACCAACTGTGGTTAGTACATAGCTAACCCATGTGGATTTTTTAATTTCATTTTAGTGTTAAATTTGACCACCAATTTTCTATTTTGTTCCCAAACTTTTGATACCACAAAATTGGATTTAAAAAACCTCCCCACTCCTTGGTCACAACTTGCTAGTTAACAAGAAGTCCCAGGGTTTTAGTGTTAAGGTTTAGGGTTAAAGTTAGGGTTTTAGAGTTAAGGTTTAGGGTCAAGGTTTAGGATTAAAGTTAGGGTTTTAGGATTCAGGTTTAGGGTTTTAGGATTAAGGTTTAGGGTTAAAGTTTAGGGATTTTAGGGTTAAGGTTTAGGGTTAAAGTTAGGGTTTTAGGATTAAGGTTTAGGGTTAAAGTTTAGGGATTTTAGGGTTAAGGTTTAGGGTTAAAGTTAGGGTTTTAGGGTTGATGAAGAATGAACATGAGAATCTATATTTTCTGTAAAGGTTGTCTCATAATTGCAGTTCTGATTTTCAGATTTCAAGTGTGACTAGACTTTTCTGGCATCCGATCCTCAATTTACGGTTTGTTTCGGATCCTCCTCGATCTGTCATGTCGTAATGTCGATCATAGGTGCTGCCAACACACAATTCCCTTCCCCGATGATGACCACGTATATATATATATTTAATTTTTTTTAAAAATTTAACTTTTTCATTCACAAGCTAATAATTTGTCACTTGGTTCACGAACAAATCGAGTGTCGAGAGTGTCGAGTGTCAACCCATAAAATAGAAACACCATCCTCCTCGCTAGTTAGTTTCTGTACGCATGGATAAGCAAATAGTCGAGAATAGCACGTGGGGAACAAACGATGACCACCACCGGCACCACCACCACCCAGTAAGATGACATGTGATTGGTCACCACCCAGTAAGATGACACATGATTGGTCACCACCCAGTAAGATAACACGTGATTGATTGCTTGACGAA
>Ga0209611_10003794_pt1 | contig 26055 bp, 18 predicted proteins | sample S1TSphgellanicum_3_FD_187693 | JGI IMG/M metagenome (GOLD analysis project Ga0209611, IMG submission 187693) | Host-associated microbial communities from peat moss isolated from Minnesota, USA - S1T2_Fc - Sphagnum magellanicum MG (SPAdes) (version 2) | ecosystem: Host-associated > Plants > Peat...
TTGGGGGGCTATTTTGGACAACAAATCACCAAGTTCTTGCTAAATTTAGCCACCAAAAAACCATCATTCAATCAGGTGTTTTTTTTTTTTTTTTTGGTTTTCCCGATTGTTTGATATTATATTTTTGGGGTGAATTTTCAAATAATTAGCAAAATTAGTCAAATTCACACCAGAAAAACACAACACTTATCCAAACAAAAATTTCCAAAAAAACAGACAAGATTAATTTGTCCCTAAGAAATCTAATAAATGCTAAATCTATGTTGGGATGCTCGCCACCTACTCCTACTTCAGAAAATAGTCTTTTAAAAAATCAAAAGAAAATGATTAGAAGTGCAATTCAGGAAAAAAAATTTAATTAATTAATTTTTAAAATGAAGAAAAGAAAGATAAATTGGTGGAAAAGAAAATTACTTAAATTAGCTCATCACTCAATTTGGTCAGTTGCCATAGTTTAAATTTAGAAATGCATGTGGTTGGTGGCTCCTGCTACTTGCCACATGGAACTAAATTAACTTATTATTATTATTATCATTATTATTATTTTATTATTTTATTATTATTGTATGGGGTATTTTTGGTGCCCAATGAAATAAACCATTATCTAAATGTAGTGTCTATCAGACGCAACTTTTACCCATTTGTGGGAAGATTTCAACTCTTGGATTCTCTGTACCTACCCACCTCCTTACCTACCTACTGACTTATTCACCTGATTTTTTGTCCACTGGAGACCTACTAGCTACTTTCTCTCCTGTACTGAAGTAACTTTTATGATCTATCTAGCTCCTAGGTATCTGTGTTCAAAAGCATTATTTTATTATTATTATTTAAGGCCCAACCCAATAATCTGTCATTTAATTGGTTGTTTGGGTTATTTTATTTTATTTTATTTTATTTATTTATTTTTGGAGGTGCATTTTCCAATGGCCCATGCTGCCCCTCTGACAATTTGCTCAAAGTAAGCTACCTACCTCATACAGGTTGGTTGGTTGGTTGATTGATTGATTGAATGTGTTTGTATTTTCTCATGTCTTCTTCTCTCTAATAAAGTGTAATAGTTCCTCCACTAGTTCCTCTGCAAAGTGGGGAACTTTTTTATTTTTTTAAATACTTTAAAAATATGTGTCAGGTAACACATAATACTAATAATAATAATAATAACAAAAGGAGATGGAGCTTAATTTTTACATAAGGCCCATAAGGTCTTATTAGCTCCTTCTTTTGAGCAATTTAAGCTGTTTTGAGAGTGCTACCTCAAGCTCTAGAAATCATCTTTCTAGAAAAATTAGAAAATAGAAATAAAAAAAGGTTCCTTCTTCGTCCTTCTTAAATGCTTTGCAAGTTTAAGTCCAGGTTCTAAGTCACGTTCTAAGGTACTCAAGCTTTAGGTTCTATAGTTTTGCTAGAATCAGATTTGAGATCATCAACCCTTGAAATGGCCTTTTTTTTTCTTCTTGAAATCGAAACCCAAGCTTAGAATGAGTTTGGAAGCCTTTTTAAATAGGTCTAGGTTCTCTAGGTGATAAGCATAATTTTATAAGTAACAATTAATGATAGGCTTTACATTTGAGGCAATATGTTACATTAAATTAGATGTCCATAGTTAATACCAATGTTTGGTGGCTAAAGTTTGTTAGCATGATGTACATACAACAAAATAAATACATATTTTCCCAACTAGTATATAGTTAAGGTTTACCCATACCCAAGGGAGGGTAATTGTTTTGAAAGGGGTAAGTAGGGAACATATATGCCAAAATCATTTTTATAGCATTTTCATATTTTGCAATGCATGTGGTTGTGATGGATTTGTTTGAATTATGGGAATTAAATATTGAATTTTTTTAAAATATTTTTCCAAAAGCGATCTCATTTATCATTTTGAAAACAAGTCTTACCATATGCTTTTGAACCCATTTAATTTTTTTCTATATTTTCATTATAAAAATGTTGTGAATATTTTTTATGTTATCGATTGAATTTTTTATTTATTTATTTTTAAATTGTGGGATGTTTGAAACTCATTGTGTTCATGTTTGCATTGTCAATTGTATACTTTGTCTTTCTTCACTTGAAATGTGTCATACTTGTGTAAATATTTAACCTCACATTTTCCCCCTTCTAACCCCACATGGTATGTATAGGATAAAATGATGAAATGTTTATTTTCACCCTTACCTTGCAAATAGGGCAAATGTTCATCATTTGCGTTTAGCCTTACTTAAATTGATAATTTTTCAAAACATTTATCCCCTTACCCAATTTGGAATTTTTTTGAAGCCTATTTACCTCTACCTAGCTGATATATTTTTTATTTTAAAAATATTTATGCTTATTAAAGACTAATATATTAAAATGAATATACCCACCCAACACTAATCAATATTGCACAAGCCTTTGTTTTGGACATTATGTACTACTTGAGCAAAGTAATAATACACCAAAAAAGGTTTTAATTTTTTTTAACGAAAACATTGAAACTAGTTTCATCTTTCATAAAGATGAAAACTAATACATATTTTTGTTTTAGTATAAGCTAGTTTTACTGAGCATAAGATGCTGCACACATTAAACCAACCATGGGCTAAGCATAAATGTTATTTTCAATAGCAAAATATCTACCATGAAATGTGTTTAACAACCATTAAACACAAAATGCAAATTCATCATATGGCTAGGGACTGAGGAATAGGCTTTCTTTTTATTTAAAAAAAATGATTTTTGTCCTTTTTTTGGACAAAATGACAACAGAAATTGTGGTTGCCCATTTCAAGCATTAACATCAACATACCCTACCTTCCATGTTGATCCTAGGGCATCCATAGGGTAAAATCATGGTACCCCTACCGTTATGATACCATTGACATCAAGTACCATTACCATGAAAATAAAATTGCAAACTAAGTATTATATACCCTTTAACTTGAATATGTATTTTGTTTTTAAATCATATATACCTTTTTATGTTCAAGGTAATTTTTAAAAAATCAAACATACCCTTACCCTAAAGGTATGAAAATCATTATACCCTCACAATAATAATCTTTATCTTATATAAGAGGCCTCTTCTAGGTGTAAGGTATGTGTGTAATTGTCGCAACCCCACTTTGAGAGAAGTGTGAGGATGAAATTCACACTCCTGAAATTGCGACTTGGGAGTCGTTCGAAATTCCTAAAACTTCAGAGTTTGATTGCAGGGGTCAAAACACCTTGCATTGGGGTGTTCTTTATATTATTGGAAAATTATTGAAGTGTAAATGTCGAAAATGGCCTCGTATGGACCATTTGGACATTTGCAACACAAGTTATGGCTAAAAGAAGGGTCGGGAGTCAAACTGGCAGTTTGACTCCTGACCACTAAAAGTCGAGAATCGACCCAACCTTGGTGCGTACAGCTAAAGTGCAACACCATTGAAAAGCTCTTAAGGAGAACTATAACTTTGCTTTTGACCTCATCCCAATCAGAGGTTTGAGCAAAGAGTTATGGTCACTCAAAGTCGTGGGAATCCAAACCGAGACAGTTTCGAAACTCCTCCTTGGGAGCCCCGAGACAAAAAACCATTCGGATGTGGGTGTCGTGGAAAGGTGCAAAGTATATTATATGGGGGAAGGTGGTGGCTTCCCCCGAATCCAGGCCGTGGTGAGTCAAGTGAGTCTAGAGTTGCATGCGGCTTGTCTTAACACCAAAGGTGTTCCAAAATGTGAACTAACTAACTTGTAGGTTGGTTTGATGCAGGTTCGAGTAAGTGAATAGCTTGTCGCTCTTCTTAGTCCAATCCCGAAGCTTCATCACGCCATTCTACCCCTTTTAGTGTTGAGAGCTGGGAGCGTGCTTTGAGTCTCGCATAATTTCGCAACTTGAGTAACTTCGTCCCGACTTAGGACTAACCAGAGAATTGGGAGCATGTCAATAATGTCTCTCATAATTGTAAGGTTATGTGTAATATGCCTCTTGTAGGCACAGTCTCATGATCTATATTGGATGTTAAGTTCATTATAATGTTTGTCTTGTGCTTTATAATGGGTAAGGCATATGGGAGGGGGAGATTTTCAAAATGTACTGAAATCAAGTTCAATTATTGCCTCATCTTATGCCCATTATTAAAAAAATGCCTCACCCAAAGGTCTTGCTTGTGTGGGTCAGTATTTGATTTTAAAAATAATAGTTGGGTTGGGGTATGTGATTAATCGAATATATATCCTTTTTTTTGACAAAAACCCAAATGAGTATATGTAGGTTTTTTTTACCAAAGTATTTGATAGACACCCTTTGAAAAAAAAGGTTTGTGTTTTTTAAACCTTTCTAAAGTTAATTATTTGCATTTTGGAGGATGAACACATTTTACAAGTTTTGAAATTTCAAGGCAATAAAACCTCAAAGATTTGATGCTAATGATGGTACTTCAAACTTTAAAAAATTGATTATAAATGAAATATTATTTTAATCTCAAAGGCTAATTCAAATAATGATCAAAATAGATGACTCCAATATCCAAGTGACATAAACAAGACTCAACATCTTATTGATTTTCTTAAATTTTATTTTAGGTTAGGCTTCACATGATTGACAACATTAAATACACAAAAAATACAAGACACTATAAGCATAACATTTAAAAAACATTTAAAACACAACAAACATAAGACACTCAAGACTTAAAATATAATAGAAAAAAAACACTCAAAACACAATGTACAAAAGACATTCACATCACAATAGATAGAAAACATTCAAGACACAATAGATTGAAGACACTCAAAACAATATAGACACATAATATTGAAGATAATTGACAAACACACACATTATAGGCACATAATATTAAAAACACAATAAACAAAACACACTAAAAACACAATAAATATAAACATGGACAAGAAATAGAAAAAGAACAAACCCACAGACAATGACACCAATAGTTATGATGACTTAAGTAAAACATATGTTACAACCATAAAACACAAAACCTTTTCAGACTATATTTTGAAATTTTAGACATCTATCCTCTCATAATGTGGAATCATGAAAAAGTTGTTCAAAATCCACCACCTTGACAGATGATTCCATTCATCATCTTCAACCTAACACAAAGCATGGACAACCATTTACACATAGAAAAAATGGCAAATCAAAAGGAATCATCTAAGTGCAAATGATTTTCGCCCTTGACTTGGTCTTCAAATATAGTTCTACCATCAAATTAGATTTCACTTCACATGTGAATGCAAAGTTTGTGGGTTTTAAACAACCAATCCATCTTTTTGTTATAGACATATGTTTTATTCCAATGGTCATTGCTTATAAATGTTTGCATTTGTTGTTATGGTATGAATCAAGTCTTCCACATTGACTTAAAATTGACATTCTTCAATTTCTTCGACATTTGTAAGCATTAACAATTTGTTTACCTCCATCAATAAAGGCAACAACAACTTTTCATCATATTGAACAACAACGATAGCAGCATTTTCAAGACTTAAATATGTGATGACCAACACATCTTGTAAAACCTTGGATCAAACATCAAAACCAACATATTATGGCCCCATTTCTTATCAAATGCATGCAAAAAGAAAATGAAGGGAATAAAACCCTCCAAAATTTGTCATTTCATCTAGACCATAATGAAAAAATATTTAGAAATGTTAAAACCCACAATTAAAATGTGATTAGAAAGGGATTACCTTGTCTTCATGGGCATGTTTAATTTTTTAGGCTTCAATCCAAATTCAATGTAAGCGTTGTCCTATCATTGTTTACCCTTACCAAAAATTTCGGGCCATGTAATACATTTTTAGATGGTAGATTTGTCAACCTTTATAAATGCAGAAGGCAAGCCAATAGACATTTAAAAACTTGTGGTAACATATTGGCACACCTTTGAAAGTGTATGCCCCAAACATGAGCCATCAAATGGCTTAAACAAGGTCAAATTCCTACATAATATAATAGAAGGCAAGGCACTTGCACAAGTATACAAGTTGAACCTTTCATCTTTAACATAAACAACATTTTTTTGAATCAAAGAAAACTTGTCCAACAACTTTTACAATTTAGGAGCCATAGTTCCATCACTTGTGTTTGTCATTTCAGACAATCCAATAATGACATGTTTTGCCTCCTAAAACACTCAAAATAAAATTAACAATAGTAAACACATCATGTGCTCTTTTTGACATCCACAAGTTGAATGTGTAAATGGTTGATAAAAACTTAGCTAATGCAAGTTGCACATATGTAATCATGGTTTTTTCAACTAAGCCCAACAAAATATCTTCAACAAAAGTCTTCATAAATCGGAAGACAACTTGTGGACATAACCAACATGTTAGCCTCTAGAGCCAAATTGATTCAATAGGCTTCATAAATAGAATCTCTTAACCACAAACAAAACATTAAATCTTCCAAAAACCCAACTTGTGTTGCATCATCGTTTTTGAACTTACTTGCAATAGAAGAAATTGAAAAATTATAGTTAGACATACATGTGCCTTTTTTTACTAGGATCACAATCAAGGTGAGATCTTGGGTATTGTCTACATCTTTTAACAATTTATTCAATAAAGCAAAATGGTCAAAATCAACATGTTTTTTCACAACTATTATGCCATTAAGCTTGTGGTACGTAATGAAACCTTTCCTACATTTGCTTTGTAGGGCTAAAATTTTAAGCGGGGTTGTATCGTTATGGCCCTTATACATCTCATGATCTAGTTTTGAGAAAGATCCTCATGTCAACTATTGTGCACTTTTAAAAATGCCCACATCAGTGAATTGCAATAGTGCAACTTTTAAGCAACTTTTTGTTTTTACAAGTTCTCCAAGTGCACTTCAATGACACATTGTTCATCAACACCAACAAACTTAAAAATCTTTAACTCCACACCTTCATTGGTTAATAACACATTGTTAATATAATGATGTTTTTGTCATATCCTATAAATGTTAGAGGAATTTCTTTAGTAGAGTTGATATCATGAATATTCATGATAGGATATGAAGAAAAAACCATCACTTCTAGTAAGAGATTGGAACAATTGAAAAAGGAAATAATAGTATTAATCAAACCTCACATTGGGGCATAAGCACACTAAGCCCCCCAAAAATTGTAGTCACAAGTATAACCTTTTTGTAATTTATTTTTTCGGGTAATGTATGGACATCACATCTTGGATTATTTTTGCTTATTTTAAGTATATTTGATTAACTTGAAACTTAATTTAATCAATTATTTTTAAAAACCCAACAAACAATGAAAAATTTGAATATATGGAATATATTTGTGACAAAATAATACTTGTCACATAGTTTGAAAAAATTGTATATATATTTCAAAACTAAGGTTATGAGTGGATTTCTTGGGTGAATTTTTTTTATTGTGTATGATATTGATATTCATGAATTAAATCTAGGACCATATAGAAATTTAAAGTTTTTGGATGAAATTTCATTAAAAAAAAGTGTGTTTTTTGCATTTTTGAACAATAAATGCATAATAATTTTTAAAAAAGGAAAAAACCATTAGTATATCAAAGAGGAGGAGATTTTATAGATGGGCATTGCATTATTTGTTTTTACTTTTTTTTTTTGGTAATGTTTCATGAACCACAAACATGAGGCCCCATGGCCATTGAAAAACTATAAGCCATATATTGTATTTACATTAATTTTATCCAATCCTTTTCATCTAATCGCTAAATCAAAATTTATTTTGACTCAAAGTCAACTTTGAATTCCAAAATGTCATCATGCAAATTTTAAAATTTTTTTGCTTGTGTTTAGGATAGGCAAAAAGTATTACCATCAAGATTTTAGTTTACTACATATTATAATACTCATTATGCATCACTTTTTTTGGTGAAAAGTGGTTCACCCTTAGTGTGCTTTCACCCATTATCATGAAAACCTTAAATTCTATAGCAACAAAATGTGATGATCAAAGGTTTAAGAAATAAAATTTTGAAGTATAAAGTTTAAAGATTATTCTCCATGATGGGAACAAAACATATGAGCTACTTGTTGAAGATATATCCCCACCCATGTAGTTTCATACTTGAGTTTAGAATAAAAACTTAAATATTAGGTGTGAATAAAAGGCTAATGGCTCAACGAGAAGCAATAGGTGATAAAACGTGAGAAATGAAACACAATAAAACATCAAAAGTTCATGAATGAAGGATTCAGGAGTGGTGATAGACAGAAAAGTAAGCACGATAATTGTTGAAAAATCCCCTTCACCCACAATTTTCCTAAATGCACCTTCAACCATAAAGAAAAGGAAAAACAAATAGAACGTAACTAGTTCAAAGACCAAAACTTGGGCATGAGAGCTCAAAGTGAGAATTGAAAATTGTCACTCAAATTGTAGGTTGCACCTTAAACAAAATGAAAATAAAAAGAAATGTGAAAAGTAAAGACATAAAGCCACATCTTCTAGTTCATTTATAATGTGCATTGTTTTATGTTGCCCTAAAGCTTGATGTTGTTTTAATATCTAGTACTTTCTAATATCCAATAGGTTGCATTTGTGAACATCATTGTAGATTTCAATAATGGATTATGAACATTGCAAAGGCAAAAAAATGGCAATTATGGAAAGTGAAAAAAACATGAAAAAACGAGAAAATAAAACAACTACAAGCACCAACTAAAATTACAAAACAAAAAATCTAACCTTAACCCTAATTAGAACTCCATTAGGTATTAAAAGGGTGTAAATCAAGGGTTTTGATAGATACCATTTACTTTTTATTTTCGTTAGGTTGGGTCTAGTTACTTATATTTGATTTTATAAAAGTATCAATTATGAGGTGGCCCATGTGAGTAATAAATATTAGAAAATCATGGGTAGGAAGTAGGTCTAGGTTTTTGAAAAAAAAGGCCCTTCATGGCTTTCATATATGCATATATCTAGTCTAATATTTGGAAAATATCCGAAAGTAATTCAAATAGTTATCCCACACTGGGTTTTACTGAAACTTAATAACTTTCATGTGATAAGGACGTTTTGACTACAACAAGCCTTAAATTTCAAGAGCAAGATTTGTTTTCCCCTTAAAACCTATAATTTCGAAACCCCTACCACAAAGTTTTTGATTCCAAGCATGGGGCTTTTAATTTCAAACATGGGGTTTTTAATTTTAAGCACAAGGTTTAGACCAGTGTTGGGTAGTTCCCAGGATTTAGGAGAAGCCTTTGATTCCAATGCTTCAAATATTCAAGTGATTAATTCTGATTTGGTTTCAATTTTTTTTAAAGAATTAAGTCTTGGTTTTGATTTCGATTTTTTAGTTTTAAGTCCGATTCCACTTTTGGTTCTGGTTTTAGAACCTAAAAATAATAATTGCAATGGTTTCAATTCTAGTTTCATAAGCTCCTATGTCCAACACATGAAGACCAACAATTTGGAAATACAAAAACTTTTATTCCATGAAGAAAATAATTGTTACAAATGTTTGAAGATTTCAAACAAGTAAACTTTAAACTATGCTAGATGTTCCAAGTTTCAAGATTCAAAATTAAACAAATGATGGTGCAAAAATACCAAAATGTACTCCAAAAGAAAAATATAATTACAAAAGCTTTGAAAGCTTCAAACTTCAAACCAATATAAATTACAAACTAGCCTATTTGTAAACTTTAACCTACTCTAGATATTTCAAGGATCAAAACTTTTTTTTCATTGCCATTTGGTTTCATGTTTAAGGTTTCATTCAATAGTAACACCAAATTGAATAGTGGCTTTGGCACTTTTGAATTATGCCTCAATAGCCCCAAATCTGCCCTAGTTTTCTCTTCACCTAAAACCTTCATTCTACAACCCAAAACCCCTTCAAACAACCTCAAAATAAACCCAAATCTGCCCTAGTCTTTCCTTTACCTGAAACTTAATTCCACAACCCAAAACCTTTCAAAAAACACCAAATCTATGATAATAGTTCATTTTTTATTCAAAACCCTAATTCTAACCACCCATACCCCTTTAAATAGCCCCCAAATCTATCCTAGTCTTTCCTTCACTCAAAACCATAAATTTTCACTTATGGACCCCAATACACCCAAGTCAAATCAAGGGTACAAGCTAACCCCAATTCAATAAAATATAACAAAGGCAAAAACCCCGGCACATAGCAACAATTTTGGGTTCCATCATTTCCAAGGGTTGGGGAACTTTAAAATCAACTTCCCTCCATGGTCGTTCCATTGTTCTAAGATTTGGGAAAAACAAAAAACAAAAATGACAATATGAGTTCAACTTAACATATAAAATTATCTAATTAAAACAAAAAAAATGATGTGTGTTCGATAAGAAAAAATAAATTAAAATCGATCGTTAATTTCTTTGATCTTTACAAGCCTAACCTTATCAACAAGGTCCTCATTTTCTTTCGTCAAGGCCTCCTCCATATCCATGAATTGCCACATAGATGCCCAACCTTCAACACAAGAGTCATCTGGCCAATTGTAGATGTAGTTTATAACCATTTCAAGATTTTCAATGCCTAATTGAAAGTGTCTAAGGTTTGTGCAAATACTTACAATGTTGAAGGCTCTTTCTAGTTTGATTGGAAAACTAATGGTCCCCAATGTAAATCGAACTACAAACCCAATATTAAGAAATTGTACCTTGTGCACTTTCCACCATGCCAATGGATTTTTGCATTCTTCTTCTATCATTGTTTTTATTAAGAAATGGTTTATTTTCTCCTTGATAATTGACAAGTCCATCTCTTCATTAGTTTCCATAAAATCATATATGCTTTTGTACTTTTGGTGTTCTGGGATGTAAAACAACTAGGAATTCCAATGCCTACATCATTTGGATTCAAAAAATGGTACACATGAACAAGGAAGGGAAGTAATACCTTATGATCATATTCATCTACAATTTGTAATGTTCTTTCCTTGCCAACATACTAAATAACTAATATGAGCCCCTTGTAATAGGGGTCTAACATCACAACCAACATGTTGTGAACTTTTGCTAGTTAAACAAATACCACAAATGATAGGAAAAGGTTTAGAACATACACCATGTCCTTGCATGTTCATTTGGAAGATGTGGAACTTCCCATCAAAATCTTGGGTTTCATTAGAATAAGGCCCCAACAAATCATGTGGAAACTAACATATAAAAGTTATTAAAGCAAGAAGTGCATTTGACAACAACTATTAACCTTGACTTTGATTCAACACACATTGTTTAATCATAGGCCCAAGGGTATTAGAAACAATTTGGGTTATTACCCATACTCAAGGACTTGACACACATTGTTGGAATGTCAAGGATACTTATTTTCCATAGTAAAGGGCAATGTCGTGTTTGAATTCAAGAATCTTTTAGAATAGGATGATTCTTGAAGCAAATTGAATCTTCATTGGAGTATTTTTGTCGCAACCCTAGCCTTGGGCTCGCAACCAAGGCAAAGGGCTTGCAAGGGTGTGAGCCAAGAGGAAGCCCGAGAGTCAAAGCAAGAGGAAGGAAACCCGGGAGTCAAGGCAAATGCATTACAAGGTTGCGGGCCAAGATGAAGCCGGGGAGTCACATCACATTACTCCCAGGAGTGTAAGAAAGTGTGAGGGAGTGTGAGGGAGTGAACATTCACACTCCCAAGGCAATTCCCACTTTGGGAGATGGAGTCCCGGTGGACTCCAGAAACTTCAGAGAGCGATTGCAGGGGCCAAAATTCAATGGATTGTGGCGTTCTTTATATCATTGGAAAGATCTTGGAACTTACATGTCTAAAATGGGCTCACATTGCTCATTTGAATATCTGAAACGTAAGTTATGGCCAAAAGAAGGGCCGGAAGTCAAACTACCAGTTTGACTCCCGACCACAACAAGTCGGGAATCGACCTGATTTACTTAGTTGCAGGGGGCGTGCCACATATCTTGGAAAGCTCTCGACAAGGGCTACAACTTTGCTTCAAACCACACTTCAATCGAAGGTCTGCTCGCAAAGTTATGAGGCTCCAAAGTTGTGGGAGTCCAAACTGGCGGGATCTCGGGACTCCCACTCGGGAGTCCCGGGAGAGAAAAGCCATTTGGATGTAGGCTCCGTGGCCAGCCACAGAGTATACTATAAGGGGGAAGGTGGTGGCTTCCCCCAAGTTCGGGTCGTGGTGAGTCTTGTGTGTCCGTGTTGCTCGTGGCTCGTCCTAGCACCAAGGATGCTCCAACTATGCACTAACCACTTTGTGTGGGTTGTGTGCGAGCCCGTGTGAGTGAATGAAGCTTGTCAACTCTTCCTAGTCCCATCCCGGAGCTCCAACATGCCCCTCTACCCTTCAAAGTGTTGTGAGCTAGGGAGCGTGCCCCGACTATTCCCTCTTCTGTTGTGTTCCATTTGGACCCACATTTGGGTCCTTTAAGGAGTTGGGAGTGCGTCAATTTTGTTTCCATGGAAACACCCCCACATCTAGGCATGCCTTATGCCATTCTTGCCAACCTTTACCACTTTTTTTGGTCGAAATTATGGTTTTTTGCAATATAGATTGTGTTAACTTGATTGAGATAAAAATCAAACCAACACATATTTTAGTATCATTTGTTGCACATTGGCAATACTTAGACATGGCATGGCCCTAACAAGCACCTACAAAAGGAGTTAACATCCCTAGAATTTGACAAGACACAATTAAAGTAAGATCAAATTAAGGTGGAAATATTATTTCCTTCATCTTTAACATATGTAAGGACATGACCATTGAGCTTGTGTTTTGCAAATAAGTCATTCAATTGCAAAGCCAAAACACTTCATGTGGACTGTTGAATCTCAAAACATCCCTCAATTACATTACAAGGTTCTCATTTGTCATTTAAAAATTGTATAATCAAAACAAAAGTATCAAATATATCTACTTTTGACATCCAAAGATCAAAGCTCATGATGTAAATGTAATATGAAGCAAGTGAAGGAGATACAAAATTCTCTTTGATCTTTCTTGCCACCTTAGGTAGTAGACCTCCTCCCAAGACCCACCTTGATGGAAAATTGAAACCAAAATTTTGCTTCAAAACAAATCTCCAAAAAAGTGGAGCCTCCACAAATGACAATGGCACAAGTTCTTGAATTATTAACAACACAAGGTCCTCACATTACTTTTGATTATGATCATTTTTGGCATAACAAGCAAAAATACCAAAAAAATTGGAAATAACAACAAGGGTTGGGTTAGACAATTTTTTGTTGATTGTTTTTTTAAAACTTTTGGCCCATCCTTTTCTTGTTCATTCCACTAACCTTAAAGTTAATTGTGGTTGGTTTCCAAGTGTTTATGAAGTGCAAAAATACCATTTGTAGATTTGTAGTTTATCACACCTTTTTTTTTTCCTACAACTAGAGCATTCCAATAACAAACAACACATTTTAATTGTTCCAATTGGTTTGAGTTTGAACTTGAATTTACTTATGTTAGTGTTGGAAAGGATTTCAAAGGTGCATAGAAGGCCCATGTAATGGCGATGCATTATTTGTATTTCCAAAAATTTCATTGTGCTAATAAGTCCTGCTACACTATATAACATTTACATTGAAATTATTTTCTATTAATGTTGTTGAAATAGCTGCATAAGAAACTATTGTAAAACCACAACTATTCACTACTACAATTCATGGTTTTTTAAGAAGTTCAAATTGACTAACTTGTCATTTTGATTAACGAACATGTATATTTTGACTTTAAGTTAATCATTTGAATGACACATGTATTGTTGATTGATCAACTTGACTATAATGGTTTATTTGACTATATACACATAATCAAATTGTACAACTTTAGTCAAAGTGGCCAATGGTTTTTAATCAAGTTGAACATTTAGTCAAAATGGCCAATGATCTTTAACAAAAATGACTAATGGTCTTTAATCAAGTTGAACATTTAGTTAAAATGGCCAATGATATTTAATCAAATATGTCATGGTCTACTTCCTTATGTATCTGCTTCCTACCTATTCATCCACCTATTTACTTAGTTAACTACTTATTTATCTATCACCCACCCACCCACCTATTATTTACCTACCTACCTATGTACCTATACCTTCTCACCTACCTACTTACATACCTATCTATATTTTTCACCTTTGTATGACCTACCTATTTATCTACCCACCTATTTACATATTATTTACTTTTTTATCCACCCACTTACCTACTTAATTTTAGGCATTAGGTGCAACCATTATGTTTAGCTATTAAATTTGGCATTAGGTTTAGTTTTAGTTGAACCATTAAATATCGTTAATAAGTATAACCTAAATTTAAACACTAAAGTTACCCACTAGGTTTAATTTAGGTTTAGCCATTATGTTTAACCATTAAGTTTAACTTAAATTTAGACATTATGTTTAGCCAAGGTTTAATTATTATGTTTAGCCATTAGATTTTGCCACTAAATTTAACCTAAATTTAGCCATGAAATATGTTTAGCCATTAGGTTTATTAACTAAGTTTAGCCATGAAATTTAACTATTACGTTTATCAATTAGGTTTAGCCACTATGTTAAACCATTAAATTTAATCATGGTTTAACCAATATGTTTAACCATTACTTTAAGTCATTGAATTTATGCACTAGGTTTAGCCATTAGGTTTAACCATTAGTTTAAATCCTTGAGTTTAGCCACTAGGTTTAACCATTAGTGAAAGTTATTAAGTTTAGCCACTAGGTTTAATCATCAGTTTAAGTCATTCAATTTAGCCACTAGGTTTAACCATTATTTTAAATCATTGACTTTAACCATTAGTTGTCACCTAGGTTTAGTCATTATGTTCAATGATGTGAAATAAACATGTGAAATACTTGATAAAAATTGAACACCTTTGATGGTGTAATCCATTGGTAAGCATTTGGTTTATCATTGTGAAGGTTTGGGTTCAATTTTTTATATTTACAACCAATGTGCATGTTTAGAAAGTTAAAATAGGTTAGACTAAAGTAGTTTGGTGAAGTTAAATTGGGTTAAGTTAGTTAGGTAGGTTAGGTTAAGTTAAGTTAAGTTAAGTTAAGTTAAGTTAGTTAGGTTGAATTAAGTTAAGTTAAGTATGTTAGGTTAGGTACGTTAAATTAGGTTAGGTTACATAGGTTAAGTTAGGTTAGGTTAGGCTAGCATCTACTTACTTAAATGCCTTTTTTCAACCTACCTAAACCTATTGACTATTTACCTACCTATTTACCTACCAACTTACTTATTAATTTTAAAAATAATAATCCAAAAAATGATTTTAATTTAGGTATAAAATTGATCTAATCAAATGGTCCACTATTTACCAATCAAATAGCTAGTCATTTTGTTAGTCATTCTACTAATCAAAATGACTTATCTAGATTCACATGATGATTTTTTTTATGCCTATCACTTTTGGATATTTTTTATTAAAAAATGCAATCAAAACAACCATGAATTGTAGTAGTTTATCCATTTGTAATGGACCTTTTATGGGATACATTACTTTTTTGCCCACATCCTCTAAAATTTCCATCCTTCCAATTATTAATGATTCCCAAGAATAGCAAGGAGAAGACGATTGCCAAGAATAACAAGGAGAAGAGGACTCCTTCAAGTAACAAGGATGTTAACCTTGTAAGTTTTAATATGTAATAATTAATTAAATATTAACATGTATTAAACATAGATTCAACTTTTATAAGTTATATAGTTATTTGATTGATTAGATGTTCATGTATATTAAATACAAATTTAAATTTTTAAAGTATTAAACTCAGATTTGTAATTTTCTTGCTAATTAAATGTTAACATATATTAAATACATATTTAATCTCTCCAAATGTTAAGTTAAAATTTATAATTATTTTGTTAGTCAAATGTTACCATGTATTAAATATAAATTTAACCTTTGTATATGTTAAATCAAAATCTAGATAAATATTAATTAATTAGTTATTTATTTTTATTTAATTAGGTAATGTTAGTCAAAATCATGTAACCTATTTAAGAAGGTGAGTTTGATTTTTTTAATATATTTTTTCATTTGTCATAACATTCATATAATTATTTTGTTATTTTTAAAATTTGAATATACACATCGTGCTTAATTTGAACATGCATTCATAAGAATAACACAATTCTTGTATGCATGTTTTAAAAAAAAAGTATACTTTGTTTATTAATAAAGGAGAAGAAGACTACTAAGAGTACTAAGGAGAAGATGACCTCTCAGAGTAGCAAGGAGAATACGACCTCCAAGGGTAGCAAGGAGAATACGATCCCCAAGGGTAGCAAGGAGAAGATAAACTGTTAAGATGAAAGAAAATTCCCTAGGAAAGAGAAGATCACCATCCAAAACATGTAGCCAGAAACAAGACGACACCTGCTAAGATGCGCATGTTAATAAGATAACCACAATGATGAATCCACCGTGCAAAATTTTTAAAAAAACAAAAAACAAAAAACACAAAAGAAAGGCCGGCTCAAAAGATGACCACCAAGAGTAGCAAGGAGAAAACAATGCCCAAAACAGGAGTTGATTAAACAACTTAGCAAGTGTGAGTTTTGAACTTGATGAACGCAACAAAGCTTGAGGACTTGTGAGCTTGAAGAACATACAAGGAGAAAGCTTGAGGAGCTTGAAGCAGGAGAACGAGGAGCAAAGAGCAAAGAGAACTCCCACTCCTGCTCCCAAGCCCTGAAACGTTGAAACCCCCGCCCTGCCGCGTGCGCAAACCTTAAAATCATTGAACCGGAACTGGTTTTTTTTCAAAAGTCTGGTCTGGTTCTGATCCCAGTCCACCCAAGAACCGGACCCCTGGTTCCAGTTCGCAAAAAATCACTATTTGGGACCAGGGGGTCAGTCCACCCCGGTTCAACAACCAGGCCTCCAAGTTGGTTCCGGTTTCTAACTGGTTCTTGAGGCCAAACCAGTTCCAGTTTGGTTTCAACTACCCGAAATCGGTTCCAAGTACCTCAGAACCAGTTCTAGTTAAGTATTGGGTACCCGAAACCAGAACCGCCGGTTAGGAAGTTCCTAACTGACAATTTGGGTACCAGCCCAACACTGGTTTAGACCCGATACATGCAAGTTAAGCATGCTTCTAAAAATTCAAATCAGAAGAATATTCAAGAGCTTCCACTTGAAGCTGAAATTTAAGTTCCTGATTTCAAATGTATTCAGAATGAGAAATGCCTGCTTAGAATCAAAAACCAGTTTCTTGTGCTTGAAATCAAATATCCCTTGCTAGCGGCTTTGAAATTTTAGGGGGAAAAAAAAAAATTAATATGAATATTTTCATTACCCCGGGTCTATGTTAATTAACATGATGCTAGTAGCATTGTGTTAATGAATATAGACCCAGGGTAATGAAAATATTCCCTAAGGCCAGGAGGGAATGGTAAAAGTATGACCCTTTTGGTATTCCTTATAAACAGCTCTTGGGCAAGGTTTGCCCTTTGTGATGAAAGGTTATTAATATGATATATTGTGATTCATGTGGCAATCTATGCTTCAATTTTTATTTTTTTTTCTTTTTGCAATGGGCTTCTTTGATTGGTCCATACCCCAAAAAGTATTCCCTCTTTGAAGGCTCTGAAAATAAAAGATTTTTGTACTAGTTTGTCCATGTGGCCCACTTATGTAAAATTGACAAGAGTAAGCACACCTGCACAGTCATAACATTTTGAGGAATTTTTTTTAAAAAATTAAAAAAATCACCATATTTTTCCAACATGCTGCCAAAATATAACAGGCATAGTCTACTTAGCCCTTGGGGCTCTTTGCGGTTGGCTAAGGGGGTTCCTACTTGGTCCACTTTGTGTTGTTCTTGTCTGGATGATGGATTTTCCATTTGTTTCTATATATATATATATATATATATATATATATAAAAGAGGAATCCTAATTTGTTTTACTTTCGTGTCTAACCAGTAGTTGAAACAAGCATCAAACAGAAGCAAAAAAAAAAGAAAAAAATTGAAACAAAAAATTGAAAATGGCATGAACAACTTTTAAATAGAAACAAACAAAAATAAAAAAATAACATGAAAAGAAAACAATGAACTCATTAATATGAAAGAAAGCAATAAACTCATAATGATGACTCATGAAATTAGAAAATACATAACAACCTTAAATGGATCTAGTTCATGTGAGTTTACTTGCCTTGTTGTGAAGTATGTTTGTTATATGAATCATGATCCCTCTTTACAAAACAAGGCTTAAATATGTTTCACATGCATGCACTCATCACAAAAGAAAAATACTCCAAAAAAAATCTCTATTACCTCCAATTCATTTGGCATAGTTTGGTTGGTCAAAACATGTTTGTCATGCTCACTCCACTCCCCTCCCCTCCCCTAAAAAAGAAACAAGAAAGAAGATGTTTGGTATCCCAAGACCCTAAACCATCACCAAAATAAATAAATAAATAACAAATCAACCCATCCCAACAAATTTAATAAAAACACGAACAAATTGTTGGGGGAGCCCCATTATTGTTTTTGTATTTTTTTGTGCATGGCCACACATGCAATTCAATAATATATGTTCGTAAACATGTATGTATTAAAATTAGTAAAGGTAGCTAGGACCACGACCAAGGGCAAGCTTTTGGCTTGAAAAATTTACTTGTGAACTTGTACACAAAATCTTGGTCTTTGATAGGTCCAAAATATCAATGTATGATTTTGAACATCATCAACGAAGGGAATCTACCCAATGGAATAACAAGTGCCTAATTAGTCTAATTTTTAAGGTAGGAGAAAAAGGATAATTTAAGCGATTGGCAACCTATTACATTCCTTAACATGACTTATAAGGTTCTCAAAAAGGTGCAACAATTGTGGCTTCAACATCTTCTTATGGAAATAGTAATTATGAGCAAACAATTTTTTTGTCATTAAAATTTGGGTGAAAATGATAAAATAGATGAAAAAAGTAAACACCTCCTTTTAAATCATGTGTCATGCATATAATTATAAAAATAACATCAAATTGCATGAAAATATGTGTCAAGTACCAACTTTTCTAGTATGTTTAAGAATCTAGTTACAAAAAGTTTAAAACAAATGAAATTAATAAATAATAGATTTGAAATTACCCAATTAATTTTTAAAAATATTTTAATGTTAAAAATTAATGAGTTAGCTTTTTACTAAGTTAGGATATGAAGATTATCATATTCTTTAAGGATTGTTAGAAATTTTTTGTAAAAAAATTCACAATTTTATGATGGGTTTTGTCATTACTTTATATCTATTTGTATACAATTTTGACAAGGCACATTAAATGTTCATTTTATTTTGCTTACACCCATTTATACTAAACAATGTGCTAGATTAGGTAAAATTCTTTAAGCAACCTGTGGTGTTCTTGAAACTTGACTTTGCCAAAGCATATGACAAAGTTAATTGGGGGTTTTTTTTTGATGTTATGGAGAGAGTATGGACAGCAAAAGAGTTCATAGGGATGGTTAGGGTGCTTTTTCAAGAGGTAGATGTGATAGCATGTCTCAATGGTTCAGTAACTGCAACATTCAAAATTCAATGCGGGGTGAGGCAAGGGTGCCCACTTGCTCCATATTTTTTTTCCTCTTGGATGTGGGAAAGGTCCTAAATGCGATGGTGAAACATGTTGTGGAAATAAGAGAAGTTAGAAAATTCAATCTTCTAAATGAAAATAAATAATAAATCCTATCCCAATATGCAGATGACACTACATTCACATTTGTAAGGGAGAAATAAAACTTAATCAATATAAATAGCATTCTAGGGATTTTCTTGAATGTTTTAAGGCTTGAACTTAATTGGGATAATAGTATTGCTTGTTATTGCACAACACCAAAACTAAAATGGACACCAAGTTTCAAGTGGAGATGGGTGCATGAAAAGGACTTATCTAAATTGTTATGCACACATTCAACGTTGACATTGACACCAACAACACCAACAATTTTTTGATAGACAAAATTAAGAAGAAATTCAAATATTAATCTTCATTAGTCCATTTACCTTTTGTAATGAGGAACCTAGTTGTCAATTTTATCCTAACCTCAATTTTATGGTGTTTTTTTAGTGTATGGGTAAGGTTCCAAAAACAATGAAAATTGTAAAGCACTTTTTTTTAAAAATCCTATGGGGAAAAAAAGAACACAATACAAGGTTAAAAGCTAAATGAAATGATTGTTGTGCACAAAAGAAGGTTGGCAAATTGGGTTTGATAGATCTAGAAGATGAATAATTCAATTGTCAATTGGAATACATTTTTAACTTGCAAAATTTTGTAACAAGCTATAATCTAACAAAAGGATTAAGAAATACTAGCATTAATGGGAATTTGTCCATGAAAATGGGCATACATAAAAAGACAACCACAATGAACAATCTTTTCCTTGAAAACTTTTAATTTGCCTTAAAATCATGAAGTTCATATAATATGATACATAAATATTTGGTAGTACATTATGTTATCATAACACAACACCAAAACGTATTTTTCATGACTAGGACATTTTCTAGCTATGTCCTAATTTAATCATGTAGTCATATACCTTTAATCATCTTTGTGACTATACTATCACTACATCACTATGTAAGGTAGGTATTTAAGGTGGGTACCTAACTAGTATATATCTAATTTAAATATTACCTAAGTAGGTAATAATTTAGTTAAATATGTACTAGCTAGGTACCTACTTTAGATATTTACCTAATAAGTACTTAATTAATGACCATTAGCTAGATAATAGGTATCTAGGTGAATATGTACCTTGGTACATATTTACCTACTTTGACTACTAGGTAGTAAATATGTATTTACTATAGCTAGATAGATACATATTAATTACGTACCCACCTTACCTTGTAGGTAAATACCACCTACTAGGTAGGTACCTACTTTAGTTAGGGGGTTACACCTACCAAGGTACCTAATACGTAATTACTAGTACTAGGTACCTACTTGTACCTATCCTAAATACATATTAATTAGGTAGGTATTTATTAATATGTACCTACCCCACTAACTAGGTAGTAAGTATGTACCTACCCCATTACGTACCTAGCTACTAATAGGTAACTATTTAGTTACTAGGTAGCTACTAACTATTAGTAGCTACCTAGGTAAATATATACCTTGGTACCTACCTTGGTTACTAGGTAGTAAATACATACCTACCTAGGGTACGTATTAATTACTTACCCACCTTGGTACATGCTACATACTAAATAGGTACCTACTTTAACTAGGTGGTTAAACCTACCAAGGTACCTATTAGGTTATTAAGTAGGTTATATGTTATTAGGTACATGTATCCTAATTAGGTAACTAGGTTACTTAAGTGAGTTAAAAAACAATTGTTTAAACCTTATAATAATATGGTGACAACTTTTATCATGTAAAAAAATGTGGTGCAATAACTAAGGATTTCATCCCTCAATGTGAAGGTAAAGGGTTCAAGTCCTCAATTAGGCTAAGTTAAGTTGCTAGTGTAGCATGATAAATCTAGCTTAGCTTAGGTTGCTAGCTAAATAAGTTAACCTACATTCCTAGGTTGGTAAATATTTACATTTTTAGCATGTAGGCTAGCTTTTTAGCCTAACAAATTGTAGGCTTACCTAGCTTAGGCTAGTAGGTTAGGAAAATCCTACTAGCCATGCTTTCATGGTTGTAGTTGCAAACATCATAGTCATAAAAAACATGTCCTTCATGACCACAATTATAAAAGACATTTACATGTTTTAATCGAGAACATAGCCATGTAATCATGGATGTTTTAAACAACTAGCAACCTAGTCATAGATGGAGTTATGAAAAACACATTTTGACCTTGTGTAATGTTGAAAATTATGATTTTTTTAGGTTGTAATCTTTTTTAATTGAACATGTATTTGGATTAAATGTAGTTTTTATCAGTTTACGAAAATAATGTGAAATTTTAAAATTAATAATAATTGGTATAATGTAACCAAACAATGTGTTTTCAAAGACCTTTATTAAATCATCGGTGTACATTTACTTAAATACATAATTATGAATCCCTTACAAATGCATGGTTTATATAACTTGTTTTAAAGTTAAAGCTCAAATAAAATATATGTGATATTTGGAAAAACTTGAAGTGAGTGTAATTTTACGTGTTACCACTTTTGATACTTTATGTACTTCTAATTTTTTCATTCAAGTTTTACATTATACCATGCATTTACCCAAATTTTGGATTAAGTTGTTATAATTTTGTTAAAGACTACTAGTAAATGGGCAAGTTTAGCACACAAGTGCCGATTAATTAATTAATTTTAATTTTGTAATTCACCATGTGAGTCTTTAATTTTTGACTTTTCAATGTATAAAAAATTTAGATATTAAATTTTAACATAACTTTAGAGTTCTCTTATTGTCCTTGTGATCAATGTGTTCACAACTAATGTGATTATCTACATTAGACCAAGGTTTGATTCCAAATTCTTGAAACCTAAATTTTTGGAAATTTTGACAATAGGACTAATTTTTTTCAAAAATTCACCAAAATAAAAAAAAATCTAATTTATGCTGAAGTTGCCCATGAACTAGTGCAATATATCAAATATAAGTCTTGATGACTTGTTAAATTGATTGCAAAAAAAAGACCCACTAACTTTCATGATTTCTTTCATATCCATGTTGTGTTTGATCCTAATCAAATCATTTAATAAGTACAAAACATCTTTAATGGCAACACATCTTGTGGTGCTTCTAACATGAGGCCAACCTTTGAAATTAACCAAAAAGGATTTCACAACACGAACACTCATTTGGCACCCATTTTCTAAGTTTTAACATGTGAAATTCTTATTCAAGGGAGTCATAATCTCCTTGAAATAAAAATTAAATTAACAAAAAAGAAAAAGAAAGTCCAAGTTGCCAATTGAGATTTTAGGATCAATTCCAAAACTTGCAGGATCAAAATTGACAACCATGAAAAGCACATGCATCCCAATTAATACAAATTAAAAGCATATTCGTTGCTTTTAGACACTATAATCCAATGACACAAAGCAACTGAAAAAAAAAGTCTCATAGTGTATTTGGAGGGCACTTGCCATCCATGAATATCCAAAGCGCAGGGATATTATCCTTAACCTTAATCCCTAAATGACAAAAGAAAATAAAAATACACTTAAAAAAACAAACAAAATTGGTCCACCATGTTGTTTAGGGGTTAAGAGAGGGAGGAATCTTACATTTGTATGGGTTAGAGGAAGATTTTTACTCAGGTATGGGTTTCTATTGCAATTAGCACAAACGTACTGCATGTTTTTGTTCTTCCTTGGTTTCCCTATGCAACACCAAAATGTGTGTAGGCACCTCTAGAGGCACATCTTGAATAGGCAAATGGGTAGACATGGAGAAAAAGAAGCAAAAATATGTTGTAAACTGTAATACCAATTTTAACATTTCTTGAGTTAAATGTAGCCATTAAGAGACCTCAAAGAAGGTGAAGGTACCCTGGCCATCAATATACCACCCAACAAAGATTAAAAACTATCACTCAATCTATGTCACAAATGCAAGAAGTTGATGAGGAAAAAAAAAGGTACCTTGTCTGGTGAAGCCTGTTTTTACCCTAATCCTTACCCTCTTGACTTGTGAGAATTTAGCAATGGCTACAATAATATGTAGTGCAATTAATATCTAGTTACAAAGGGTTTTTTTATTATCCTCTACTATTTTATTTTATTTTTGGAATTGGAAAGCAGAGTTATGGTGATGTCCTACCCCACCATGTTCTTTCTGGGTATTGCAAATTTTTTATAATCTTGGAAGGTTGTGGTTGGTTTTTGGAGTTGGGATATACTTGGTGGGTCACCCATCCTTGTACTTTTCTCTGACCTACTAAGTTAACTTCTAAGTTTAGTGGGTGTACCCATGTACCTAGCTACCTACCAGAGTTTTGTTTGGACAATTGTCACTTGACATGCTTCTACTTGTGAAGTTGCACCATCCTGTTACTTTTTGACAAATTTGGGTGTCATTTTGGACCACTTTACACTATGAGTCAAGGCCAATGTTCAACTCAAATCAAGCATTCCTATTGGTGCAAAAGTTGAAATTGGCCCCAAGGGCTTCACACTAGGAATCAAGGCTGAAATTGAAAAAATATATTTTCAATCTGCCCCAAGTTACTAATAAATGCTGAACTTTATGGCCTTGTATTGGCCTCAAGGCTGAAAAAAGGATACCATCGAATTTGGGAAGCCAATTTGCAACCCTTGGGGGGCCAATGTTTCAGCATTTATTAATATCCTGATGTCAATGTTCTAGCCTTTAGTAGTAACTTGGGTCCAAACAAGAAGCCCAAAAAAATGCTCAGAGTTGGCCCCAAGTTTTTTCAGCCCTGACATCTAGTGTAAAGCAGGCCTTCATCTGCTACCTTTCTCTTGTGCAAATATAAAAACACTTGATTGACTCCAGTGTTGGCCAGGTCTCAGTTTCTGGTGGGATCAGGGTCTGAGGTTGGACCCGGCGGGTCTACCTAGTATAGCAAGATTTGCCTCAAAAGCACACCCTTCCATTGAGTTAGAAATGTTTAAGAATACAACCCAGAGAGTCTACATGGAGCTCAACCCATCTAAGAACTGAACCTGACAAGTCTTAAGGATTTTTAATAACGTTCGGGTCATAGGTTTAGGTAGGGGTTAGGGTCCTAAGCTTAGATAAAGTTTAGAGTTTCTAGTTTTTAGAGTTTAGGATTTCTATTGTTTTGTTAGTTTTGAATAATAGAGTCCATTCATAATGCAATTAGTTTTGAAGTGGAAATTTTTGTAGAAGAGCAATGAGTAGTGTGATTTGTGGCTAGCAATAAATCCATACCTTTGCATGAATGTCAACTTTTGGTTTGTAAGTGTAGCAAGACATGTAAAGAGTTTTGAGGTTTTAAAGCTTGATTGGCTTTTTGTGTTCATGCTCTATGCTTGCTTCTTTGCTTTCCAAATGATGAGTTGAATTTGTGAATAAAGGCTTGAATTGGTAAATGAGGTTGTTTTGTCAAAAACGGAGCATGCACATGGCAAAGAGCTCGGTAGCTCTATGGAAAATAAGTAACTATACAGAAGGAAGAATAACATGCCACATAAGTGACCCCTATAGGGCAAAGGCACGAAGGTGGTAGGCAACCACATAAGTGGCATGCTATTAGGCTTGAGCAAGGAGGATTCCACTAACTAACGAAAGGGTGTTTTCTCCCCTCTCCTTTTTTTTCACTCTTTTGAAAGCATAAAATTTTAATAGGTAGCTTGGTTGCAATCTCATAATTTTAGGCCTCCTGTTCAATATTTTCATGTCTAGCATCATTATTAGGTCATTGACTTATTTGTGTTTGGGTTTTTCATTTTGTTCATTTGGGAACATGTGGGGGAACATATCCCCAAGATCCAAAAATTCATCAAGGTCCCTCATCCCCACTCTCAAATAGGAAGAAAAAATGGACTTGTTATACATATTGGCTCACCTCATTTAAGTCTCAAGAAATATTTTTGTAATGGTCTTGGGTTCGGTTTTTTTTAAATTGGCCTTGCATTCAACCAAGAACTACCAAAGCTCATCAAACTTAAAATTGTCAACCTATGAAACTAGTATTAGACCCCTGCCTTGAAACTAATGGGTTTTAATTTTGGAAAAGATTCTCTAGACCCAAATTGAAAGGTCTTCCATTTTACAATAAAACTAGACCTACACTTGATGGCTCTGCTAGAAAAAAAAAATTGATTATTTTTCATATTAGTCTTGGGGGAAAAATTTATTTTAAAAAAATCAGAGAACTTTCAAAGGATCTTGAAATCTTAATTCTTTCTATTATCAAATTCATCACAAGAAAATCATAAATTAATAATCGGTTTTTGCAACTATTGTGCAACTATTTTGGTAGTAAAATTTGCAAAACATGTACGAATCACTAATGCACATGTGATAACAAAATGAACCAATGTACATATTTACCTTAACCTACTTACCTACTTTACATTATATATGTTAGGCTACTTACCTCCATACCTACCCTATTATGTAAATGAATCATCTATGACACCTAAGTTTAGCTTAAATCTAGGTAGCCTACAT
>Ga0209611_10003798_pt1 | contig 26032 bp, 12 predicted proteins | sample S1TSphgellanicum_3_FD_187693 | JGI IMG/M metagenome (GOLD analysis project Ga0209611, IMG submission 187693) | Host-associated microbial communities from peat moss isolated from Minnesota, USA - S1T2_Fc - Sphagnum magellanicum MG (SPAdes) (version 2) | ecosystem: Host-associated > Plants > Peat...
ACAGTAAACATTTTCCCTAGCGCAACACTGACTACATACCAGGTCCTTAATAAGTCAGACAAACCCACTCGGACCTTTTCCTACTAACCTAAAGATATCAATTGACATCTACAACCACAAATTCCAGTTTTCCATTATTAGTGGGCCTCTTTAGAGGCAGCCAAAAAATTGGGATATGCCGCTATTTGTACCCTGCGCACGGTATTCTTTAGTAAAAGGCGAAAGAATAGTTCGCTTTGCGCTGAGCACACGGCTTGATGGTGCTGAGCAGCTGAAAACACAAATAAATAGCATCAAATGAAAACTTTTCGAACAAAGACTATGGGATAAAACCACGGGGCTACCGATTGCTCCACTTCTTTGCTCTGGTCCTGCTTCGTTCTTCAAGTCTTTTGTCTGAGCGAGAACTACAATTCTACAATTCCTTCATTCTCTTCAGCAGCTTGACGCGACGATAGGGAAGGAGTTTTACCCACATACTTCTGCCGCCAAGAAAACTTTCCACAACTCGGATATTTGGGCCCTTCGTAGATTCCAAGATTTGTAAATTTTCCTGCTGGTGGCAGATTGAAGAGATTTCAGAACGAAATCACTACTACCCGGTGCGTGGTATAGATGATTTTGAGAAATTACCACAATCCCCTGACTTTCTTTGTGTCCACACGTTTGCAGTTGTTGTGCAATAATGTATCCTCCATCTTTATATACCCACCATCTACGCACTATAAAAATTATTCTTAGACCAGAAAATCCACCATGTCAATCAATCAAGCAAGTCCAACACAAGAACAATTTGAGGTGAATGTAGGTTTTAGCGCTCTGGTAGTGTTTTGCACCCAGGATTTCAGTGATTGTACTGGCAGGAAATCAGGTCGATGTCTGTTCAAGGCAGGACAAACAGAAACTTAGTTACCATGGCCGTTTTTCCTCAACAGGTTTTTACAAAGATGTCTTCTCATTTTGAGATATCGCCTTCAACCAGCGATGGCGAAGTTTGGCGAATGCTTCACCTGGGGGGGATTTGATCTTTGCGCAATGCAAATCAATGTGTTTTCATGGAGGTTCCAATCATAGACTTCTGGCAGATTTGGGTTCTGACACTTTCAGGTTTGATCGGGATGGTGAGGAGGAGCTGAAAATCATAATGGCGAAGTATCACAGCCGTGAAATAATCCTGTGACATTTGGGATGGGTGTTTAAATTTGTTGGGAGAGACTACAGAACAATGTAGTTTTCATTTGGTCCCACATTTTTGAGGAATGTTCACCTGGTGCTATTGTGAATTGTGAGTTCATTTTCTGGGAACTTCCTGGAACATTTCATATTCTAATTGTTGTCGGTTTGAATTTGCCATAAAGGGGCAGAGCCATTAGGCAATGAGCCACTCGTTTTAGGCCCTCAAAACACTCATTGAATAGCCCCAAAGGAATGGGGGGTGGATAGTGTCACATGCATGCATTGTTTGCTCAATTGAAGTTGCAACCCGAACAACCACATCTGTCCATATGAAACATACAGCCTGTGAGTAAGAACTCTCAAATCTGTCTCGTAGAATCTCTGTTGATATTCAACAGATCCTGTGAACTATTTACACATTAGGAGACAACACTTCAAAAGAGATCACTCTGGTAGAAATTACAACCATGAAAATTATTTCTAGAAATTGTTTCATCCTGAGGTTAATGGCAAAATTGGCAACTAAAAGGGGGTCTCAGATTACTGTATTAAAGTCCTTCGAGTTTTTGGAAAATTAGTGACTAAAAAATTTCTAAAATAGACTTCTCTCATAAAAGCGTTTGTAGTCCAACGGTTAGGATAATTGCCTTCCAAGCAATAGACCCGGGTTCGACTCCCGGCAGACGCAGAAGTTTATTGCCTCCCTGAATATTAACTGCTGTTGATTTTGTCTTTCTTTCCACATTTAAAAATGTTCTATGCATTATGCAAATCTCCGAGGCAATGACGAAACAAAAAAGCAGGCACTGAACTTTCTTCCCCATTTTGTTTTTCCAATCCATATGGGATTTTTTCCTGAACAGAAGTTGTAAAGAAGAGTCTTGGAGGTGTACCTGAATTTTTGGTTTGACCCAACATGGGGAGTGTTTTTGTTGGTGCTCAGATGCAATTAAGAACTGAATTTTGCCGAAACTTCCCCACCTGGTTTGTGTGCTGAAAGGGGATGAACTCCAAACCAACCTCTATACTCTGTGACCAGCAGAGTGCTGATGATGGGGCTTGCCCTCAGACGTGTGATTCAGATCATGTGGATATCAATCAGAGCCTAGTGTTTTTGGAGCCAGTTCTGATTGGGAAATTCAAGCATGAAAGAGGAACAACAATCTGCATTCCAGAACTATCAAGAAAACCCTGTCTGAATCTGTGCAAAAACAACCAAGTGGTCACACTTAGTTTCAATTTGTGGAAATAGGTTCAATGCTCAGTCTGCTGGCACCATGTTGGAAAATGCGATAAGCATATGAACCTCAACTGATATATGACACATTTATTTATATATATATATATAAATTCAACTTTTTTTTTGTTTCATTTGTAGGATTATGGTTGTCTTAATTACATATGAAGCTCTTAAGCAGTTGTAAACATTTGAACATAAGCAGAGATGGGCAAAAGACCTCAACAATTGTTGTCTCCTTATTGTGTATGCTTGCAAGCAAAGGTGGTAAGAACCTTTTGAGTATATGTCATCAACAAAGAGGTCCCAAACTCTTCTTCATTGACAGTATAAGAAACAGCTTCGCTTTTTTGAACTAGTGGGGCTCGACAACAAAGATTGGATGAAAAGTTTGATTTCAAATTATGTTGTTCTCCCTTGCATGCTTAACCTACCTTTCTAGCTATGCACAACCTAGTCTATGCTAGGGCATTTTCATCGTCACTGTCACTCGACGAGCTCCCAACAAACACACAAGTCTGTGCAAGCTCTATTGTTAGTGTGATTGAGTTGTCGCATGCCTATGTGCTTGATCTTCTTCTGACATCACAAAACGTAAATGTCAATGTGAGTACTTCGTGAGTTGTGAATAGTTGAAAAACCAGAAATATTCATGTGTGTGCACACAAGAATTTATTTGGAGGAAGGCAAAGCTCAAGCTTCTGGAGGTCAGTTGTTTTCATCTTGTAAAGTGTTTTTAAAGTTGTTTTCAGTAGTCTTGAATTATATTGGTAGCTTGATTAAGATTTCTTTGGATCATTTTCTTTTTGAACTTTCTGGTGGTTAATTAAGGAGCAAAGCTTAATGCTGCCAAATAGTGAATACATGGCATAAAGTTTTAACTTGCAACTATTGTGTGGGTGTCTGACCATTCTTTTTATCACAAGAGAGTACCATATTAGAGTGGAGGGTGCATAGGACTTTTTACATGTCCATGCGGCCTTTCATATTTCACTCAATAATGAAGTAAGATTGGCAGTTCGGGACACGAACTATATTTGACAAATGGAATGAGCTCAATCAAAGGTCACACAATTGCAGCTATAAGTTCTTCATCACTTTTCACCTTCTTTTGAAGATCAAATGATTAGCATGGATGCTTGTTGAAATGCTTCCAGATTGTGAAAACCCAAACCCTAAATTGCTGAAATTTTTATCTGAACCATGCTACACATGAACTGTACACCTTGTAATATGGCACTTCTGCTTGTTGAAATGCTGCCATCAAAACCTTCAACCACATAATTCAAGCCAGTTGTGAAAATGGAGTAGTCATCATTCAGTATGACAACAACTAGAATGGTGCACAAATGTAAAGCTCATGCACCAATGTCAGATTGCTGAGAGTTTTTTCACACATCAAACCAGATCATAAGATGAGTCATCAAAGAAAGAAAAACCATCTGCACAAGTGAATCAAAGGAAGAATTTGCAGCTTGATCTGAACCACAACTTGAACAATCACGACAATCTCCATATTACAAATTGTGAGATTCACTCCTTGCCTAGCTTCTTCTTCCAAATGCTGCTGTCTACACTCAGTATCAACTTCTTCATCTTTCAATTTCATACTATCACACCTTGCATTCCAGCTTTTGGAGAAAAGATTGAGCTGCTTGTTTTAATATTTGGAATAGCAACAAAGACATGAACACCACACCACCCAAGCTGCATTTAACCAGTGAGACACTCTGCATAGACATAGGTATCATCAGGCAATAAATCTAATCAGATTGTGAGTGAGGTGGTGACCAAATGCAAAATCTCTGCAAGTCCACATGTTTTTGCAACATCAGACTTTGAGGTCAAATCGAGGGAAGCTTCTTACAAACCAACAAGTGATACAACTGACAAGCTTCTCCACAAACCACTGGATCACATTATGTACAGGATGCATATACAGTTGACAGTACTTACTTGTGCAGTCAGTCTACTCATCTACCTCTCAGATATTTCATAGGCTCTGCCATGCTTGCTCATGATTGTGCAGAGCTGGAAAACCTCAACAGCTAAAGAAGTACTCTAGTAGGTAGTACCATATTTCACAGCAGAAGTATAACCTCATTTGTAGCAAGAATGATTTCTCCATTTTTTTGCTGAAACACATATCTACAAGAATCAAAGTGAACCATTTGTTTCTCCATCTTCTTGCTGAAACACATATGTACAAGCATCAAAGTGAAGAACCATTTGCTGCCAGTCCTTAATACCTACAGAAGAGTTGACAAGAGTGCAAAGAAACACACAAAAAGTGTTGTCATTCTTCTTCATGTTGCCAAGATATGTTGAAAGATCTTCAGCCAAAAGATTCTGAATTCCACAACTAGAAGTGAAGAAGAAGACGCCAGGAAAGCAATCAATCTTCATCCTGGTCCAAATCACCATGAGTAGTCACCAGAATCTCAGCTTCATCAGGAAGCAGAATATGTCATCATGCTCAGAGTTTGATTGCAATCCCATGGGTTAAGGTTTTTAAGGTATTTGCGCTTCCACATTTTGTTGAGATGTCCAAAGAGAGAGAACTCAAGGTCTGCATGAAAGATTGATTCCAAGGGAGGGAGACAAGAAGAAAAAGATCTACATCAACTTGCAAAGTCTTCTTCAAGATTGCTCAAATGTGGGCTAAAACTCAAGAGAATGAGAAAATCAGATACCAAGTGAAGCAACTAAGGAGGCAGATTGAGAGAGAGATAGGTATGTCCCACAAGTAAAGCATTCATGTTCTTGCATGTTGTTGTTTGAGGAGACTTGGAAATGAGACTTGAGAACAGAGTTCTAATGCCGTGGAAAATTTGCTGCCAGTGGGGGCATATGTACAAGAAGAGCTGACAACATTTGTTGCTGATGATGAGGAAAGAAAGATGATAAAACAACTCGAGTCAAAGAAGCAAGATCGCTTGTGTAAGAAAAATTTCTTGGGTTTCAGGATGGAGGTGTGCATGCCAGTGATGTGGGGTTCCAGAGAGCAGGCAACAAGAATTTGCGGTCGTTGATGCCGTCAGTGTTGTAGCTAGCTCCAGAAATAGGTTGAACAAGAAGCTCACCGGGAAAGCCCGGATACGCCCCTTGACCATAGATCCCCGTGCACGCCGTCGCTGCTTCCAATGGCGCAGAAGCATCTCCTTGATAGTATCCATTGTTGAAAGGATTTGTCGCAGCGCCTGCCAACATGCTGGCCATGTTGATCACCATCCCATCGATCCCGACATCGCCGTTAGGAGGGATCAAAGGCTTGGCTCCAAGAGGACCGAAGTGTGGAAGCGCAAACGGCCAAGCACACAGACCCGGACACTGTTCACCAGAGTTTCCCACCCAGGCATAGGGAAGCATCAGATTATCTACGGCAGGCGTCGGTGACGTGAAGAAGTGCGATGCGCATGAATTCATGCAAAAGTCTTGTACAAATACATCGTGCGCCGTGAGGACGAAGTAGATTGCCCTGGAATCAGCGGGAAACGGGATCGGCATCGATCCAGGTGCAAGAGCTTCCAACAACAGAGCTTCGATGTCGAGCTTCTTGAGTTTCTTTCCCAGCGAGTACGCGTCTGTTTTCTGGCCAGCTAGCGAGATGGACGAAAACGGTACTGCGTTCTTCGTATCCTTGTAGCTTGCAGTCATCTTCCACCAGCTGCTCACAGAGGGATGTTCCACCACCTCCTCTGACGTCTGTTGGAATGACGCAAGGAAGTCGACGATGGTGGATTTCTGAGCGCGACTGAAATCACCATACCAAATGAGGTAGACATTCAAACTTGAGCTTCCAGTGAGCAGTGGTCCGTTATGGTAAGGCAGAACAAGCTGGTTGCTGTTGACGAGCTTGAAGAGTTTGCGCCCACCTGTATTTTGAGCTTCTTCTTCAGCATCGACAATGGAGAGAAGAAGCGGAGAAGGACGCGCTGCTTCCATCAACACCACCATCGAAACCAGAAGAATAAAACACAATGTGGACATTGTCAAGAAACTCTTGCGATGATGATCCATGCGATGATCCACGATGCTGATGGCAAATAGATTCCGAATTCCAATTCCTTCGCGGATTTGAACACTGGGTTCTTCAATTCCTCCCCTGGGAGTTGAAAGTTGAAACCCTTTCTTTTTGTTTTCCCAAACGCTTGCTTCTCGGTCAAGATCTTACAACACGAATTACTTACTGCAAAGATGATCAATGTCCCTCACCTACCCAGCCAGAGCTATGAATGAAGAATGTACGTGAACAAATGCAACAAAAGCTTGAAGCTCTTCTCTTCCACCACCACCCGAGGTACTCAAGAAGCGAGAAAAGTAAAACCGTTGTTGATCTGTTGCCGCAAAAAAAGACGACGACAATAGCAAGAACGACAACAAACAAAAGTGACGACGACGACGACGACGACACAAAGACGAAGACGCAACCTAACTTGCTTCAATGCAAAGAGCATAAGGAAATTTGCAGCAGGAGTTGTCGCTCCAGAAACACATACGAAGAGATTTCTTTGAAGAACTTAGATCTGTGCACCAAAGCGATCCAGCGAAAACTCGCGAAGGAAAAAAAATTGTTGTAATATAACTTCTGTCCCCCACAATTCATGCCCCTGCCATTAGCGTAGGCCAAAACTGATGCCCAACAGACTTCCCAGCCAATGAGGTGAGACAACATGCATCCAGAGACAATTTTGCAACTGCAAATGTTAAGTACTTGAGAACAAACCCCAACAGACACAAAAAAAATTGAAAAGTACAACTCCACGACTAAGTAGGAAGATACATATATCCCCAACAAAACTCAATTTTTATTGGTTTTTTTCCCCTTTTGAAACCCTGCAACCAAGAAAGACTCTTAAAGTTTGCTCCAAAACTAAGTAAGTTAAGCAAGAATCCCCCAAGAAAATCACTCAACAAATTCCCCCCAACCCAAAAAGAAACACACCAACAAAGTAGCAACAACCTCCTCACTCACTCACTTTGCAAAAAAAGAAAAGAAAGAACCAACCCGATTCCACAACACAACCGCCCAACAACCCCAATACAGAAAACAACCAAAAATCTATGCTAACCCAAAAGCTTAATAACTTCGTACCCCAAAAAAGACAACACTAAAACCTTGCAAAAACTAAAAGCTCTATTGAAAACGAACCCGATTCCACAACACAACCACCCAACAACAAAAACACCCCAAAAGTTCAGTAATTTAGTACGCAAGAAAAGACACCTAAACCTTGCAAAAATCAAAAGCTCTCTAAATTAAAGACTTCAAAAAAAAATTGTATACACCAAAAAGACCTCAACGAAAGAACACCCACATATACAAATGAATGCAGGTTAAGCAAGACAAGAGATAAGGATCAAGACTAGGTCTCCAACAGAAAAACGCCCAAAAACTATAATCACCCAAAAGCTTAATGATTTAACGCCAAAAAGAGCCAACACCAAAACCTTGCAAAAGCCTCTAAATCAACCACATCCAAAAACTCAGGTACAGACCAACCCCCCGCCCCAAAAAGGAATGGACACCTCACATACACACACCCACTAATGAATGCAAGATTAAGCAATGCGATACAAGGATCGAGGGTAAGAATAGAAAAACAAAGAAAATCTTAGTTGAGGACAAAGGGGAAGATGAAGAACCTTGAATCATGATAATGAGCAATAGTGGAGTACTCTTTTGAAGTCAAATGAATAGGAGAAGAAGAGAAGTCTAGGCGTTAGTAATGACAAAATCAATGAAAGAAATGAGCAAAGAGTGGAGTGTGTGTATGTGTTGTCAATGTGGGAGCATAGAGAAGCAAAAGAATTTGATTAGAAATGGTGTTGGGAAAGGGAGGCAAATATAGGGCACAAGGAAGGTGGGTGCTGAGTGAGGGTGGTATTAAAATAAACTATTTGCAAGTGTGACGTATGTGAGTAAAGTTAAGAGTTTAATGAGGCATTGAAATCTGAGGTCGGTTTGGAGCAAGTGGACAAAAGGGAGTCAGTTGTGGAGTTATGGAGGTAGTACTTGCAATTGTGTGTGGGGAAAGAATTTGTGACATCAACCATGATGTAAACCAACATGCCTTTGCCATTACTAGGATCCTTGAAGTACTTACTGACACTGATCATCATCAGCTCTGATATTTTTGGGGACTTACATTGCTCCTCTTCTGTGTCTTGTTTCTTTGTGGTGTTTTCTTCCCTTTGTGGTTTCTCTGCGTTTCTTTGTGTTGTGTTTTTTTCATTTTTGGTGTGTGCGAAAGCCTACAAAAGCTTTCTCTGGCAAGCCACCAAGGAAGGTAAGTGATTCACAAACAATCTTAGGCTTGTGACTAAGGTTGGGACAAAATTAAGAATTGGGCTGACATCAATGTATAGTTGGCCTCAACAAACCGTATGTTGACAAATCTTTCGTACCTTGAGGATGTGACCTAATGTTGGAGCGTTTGTACTTGAGAGGTAGATCTGAGGTAAAGGACCTTAATCATTCACATTTTGAAATTGGAAAGGTTGAGGTGCGAGGGCAGCAGTGGCATTGAGGTGCTTAAAATATCAAAATGAAAAAGATTACCATAGTAGCTTGGCAGCTTCCACACTAAATATATTATTTTCAGAAATGTTGAAATTTTCACCCAAAAAAATAATTCAAAGAACCATTTTTTTGTTTAAAAATATTATATTTGTCTAAATGACAGTTTCAAAATTAATTAATTATTCAACAAACATCATCAAAGTTGCCAAGGTAGTACGATATCACGAAGTGCCTAAGTCAGAGAACCTATTTTATTGGAGGCCTTAAACCTTGCCTCTTCTCCAACAGAGGTAGGGTTTGGCTTATCTTCAAATGGCTTTGAATATCAAAGGTAGGGTTTGGCTTATGTCCAAATGGCTTTGAATATCAAAGGTGGACTAAACCTTATACATGTAGAACCATTTTGTGTTAAGGGAGTATCACAAAATTGGAAAGGTCAAGGTGACATGTTGTTGCTCTGTGCTTGCATGTTGTTTTAGTGTAAACAATTACAAGACATAAATGTGTGTGTTTACTGTCAACATTTTTACTTTCAAATTATAAATCAAAAGATGTTAGATTTTTAAACTAACCAAAGAAAGAAGGATAATTCAACATTGAAATAACACCAATGTTTTTTTAAAGGATTTTGTGATGTAGCCAAGGTGACGATCATCTAGAAAATAGGTAAGCTAGTCAAATTTGGCTACACACTAGATATGAAAGTAGGAGAAAAAAAATCCTTACATGTTCTTGATTGCCTATTGGAACTTACCATGAAAAATTAGTGATGGGCAAAGGGGGAAATCAAAATCCAGTAAATTTGGGCCCTGATTTTTATGAAAAATCCTTTTGTATGAGTTGAAATAATAATTTGGTGTAAATTCACTAGTAAAAAAATCATTGAATAACACCAAACCATTGAACATTGAAATAGGTAGTGAAAAGTGCACAATTTCATTAGACATTTTTTGGATTTAGGGGTCAATATTCAACTTTGGTAAATTTGTATATCGTTTCAAATGATCAAATGCCCAAATTATGGGTCATTATTAACATGATATATTCATAGACAAGTGTACACAAAACATAGAAACTATTGTCACATATATAAAAATGCCCTACGATATTATACAAGGAAGTATGGGCCCTTAGTTCATGCTAATGTCTTTATATAAGTTTTGACTAGAACCAAAAAAAACCTTGTCAATCGAGGTGAAAATTATTGTGTAAGTTGTCAAAAGTTTTAACTTATGTAAAACAATGGATAGCTAATGGCACATGATAGTTTACACACACATAGTGGCAAGACATTTTACATTAAAGGATTAAGTGAACTAACAAGTGTTCAAACATGTCTTCTCAAATAGGCTTCTTAAGTTTAGAAGTGAAAAGAATGGAACACCTAAATTTTTGAATTTCAAGCAAGGTTGAGCCCTTGGAAATCAACCTGGAGGCAATGGGGAAGGACCTTGGAACACCTCGTGAATGAAAAAGGGAAGTCTTCAAAAAACATGTACCACACCAACAAATAGTTTTTACAATTGGTTTTTTTTTTTTAATAATCAAATTGACCTCATCATTTATGTCATTTTTGTCTTTTTTCAAATCATGGATGTCATTATAGTTGTATAGGACTAGTTGTGGATGTCATGTTTTGGCATAGTGATGAATGGAAGAAATGATGAAAACTTACCACTTTTGAAGGAAGAAGATGGGTGGTCTTAGAAGGAGATGATTAAAGGCTTCAAATGATGTGGAACTAGGGGGAAAGCAAGGAGGAGGTGGAAGTTGTGAAGGAAGAGGCAAAAGAATTCTTGTTTTTGGGACCCATCGAACGTCTTTTGAAAGCTGAAGCTCAAGAACTAAGTGAGGGGATTGGTGCTTCATGAGGTGTAAGTTTTTAACAACCAATATGAAAGCTTGAAAACAAGGAAATGTAAACCAAGGATAGATGAAAATGAGGGACTTTTGTGTGGCATTGTTTTTTTTGGGATATAACAAAAATCAAGTAAATAGAAAGAATTCCATGTGCATATATGTAGATAACTTTCTTGAGGTTTTGAACTTTAAATTTTGTTGTTTGAAAAAGGGAATAAATAAGAAAATAGTCATAACCCCATCATTGGGCTTGTGATCAAAGTTTGAACAAACCAAGTGAAATAGGCCAAGAATGAGGTAAGGCTTCCCTTGATTCAAATACACTTTCACAACTATGAAAAAGTGCAAAGGAACAAGCCCAAACACTTTGAATTGAATTCCTATTTTGAGAGTTGGAATCCCAAAATGTTTTGAATTTTTAGAACAACATTAAGTCCAAATTGAACCCAAGTGCAAGTATGGTAAAATAAACAAAACAACTACCAATACACACTATTGTTTCAAATTTTTCATATGAAAACAATAAAGTAGCATTAAAATGGGTGGAAATATGATTGAAATCATTATGTCCCCTTTGTTATGTTTAGAAGAATTTATTTTGAAAAAACCAAGAGAAAATAATTTTTGAAAATAAACAAAAAGTATCTTTAGTTATTTGAAAAAAATTCATCAAGAAGCTTTCGACACAAAATACTTAATGATATGTACTTATATGAAATTAAAATGTAACGACCATTATATTTTTGAAATGACCATAAAAAATACAATTAATTTTCTATTTGTTAGAACTTGCTTAATTCATATTCTACAAACCCACACTACAATTTTTTTTTCAATTTTTTTATTTAATAAAAAACTTACTTTTACAATGTGATATTTGGAAATTAATGTGTGATAGTACAAAATTATCTTTTCTTTCATCATTCAAATTTAAATCCAATTTATATAATTATTTTATGATGAGTCTTTTTATTATTTTATGTTTTTTCAAGTAGAAAATAATGCAAAAAAAAAAATTTCATTTTATTTTGCTTTAAATGGCACTCATTAAACTACATATTGGAAAGGTCTTGAAAAGTATTACAATAAATTAGCTTGCATTCCCAAATATATATATATGTAACAACAATTATGGCCATTTCAATACATTTTGAGGAATCATATCAACACGAAGCAAGGAACTTGATACATTATTGAATTTTTTTTTCAATGATTATATGATTTCCTTTAAAAATAAAAACACAATCAAAAGAGCTATCCAAGTTGTGAATGGACTTTCTTGAAAATTGCATTTTAATATGTATGAAAAATCATAAGGGAAGCATAATAGTTTGGATTGTCATAAATGTTTTTGGAATATTTTTCATTAATTGTAAAAATTACATACTCAAGGCTTGACACAAATCAAAAATGTATTTGCATGGTCAAAACATTAAAAGTTATAGTGTTCATTAAATGTTTTTGAGTATTTTGTTATTATTAAATTCATTCCAAATCATACCACATGTATTAATAATACATTAAAAACATCGTCATGTAGACACATTAAAAATTATTATTATTATTTTATATTAATACATGAAAAATTAAGCATTGATTATGTGTCCTATGCTAGCTTTTGTTAATATGAATGCATCATAATATTGATAATCCAATTATGTGATGCATCTCAATGTTTTAAAAATCATTACTGTGCGCAAATGTAAGTTGTAGTTTAGGTTGTATCCAATTGCAATGTGTTATTTATTTTAAATTCTAATAATAATTAATTACAATGATTTATGTATTTTCCTTGTTAGAACAAAGTTAGTGGCATCACAATTGTAAAATAATTTGAGATTATAAACACACATTTTCTTTTATAGATTGCAAAGTTATTTACATGTTATTGCGTTCAATTCACATGTGATGTCATATCATGAAATGACAATTTTCAAAAGTAGACAAGTTGGAGTAAAAAAAAATGTGGCAAAAAGTCAAGTTATACAATGAAATCTATTTTCGATACTTCAAGTATTTGATGCATCTTGTTTTGAAAACCACCATTGTGTGTAGGCTATAATTAAGATTGCATCCAATTACATTCATATTGTGGTTTGGGTATTATAATTTAGTGATAAATTAATCATGGCAATTTATGTATTTTGCATTCACTAATGAAATTAGTTGCATTGTAATTACAATATATTTTATTTAGGTTGAAAGTATGGATATTGATATATTTATTGCACTACAAGATTATTTATATGTCATTGATTTCATTTCACATGTTACATTGAATATCAAAATATGAAAATTTTCAAAAGCAAACAAGGTGGGATGAAGAAAAAATGATTTGCTCCAACAAAATAGAAAAAGACATTTCAGAGAATGGAGACACAATCTAAATGTTTTAAATCACAATATTTAATTATTGGTCCATCATTTTTGTAATGACCCTTTGTATGGGAAGAGGAAAGCCTTTGTCATAAGTAGCTTGAACATTATGGATTTATAATCAAATTTTATTTAATTGAAACATTTAAAAAATGTTCTTGTATTGTATTTTCCAACTTTGAATGTTAATGCATACAATTTCAAGTCAATATCATGTTGGTTATCAATAGTGATCAAATGCATTTTTGTATTCTGTATCACAATTTGGACAACTATAATGTGCATGTAAGGTTTATTGGACATGTTGGTGAAAAATGGTGACATGACATCACAATACCTACAAAGTTATAAAAAATATCACAATAATTTTACATAAATCACATTCTACATTAATATTATATTCATTCCATTGCTAAATCTCTCGTTGCTAAAAAGTCTCAAAATCTACTCCAAATGAACAATTTTAGCTACAAAATAATATTGTGTTAATTAATATTCCATTTCCAATCACAAATGGTTACAAATTAGTATCACAAGTGTTTTAAAAAATTACAACCTAGTTGCTTTATAGTTTTTACATTTCATCCATAGTATGAATGAATAGTTATCCATATAAGTGCCATGATAGAGTTAGTTTATTTTTTCTTGCCAATTTGACATGACATCAAAATTTCTAGCTTAAACATTTCATTGTAATCAAATTGCAAAGTTTTGGTTACACTTGTCAATACCTAATATGCCATGTCATGTTTGTTGTAATTAATGCAACTTGTTCATTGCATCTTCCATTGAGAAATAAAATTAGTTACAATTGTTCATTTCAATTAGAAAATCCAATTGCACGGCTAGTTGCAAAATCTTACTTTTTTTTCAAGTGAGATCAACGGTTGGTTTTTTTTTAATTTTAATTTTGTGATGTTATTGAAATGGAGATCATCCATAAATATATTCAGCGTAATTTGGTGGTATTCAAATTATGATAGTAGACAATCTTTAAAACTTATTCATATTGTATGCAATTGCAATGATTTTGGGCGATTTTTATTTTTAAAATTCGTTTTTAAGATTAAAAAATTTTAGTGAAATTTTAATAGCATCTTCTTTTTCAAAATATTTTTCATAGAATGGAAAAAAACTCACCACAAAATAATGCTTTTTGAGATAAAGACATTGAAATCATTTTCCAAAGTGATGATGAAACTATTAATAAGAAAATTGTAGTTCCCACCCTATGTATTGTAAAAATTATGATACATAGAAATTACAAAAAGAAAAAAGAAACCTAGCCACAAGTTCAACCCCGAAACAATCCAGTAAAAGTTCCCATAATTAGCTTCTACTATTCTTGTTACTCGTGCAACTTCTAATCTTCTACAATTGGGTTTTGCCTAAATATAGTTTAATTTTGTCCCATATTCCTACATACTCAATTGTCTTCCACTTCAACGATTCGAAGTATTGAACAACCCCTTGCTTGTGTTTCTTTTTTCAATTTTTTGATGTAGCCAAGGTGGTGATTATCCATAAATCAATTTAGCCAAATTTGGCTGTTAGCAAAATATGATAGGAAACAATTTGAACATCCTTATATTTTTTGGTTAGATACTTGGATCATGTATAGAAATGTGGCAATTTATTTTTAAAAATTGACCTTTAAAAAAAAACACTGAATTTGTGACAAAAAATTCAAAAATTTCACACTATTCACACCACCAATGGCTGCCCATTGCACTCCCCATCATGTCTACAAAATGCCCACTTTTACATGTCACCCAAAGGGCAAAAGTGATTTCCCATGATTGGGTGATAAGAGTTGAGTCATTCACCTTCAACAAACCTGAACTAGGTGATTAATTATCAAATCTTGAAGATGCACAAATTTGCTAGTTTCAAATCCACATTCATCTTCACATAAACACAAGCAACACTCACAGCCAGCCATGAGAAGAGCAATGTTGTTGTGCTTGTAAGTTTAAATGGTGTGTACATTGTCATGTACAACTGATTAAGTGTAAAAAATTGTAGAAACAACTTGTTGAAGATCTTCGATCAAGAATTAGATTGTCAGTAGGGGATGATAAACAGGGCATGCTTCGTGGTTCCTTTTGATGAATAGATAGTACAAATAACTTTTGTATAAACTAAGCTTTGGATCCATGAGGGTTTTGGATGCACCCACCTCTTACCAGGCTTTTAGGATTCCTACACTCTACTCCTCTATTATAATTTATAACATTGGTGGAAACTCTAAGTTTATGGCTCAGTTCTTCCTGGTCCCGGTCCCAGGCTCCAGTGTTTAATCTCCATCCAGAGGACAAGCAAAATGATGTTATAAGCAAGAGTATGAATAGTCAGTCAGTCAGTTCCCCATTTGGGACTCCCCGCACTTGTGTGAACACTTCAACTTGTGTCTACAATTGTTTTCATTAGCTCATGTGACATCACAACTGAAGTATGAAAATTCCAATCCATTTAACTGACAACTGACCAAACCTGGCAACCATCCTTTGGAGAAAATTGTGCGAAATTTAAACAAATGATTCAGATGCTAAGGGTTAACAATCCTATCATGATGTTATCTCCAGTTGGGACTAAAGGGTCTGTGACCCACCAGTGCACCATCCATTGAGAACTTGTTATCACAAATAAATTGCTGAAATTTTTCGGTGTTAGAGTTTTCCTTAAAGTCATCCTCTCTTCACCCTGTCTTTTGGCCTCTTTTCACCCCCTATTCTCTCGTTGAGTGAGGTCCGCAAGATAAGGAAGTTTTATTAAATCTGGGTATGAAATGCTGAAACTCAACGTTTAATGCACAAGGTTCGAGATAATTATAGTAGTCCTGCATGTAGGAGCAGTGGAGGCACCTGGGAAAAACGAAAGAGGGGGTCAAAAGAGGATTAAACTGAGTTTGGCACAAAAAGTGGTGCATTTCTAAGTTTGATAAGGTGAAGGTACTTTTTTAAAAATCTCACCCGGTTTTGGACCAAACTCAGGGTTCTGGTGCCTGTTAGTTTTCAATAATATATGCCTCATTGATTTTCTGTACTTAACCTTAAAATGTGGTATCTGGCCAATACCAATCTTGGGTGTTAGAATTTGCCCATCCGTTATCTGGGCAGTTTGAAAGTTCATAACTATGGTTCTGATACCTGTACAATAGTGATTCTGGAATTTTAAAATAGAAAATCAAGTAATTGCCCTACAAAGCCACTTATTAGTTCAATGAAAGCTTCGGGTTCTTTCAGGCTTTAAATTGTTTTTGGAATCAATGGTTATTAACCTCTCCTAGTGGCCTCTCCTCTCCTATTCATTATCTCCCAAGTTCTGTTCTTTTACTTTGCAATGGGTCCATTTGATTGGCCTATAGCCAAGAAACTGAAACTTGGGAGCTCTGCCTCCCAAATAGCAGTTTCTATGTGAGGATAGAGCACCGCCCCTTTGGCTCACCCATATAGGTGAGAAGGGGAGAACTCTTGGGAAAATAACATCAACTTAGCATTAGGTGTGATTGTAATATTATGACCTTTTTACCTTACACTAGTGTAACTTGTACCATTGGCCCAAGTGTGAACTGGTTACCCAACTAAATTTTCTTTTCAAAATCGTTTTTTAAAATTTAACTTTCCAATGAAAAAAATTACTCAAAATTCAATATGTCCCACACAATTTTGAATTTTTTTCAAATCACCTTCATTAATTCGTACTCACTCATTGATGGCTTTCCAACAATACCAAGAATGTGCCCAAATTCCCCCTATAAGTTTTTTTTTTGGATTTAAATGAATTTTCAATAAAAAATTATTCAATCTTGACTAACTTCTCCAGTATAGGTTGAAACATGAAACATTATGAAACCAACTTGCTGCACCCTTTCCTATCAAGGGCTTTCCAGTGGGACCAAGAGCACATCGAGAGGCAGGGTGATTTGTGAGATCTCAATGTGCAAAACAACCTTCCTTCATAGATAGATAAGATGAATATACAATATTGAGAATTAAATGACCTTAGGCTTTAATTGGAGGTTAGTACAGTACTTTTTGACACCTGATTTCACTTGTTGGCACACAACATTTGTAATAGCAAGTAATGCAGGCCTCAAGAGGAGAATTTTAAGGACTCCTAGCCTTTACTAAACTTAATGGGTAGCATTTAATAGAATCTTTTTAGGCGTGCTTTTGAGTCCTCAGTTGCACAAATACTTTTGATTGAGTCCTATGGTAGTCCACAGCTCAGAAACCCCTTTCCATAGCATATTAACATTCATAAAAATGATTGATATGCAGTGTTTTTTTATCTCAAATCTTTTTGGCTAGAGTGTCAGTTGTGAGTATCCGGAGAGGGATTTAGTAAGAAATGGCGACCTATTATTAGAACTTATCAAAAGAATTAAAATTAATTAACTCAAAATATCTCTTTCTTTGCTGATTTATTTTCCAAAATCAATAAATATTGTGACAAAACATGTTTTTTTAAAAATTCACAACAGTTCAAAATTTCACGCCTCAAAAACAAGAGGTGTGTCACACTGTGGCCTTGCCATTTACATTTAAAAGTATCTTAAGGCAAAAGAAGAATTATGGAAACTCAAATATTTCACCATGTAAAAATATAGTGTTCAAAAAGTCCTAAAAAAGAAACCAAAATCCTTCAAGATATTATAACTCAATAACTAATCTCAAGTTTCAACACAAGCCAAATATCATCTTTCAAAAATCCTCATATAGAAAGAGACCTACTACCTAGGGCCCAAAATCCCGTAAAAGCTACTATACTCTATAATGAATCTAAACACAATATCCTTGCCTTGGTAGGCAAGGCCAAAAAACGCTGATAGTTTGCATTTCAAATGTCATCTCCATGCTCAGAAACATTGTTGAAATCTTTTGTCACAAGCATAAGTGTTTTTTTGAATGGATATAAGTATTTTTCCAATGTTGAGTAGTTATCTGATTTTTCTAATAACTTCTGGTTCAGATTTGTAAAGATAATTGGAAAATCAAAGAACAGCCCATTCTACTTTTTTGAAAAATATTTCCAAATCAAGAAAACTCCAGTTCCATTTTTTTCAAAAAGTGTCAAACACACCAGAAGTTTTCACAAAGCAACCAGCTAAGAACACACAATTTTATAGAAGGTTATTTGACCTGTTCTCAGATTTTTGAGAACTATGATTATATATCAGAACTGAGAATCAAAACAAATTAAACTACAATTATATATCAGAACCAATTATTTGATTTTTTGAGAACTGCATTTAAACATATCTTTGGAAACCGCCCGTAGAACCTCTGTTTGTCAAGTTCCATTTATGATGACCACCCAACAATGGTTTTCCCCCTTCCATAACACATTGATATTCATAAAATGGCTGAGATATGCATTCCAAAATGTCATCTCAATGATAAAAAATTCTAGTAAAAAAAACCTGATGGCAGGAACCATTACAAGGAAGACAAAAGGGAAGGCCGAAAAAGGGCCAAAAGACAGGAACCAAAGAAGGGAGAGAGCTAGTCCCACTCGTGGTAGGAAGCAATCTCAATCATGTTTTTATTCAGTTTTCTGTTGTGGCATTAATCAGCGAGTAGCCTCATTAGGATTTAGCATCAAGTTAACAAGAATTCATTCTAAACCTTCTGCAACAAGTAGAATTTTGGCAACAAACTGGCCCCTACTAAAAAAATCAATTGCAATTAAATGATTTTTTTCCAAGAAATATTGAATCATTATTCCTAAGAATCTACAACCAAATACTCATAAGTCCTTTTTTTTTCCAGCAGGTTGTGAAAATTATCACAAAAAACAGCGGATCTCAATAGTACTGCAAAATATTGCTGGACTATTTCAAGGTACTAATCTGTGATGGAAAAATATTTTGGAAACTGTATGGACGATCAGTGCACTTGTTTTTTAATTGCCTATTCTTTTGGTATGGTGGTATTAGACTCATTTGAACACTACTGAGGTGGAATGTAATTACTGTACCAGGGGTTTTTTTTTGGTTGCAATTTTATGATGTAGCCTTGGTGGCAACCATCCACAATAGCAAAGAGCCAAATTTGGCTTCAGGTCCAGGAGAATAGTACACATTTTCTAGAATCCTGCTATGTTTTGGCAACCTCCAAGAACTCAGTGTCTAAATACCATGACTTCCACTTTTTCTCCTTAGACTCTTAAGGAACTAAAAGGCATTTAGAAAGAATCTTGGGACAGCACTAAAATACCATAGTACCTAACAATTTCAGCAACAAACTGTCAAATAATTAATTTAAATATAAAATCTTAATTTTGGCACTTGGTTTTTAAATTTTGAAAATTTTGACAGGTAATGGCTATATAAAATAATAAACCATCCCTCTTCAAGGTTGTGGAATAATTTAGTGTGTCCATACTTTCTCAATTTTTAATCTTAAACTTTTGATTTTATTGAAATTTTGACACAAATATTAAATAATTTTTCAAAAATTCGACAAAACAAAACATAATTTAATTTATGCTGAACTCATTCAGGTACTATGATAAAAGAAGTGTCACATAGATGCAAAATTTAGGCCACAGTGAATCAGCACTCATCGGTGCACCATCCACTGGATGCCTGTTATTACTCAGTTGTGGATGAACCTCAACTGAGTTAATATTTGGTTTCACCTTGGTAACCAATTTCGTAAGAAATAAGTCTCATATATAGGTAAATAGGTAAGGAAATAGGTAGCTACTAGATAAGTAGATGATTTATACATAGGTAATGGCTGTTTTTACTACCTACTAACAACCTGCTTATGGGTTGTTATGAGTTGATAGTAGGTAGGTAGGAAAAAAAAGTAATTGAGCTAACCATCTTGATTAGCTAGGGAACTTGAACTCAACAGAAAACTGTTTCCTGACCACTTACCATCCATCCTTCATGGTGCGCTGGTGGGTGCTGGTTGCCCGAAATTTTGCTGTATTGTGTACCTGTGAGGGTTGGTGTGTTGTTTTGCAACTTGCGAAAAGCATGACTGTCAAAGGACTGCTGACACTCTTCCCTATGATCATTAACACTTCAAAAGAATACTGCAGGATAAGAATGCAAGGTCAGTTTTCAGAGATGTCTGCATGCAACTATCTCCTATGACTCAAAAGACAACAAATAAAACTACAAGTTTGTCCTGACTTACTGCAATGACATGAGCATACCGTAATGCAGTGAGTGCCGGCTCAATGATCCAAAGAAAGGAAACAGCAAAAGATACAGAGACCTTCTGATTCAGCAGGAGAGATTTCTAATCATAATAATGGACAATGATGATGCAATATAGCACGGACTGAGGTTCAATCCTTGGGTCCAGATTGTGGTGCAACTTCAAAGCTCCACATCTGAGGGGTCTGGTGATCATAAGATACAAACCATGGAGCCCAATGAAGACCATTCAAAACACTACTGGACAACCTCCAAATCTAGAACAAATCATGTAACAAGACCGATAACGCTATTAACATAGTGGGCCTGACTGCAACTGAACTTGACAGACATGCTGAAGAACATGAGGGTAACTTGCCATTTACCTATGTCATCTCTTGCAGCAGGTCCACCAGCATCAGTAAAAATGACTTGTGCGGAGAAATTTAGATGAAGTTCAGACTTTTGGATGAAATTCAGGCTTTAAATAACATGAAACACTATTCCAGATAAGAACCCAGAACCCATCAAGTGAACCAGCACGCACCAGAGCACCATGAAGGATGAATGAGATGTTGACAGGAAACACTTTTCCATTGTATTCATGTCCCAGTGCTAACCAGCGTGATTAAACATGTACTTAATCATCCACATGCATCTCTACCTACCCAGTAGTCACAAAATGCATTGCCTAGTTACTTACCTACAGAGTAACCACTTGCATTCCTTGTTTACCTATCATACTTGCCCACTTACATATAGGTAAGGGAAGGGAGGAATACGAGGGTGTAAGCGATCAATTACCAAGGTGGAAACCATTGTAAGTGAGACCAGTAATCAACCACGGTTGAAGGGTAGGCTATTCCTCACCAACATGTTTAAGGTGCATATGGATTAACACAAGGTGGATATGAATTCATACCTACAAAGTTATGTAATTTCAAAAATCTAAATGATCACAATTTCTTTCACTCACTCACATGAGAGCATACACATTCTGAAACTGAAGTTACCTGAGAGAGAATTGAACCCTGATTCTCAAAAGAACTCTGGCTGCTGCAACACAAGTTCCTTGCCCCAAGCACACCCCAAATCCCTCCTCAATTACCTCACACAAAAACAGCATCTCTATAATAACTTGCCATGATAAGATATTTGCATCCGGGATCTCATATAAAATTATCACTGAATATGCATATTGAAAGGTCACACTTGAGATGGATGTACTTGAGATTGAAAGTTGCAGCCCCTTTTCACCACAAAAGTACTGCTGGTTCCCATGTAGACCATGTCACAAGAATACAATGAGATTTTCCTAGACCAGCTGGAAGTTTAGGAAGTTCACAGACCAGGCTCTAAATTGGCTTGCCACAAAAAATGCTTTCAGAGACTATGTGAATGATGAGCCCAAAAAACATGGGTAACTCTTGGCCATAGCCAAGTACTGGCTACTAAGTAGCTTTCATGCAATAGGGGTCAACCCCCTGCAAACCTGCTATTTCTACCATCAACCTTTGGGGTATTACCATGAGGGAACAACCACTATGATGGAGGATCACATTCTGTGATATAAGAGTGGAGTATTTTCCATGTTGTGGTGGAGATTACAAGAACATAAATTGTCATCAAGACATTTAGTCTTGTTGGGGACTGTCTGAAAAGGACATGGGCCGTTCAATACGGTCAAGACCAGTAATATTTTTGACTAATTTTGTCATTCTTTGGTCATAAATTTTGGGAAGTTTTGGACTTTTTTCTAGTTTAAATTAAACTCTAACATGTTGGAAATTTTCACCATTTTTTTTTTATATACCACAAACTTTTTATTAAAAAAAACCCTGGTCAAGACTATGAAATAGCAAAAAGGCCATTACCAAATGGCATTCTCACATGGTATGGTATATTCCTGCAACCATGGGTCATAAAAATGTTCCCATCATTAGGGACCAAGTTGATGATGGTCCAACTATTATCATGAATTTTGGTCCCTGTTGATGGGAATCTTCTTATGCTCAGGTGTCATGGAGCCTAGGGTTTGGAGAATATTCCTCATAACTTATCAAAACCATGGACTACTTGATCCCCCATAAATAGAATGGTCCCATTACCATGGGTCAGGGATCTATCGATTTTGAGAATATGCTATATTGTGGGAAACGAGTAGTGACCAGTGGTAATGGCCATTTTGCTATTCAACAAAAACTTGGTGGCCCTATGCAGAAAGGGCTGGTACAATTTCTTTAGGGTATGTGAATGGCATCTTACCCTCATTAAAACTTTTGCCTCAATAGAGGATGGTACTTTATGAGCAAGATTCCTTGACGAATTATTATGAGGAACCTTATGCAGAGTGGATGAAGAATCTTTGCGTGTAAAGTGTCTCCTGAGTGCTCACCTTCTCAAACAAATTCACATCCATTTAAAATTATTCCAGATCTTTACACCACGTAAGGACCTCAACTGGGGCAGTTCTGGGAATTTGGGTCTTGCAGTTGGCTGTCACCTTGCAGCAAGCCCTAATTCCCAGAGCGGCCCCATTATGGGACCTTAGTTCTTACCCAAATTAAAGAAACGCATTCTGCAAACAAGTTGTCCAGGATTTATTTGGGGCACTCTTGCATGCCTTCCTGTAAGTAAGGGTGTGGAAAGTATGTTCACCTTGAAAGCAAGGAAAGAGGATCTCAGCAGACCTGGTGGAGGAGTGCCTCTTTTTTTGAGTGCTCATGTCCAACTGACCATTTGGTTTCCCGACCAACAATCCCCTGTTCTTTTCCTTTTTTTTTTGGGCTTCAACAATGCTTTTGTAATCTGAGTGGCTATGACCAACTCGACCACCTGGTTTTCAGATTGAATTGCTACAATATTTTTTCCTTTGGGGAGTCCTTTTTTGTCCCCCTATACAGTATGTATATGAGAGGGGCCAGTCTTGAGGCCATTCTACATTTCGAGGTTCCTGGACAGAAGCCCCAGTTCCCAGGCATAAAGAAACACAGAATGGCTGAAATACAGGTGGAGGTCCTGCCTAAAGATTGAGGTTTTTCTTTGTCAATCTGTGATTTCTTTTCCTTTTTTATTTCCATGTTTTAAATTTTTTCTTCCCAACCTGAAAGATGACAAATTTTGAAACTTATAATTTTTCTTGCTCGATCTAAGATTCCTGAAGAATCCTCTCTCTGCCAATGGACAGCAAATAACAAAGGGAAAAAAATCCCTGATCTTTTCAATAACCATCTGGTACGAACTAAGAACATAAAACTCTAGTGAGGAATTGAACACAAGTTTCAATAAATCCTATGACAAGTTGTGAAACCGTCACTGGAATTTTTCATTTTGACCCAGCTTCCATCTGCATAAAGCACTGGAGAGTAAGCCAGAATGTAACCCACTGGCTGATTAAGCAGCCAAATATTACTTGTTTGACAATGCACAGTGGCCACTGACCCATATATTCTCACTTTGCATAAGACCCTACATATAGGGGTGGAAGTTCATTAGTACGTGGGCTACCACATGCAGTACACGAGTCAACTCATCGTGCAAGGAGGAGGGCCCATGTGAACCAGTACCCACCAGTTTACCCATGCAGGATGGATGATATGTGAACAGGAATTACTTATATGTTGTATTCCTGTCCCATAGCTAGCCACAGTGATTAGTCTTATATACTAACCATCCACCTACTTACTTAGTAGCCACCAAGTACCTTACATACTTACCTACATTTGTAGTAATCACTTACATTAAATACCTCCTCAACTGTGATGCTCACACACCAAGGCAGTATAAGGTGGAAATAAGAGAGTTTACGAGATAGGTCACCAAGGTTCCAGGTTGGTAACTCAGTTGTGAACTAAGTCATCATGGGTTTGTGATTTGCACTGGTGGGTGCGGGGTCACATAATCCCAAGCAGGAGGGTGCTCTGGAGGGAAGGAGGAGAGAGAGGAGTTGTCACACCAGCTGACAGATGACAACAATAAGTGGGCTCTGGTCACAATTCACCATCCATTGGAAGTTCAGATCCTACGGCCTGGTAGGAAGGTAGTTGGCAGAGAAATCCATCTCAGCCGTATGTATGGGGACAATTCTTATTGTGATGTGATAACTGGGCTGCAGGATTCCAAGGATGTAACCTGTCTTGGTGTCTTATTCTGTGACACTTAAAAGGTTTTTCCCTAGATGGGTCATCTGCTGGTTCCAAGTTAGTTCTGCCAGCTCCCCTTGTGATGTGAATCAACACCAGGGAACACCAGTTAAACTGTGGAACAGACCCCATGTAGAACTCATTATCACCAGATGGAACAGAATCTTGGGCTACGGGGCTGGATGTGTCCCATAGTTGATTGTAGAGAGAACATCTTGTTTATGTGGCAGCATGCCCATAAGATATTAGCTCCCCAGTTATATCATGTATTCTGCTGCCTTCTAATATTTTCATACCTCCCTTACAGTTTTTGCATGTTCTTTCTGCTGGAACCCCATGACTTGTCCTCCACTGTATCCCATAACTAACATGCTCGATGAGGTTCCCAGACAATCAATTGACTATGTCTGGTAACCAGCACCCTGTCACCATCTACCCAGTCCAAAGTACTTGAGCCCCTTGATGTGCAGTATACTACATGTTGGACCAGAACCCAATAACCAGAGGTGGGATCCAAGTAGGTAATAGGCTGTAAGTCTGTCTACCTAGATCACACTGGATGGATCAAGAGGTCTTGATGACGTGTCATTTTCTTATATGTCTTGACCATCTAAGTTGCACATAGAGTAACTTGTAACCTACATGCAATTTCCTACCTACCCTGCAGTCTGGTCATTGGCTGCCAAGTGTAACCTAAGTTCCTTGTTCTTGATGGAGGGGATATACAATGTAGAGTTCAATGCCTCTTGAATCACATGCAGAGCACCATGACTCTTGAACTACAAAATTCACAATAACATAAGTGTTTAATGTTTAATCACTAATTTGTAATCCTGTCTGCATAAAGACAAGGGTTATAGTAACTAGCTGAGTTTTAGACTACGTTGTCCGATGTGTCACTTGCTCATTGGTCCAGAGGAAAGGGGGATATAAGACATAATTTTCTCCCTTCTCTCCTCTAGTTTTTAGTTTTTATGTACCTAGTTCAGAAATTGGTTACACCCGGTAACCAGCAAGAGGAGCCAGATTACTGAAATAATCTTGACACATTCATGCCTTGACTATATTTGGTAATCTGGCTCCTCTAGCCGGTCACCTAATCCATAGTACAGGGGCTGCTTCAACACTGGTCTGCCAAATCTTATATATAAATTCACTTGGTCTTCCCGTCTGTGACGTGACGTTCTGCTGCATAATCATTTTTTAACATAGGGAAAAGCATTTTCGTCTGGAACTGGCACCCCCGGGAAACCCATTTATTTCTACACAACTGTCCGTTCGTCCGTCCGTCGGTGACAAGGCATTTCGACTCATTAACGGTCTTTGCGATGCCGATTCTGCAACCCCCTAGAAATGAGCCGCAGAGACCGATTCTGCTATGTATTTGCTTCTTTTTTTATCTTTTTTTTGGATTTGTTTTTTCAGAAAAATCTAAGGCTACGTATTTGTTTCTTTTTTTATCTTTTTTTTGGATTAAAAAAAAAATAATAAGAAATGGGCAGAAAAATCTAAGGCTACGTATTTGCTTCTTTTTTTATCTTTTTTTTTTGGATTTTTTTTTT
>Ga0209611_10003801_pt1 | contig 26025 bp, 15 predicted proteins | sample S1TSphgellanicum_3_FD_187693 | JGI IMG/M metagenome (GOLD analysis project Ga0209611, IMG submission 187693) | Host-associated microbial communities from peat moss isolated from Minnesota, USA - S1T2_Fc - Sphagnum magellanicum MG (SPAdes) (version 2) | ecosystem: Host-associated > Plants > Peat...
TATTCTGAAGAATTTTTTAATTCCCGAGCCTCCCCTCAAGGTATTGACAAAATCAAAGAACCACACAACACGACACGGGTTCTACTCCTTGAAGTTCTAAACCCCCAATGGAGCCATGTGTCTTTTATTGTTTAAATTCTTCTAATTGACGTGCCTAAGATATTTGAGGATGTCTCAACTTTTTCCCTTGACTTATATCAATTTTTTTTTTTGGGAAAAAAAATCACATTGTTCTTAAATTATGTCCCAATCAACTACAAATGTACTAATCCTAGAATAGATGGACTAAATCAAATAACTAATTTCTTTCAGAGTTTTGATATCCTTGATTTCCTAATAAGGAAAATTGCAATAAAATTCCTTGATTTTTCCTAATAGGAAAAATTGGACAAAACTCCTTTGATTTGATTGCCTTCCTAATAAGAAAAATTGCACAAAATTCGTTAATTTTCCTAATAAGAAAACATGGACAAAACTCCTTGATTTCCTAATACGGAAAATTGCAACAAAATTCCTTGATTTTGCTAATAAAGAAAAATTGGAGAAAACTCCTTTTGATTTCCTTCCTAATAAGAAAAATTGCACAAAATTCGTTAATTTTCCTAATAAGAAAACAAGGACAAAACTCCTTGATTTCCTAATAAGAAAAATTGCACAAATAAAGTTCCTTGATTTTTCTTAATAAAGAAAAATTGGACAAAACTCCTTGATTTCCTTATAAGAAAAATTGCACAAATTAATTTCCTTGATTTTCCTAATAAAGAAAAATTGGACAAAACTCCTTGATTTCCTTATAAGAAAAATTGCACAAACTAAATTCTTTGAATTTCCTAATAAGAAAAATTGCACAAACTAAATTCCTTGATTTTCTTAATAAGAAAAAAATGGACAAAACTCCTTGATTTCCTTATAAGAAAAATTGCACAAAATAAATTCCTTGATTTTCTGGATAAGACAAAATGGACAAAACTCCCTGATTTCCTAATAAGAAAAATTGCACAAAATTCCTTGATTTTTCTAATTAGAAAAATTGGACAAAACTCCTTGATTTCCTTCCTAATAAGGAAAAATTGCACAAAATTCTAAACCCTTTATTCTACAATAGGTAGATGGATTCGATCTAATACTAAATTTGTCTTAGGGTTTTAACTTTTAGGGCAGCCTGGGCAACGAAAAAACTGCCCGAGTAGGAAAGTGGTCATAATTGAAACATTTTGGACCAAAATTTGTGGCTTGAAACCAGGTCCAGATCTGAAGCTGGGGATCCGATTGAGACACGTAGCGTTGTCTGAAAAAGCCTACAAAGCCGCAGCAGCAGCGGAGGAAGCATCCTCGTTCGTTAGTGTATTTCCGGGTGTCTTTCTCTTTTTTGGCGACTGCCCGGATTAGTGAGATTCTCAACCTGTGTTAATATTTGTTTTTGGGATCAATTTTGTGATGTAGCCAAAGTGGCGATAGTCCACATATGAAGATTTAGCCAAATCTGGCTAAAAACTAAATATGAAAGTCATTTAAAAAAAAAACATCCTTCTTTTATTTTGGCTACCCCTACTTGAACCCATGTATTAGAAATCTGGCGGGTTTTCTTAAACTTTGGTCGAATTTTGGCTATTGAAAATCTCGAAAAGTATCTGATTTAGCATTTTTAATAATATTTATTATCACTTTTCGGCTTTCCATAGTCAGCAGGAAAAAAAAAAAAAAAAGCTGTGTGTCAGCTTTTTTTTATTATTATTTTAATGCTGGCTATACATAGCCGAAAACCGAAATTAAAAATTAAAAGTGCTAAAATCAGATTTCTTTTTTGAGATTTTAATAGTCAAAATTCGACCAAAGTTTAAGAAAACTCGCCACATTTCTTCTATACATGGGTTCAAGGAGGGGTAGCCAAAATAAAAGAAGGATTTTTTCTTAAAATTAACTTTCATATTTAGCTTCTAGCCAGATTTGGCTAAATCTTCCTGTGGATGATCGCCACTTTGGCTACATCACAAAATTGACCCCAAAAAAACATTGCTCCTCGTGAGCAATGTGTTTAGTCTGTCATTAAATTAATTAATTAATTAAAGTCTGTCATTTTTGTGCTGCAGAAACGTGTCTGGTGTGTAAGGAATTTGCGTTTTCTTGGGTCTCTCTTTGTGTGTCTACGTGCGCGCGCGCGCGTGTATCTGTGTTTCTACCTCTCTTGTCTGCGTCTCTGTGTGATTGTTTGGGTGTGTTTTCTCTTCCCTTATTGCTGCTCGCACTTCTTTTTCGTTGTTGGGTGGGTTGAATACATTCTGAATCCAGAGCCGTCCTTAGAGACTGTGAATAGTGAATGTGTGTGTGTGTGTGTGTGTTCTGGCAGTATGACTGAGAAGGTTTACAAGTACGCGATCGTTGGAGGAGGTGTTTCAGCTGTGAGTTTTACTTCATCTCCCCTCCCCTTTCCTTCCTTCCTTCCTTCCTTTTTCTTCGCCATCTGGTCCATCCCAACCTTGACTGTTGCAATCTCTCTTCGCCATCCGTGTGCTATACAAACCTAGATCGAGTTGAAGAACTTGGACAGGTTTTTTTTTTTCAGTTACCGATCTTGATGACTTTTTCAAACTTGATAGACAGGCATTTTTCTCCCCAAAAAAGGCATTTCAATGAGTTTTCCCTCAAGATTGTTGTACAAGCTTTTTTTACTAGCGATTTTATGTACCTATTTGTTAGGTTCATCCGTTGCTAGCAATAATGAAGAAGCAGAGTCTGGTTTAGAGGGGGGAAAAAGTTGTGGCTGCTTGCTGGTTTGTTGTGGGGGGTTCTGATCTGATCTGGTTCCTGGGAAAAAAAAAACTTTGATCATATAATACATAGCTGCAAGTGAATCTCTCTTTGTGCAGGGATATGCAGCGCGGGAATTTGTGCAGCAAGGCCTAAAGCCTGGGGAGCTTGCCATCTTCTCTTCAGAAGAAGTACGTCAGTCGGATTGCTTATTCATTGTTCTGACCAACTGAGCAAATCCTAGGTTACGAGAAAGCTCACACGAATCATGGGTGCCAAGTTTGCAGACATTACTATACAAAACCTGAGTCAATTAAGTAACTTTCCTTGAAATCAAAATTCTACAAACCCTTCTTCCTGCAGCACAGAGAAGTTCCAATTTTCTTGTAGCAATCAACAAACCATAAAAGTGTCAAAGAAGAGTACATATTGTAAAATCCAAGCACAGATTGTTACCTTTCCTTTTCCACCCCCTGAAGTTTTTCATATGCTATTTCAATTGGTCATTGTACAGTTTGCACCTTACGAACGGCCAACCCTAAGCAAGGCTTATCTGTTTCCTGAAGGTAAATTCAACAACCCGCTTGCACACAACCTTCTGTTTTGATTTGTAAGAGCTTTGACTTTTTTCATGCTTTCCATGGATATTGCAGCCACATGGATCTAAACTCCACTGGGATATGTACACCAAGGGGTCAGGTTTAAGAGCCAAATGTTACAAGCCTTTTGAATCAGAATTTTGCGCCACTTCATGAAATTGGATTGAATGAATGTCTCACTGGGTTAAACAAATTATGTAGCTTGAGATTGTTTCAGCCATTTGTTGCAATGGAAAAACAGAATGGCCGAAACAATCTGGTGGAAGTTTCATGATTGAGAATTTGTGTAGAGTTCAGCTTCACAGATCTGAGTGTTGATGATGTTCATCCTCTTGTTTCTTGTGGGGGGCTTGTTGATTCATGACAGGAGCTGCTAGGCTGCCAAATTTCCACGTGACTGTTGGGAGTGGAGGAACAAAACAGCCACCAGAATGGTATACTGAGCATGGTTAGTTGATTCCCTACCTCTTTGATTACCATTTGAACACCAAAAAAGACTTGGTTCCCACTAAATCTGATTCTCAGATGGTTCATTCAATCTGGTAGGAAGCAAGCTATTGGGGAATCACAGATACTCTGATAACAAGGAAAAGTTTTCACAGTCCCGGTTAAGAGCTCAGGATTAAGCTGTGAGCCTGCTAGGCCATATGAATACGAGGTGCAATAAAAAAAAGATCTAAGATCTTCATCTCTTTGCAACTGTGGTCAGTCTTAACAGTGGCCGGTTTTGTTGTCTTTTTGACATTTGTGCTGACCTTTCAACTTCCAGTGAACCCAGGCTTTTCAGTGCATTGACATAAATCAGGGTTGTTGCATCATGGCGGATCTTCACAGGCATTGATCTGTACCTGAGCACAGAAGTAAAAATACTGGATGTAGAAGCCAAGAGCCTGACCACATCTGCAGGAGCTACATACAAATATGAGACTGTTATTGTTGCCACTGGTGCCACAGTGAGCCTCCTTTTGCTTCCTTATTTCATAGTCTCTTGGGCATGCTTTTCTTGTGACCATTCAAATGTTGGAAACAGAAGGCAAAATGGAATGATCCTTGGGACTGGTAAGCAAATATTCACAATGTACTTTGGCTTCTGAAAAGCTTGGACTTAAAAGTTGGAGCATCTATGTTTTGCAGTTTGTTAGGCTTGCTGATTCTGGTGTACCTGGAGCTGATGCCCAAGGTATATACTACCTTCGAGAGATTGATGATGCTGATAAGCTCCTAGCAGCCATCAAGGATAAGAAGGATGGTCCAGCCGTGGTCATTGGAGCCGGTTACATTGGCTTGGAACTCACTGCTTGCTTGGTCAAGAATGATGTCAAGGTCACAATCGTCCATCCAGGGCCTCATTTCAGTAAGTCCTTTGCTCTTCAACCTGGAACCATTGTCAAAGCACTGTATTGACAGAAATTGCAAAATGTATTGGGGTCTAAACACATGTTTTCTTCCTGTGTCCATGTTGCAGTGCCCCGATTGTTCACCCCAGAGCTTGCAGCCTTTTATGAGGGCTACTATGAAGCCAAGGGCGTGACCATTGTCAAGGGACCCAGAGCAACAGAGTTCGAGAAAGATGAAAGTGGACAAGTCAGTTAGAACCCCAACTGCCACAAAGAATGCTTCTTTGAGTGGCATTTACCTGTGTAATTTTGACTAACAACAACAACGAATTTGTCCTATTTTCTTACAACTGGGAAAACTTCACTGCAGGTTAAGACAGTGAAGCTGAAAGATGGCACCACATTAGCAGCAGACATTGTGGTGGTGGGTGTGGGGGCTAAGCCCCGACTGGAGCTCTTGAAAGGGCAAGTGGCAGAGGAGAAGGGAGGATTCAAGGTAACCATATTTCTTTTGTATATATGAAGAATCACTTGCACTCAAGTTAACCACACTTCTTCAGTATTCCAGAGAAAAGCTGTAACTCAATTTGCTAAGTAGAATAGTACCTGCTTGTTGCAATTCCAACACATTGCACTGGTGCATGAAGACCATCCTGTCCTTGCAATTCACAATGTGTGGTTTTAGCTGATGTGAGTTGGCTTGTCCCACAGGTTGATGGATTCTTCAAGACCAGTGTTCCCCATGTGTATGCAGTGGGGGACATAGCTGCTTTCCCTTTGAAGAAATATGGTGACATTAGGAGAGTGGAGCATGTTGATCATGCACGGAAATCAGCGATTCAGGCCGTTCAGGTTCGTTATCCAAACCCCTTTTACCTTTCTCAAAATCCAAAAATAACCCACCAAATGTATCTGATCAGAAGCATTTTTTTCCACCCATTTTTTTCTTCTTTTGAGTTCACTTTGACAATCAATTGCAGGCAATCAAGGCAGAGGAGAGAGGGGAGACAATTCCTGAGTATGATTACCTCCCATATTTCTACTCGAGGTCATTTGACTTGTCTTGGCAATTTTATGGTGACAATGTTGGTGAGGCTGTAACCTGGGGACGGGAGGCAGCACAACTATCATCTTCAAAGTTTGGTACATACTGGATCAAGGATGGGAAGGTTGTGGGTGCATTTTTGGAGGGAGGCTCACCTGAGGAGAATAAGGCAATAGCCAAGGTTGCCAAGGAGCAACCAGCTGTAAGCAGCAAAGATGAGCTTCTCTCTGCAGGTCTATCATTTGCCACCACGATCTGACTGTTACAGAGAACCTGTTTTGCCACAGTTGTGAAGTAAATTGTCCTCAGTACATTATGAAACAAAACAAAAATTCTAAAGAAATGATAAGTCTAGTGTTGCAATGGTTCTTAATCATGGACAGACACTTCTGGCAAAAACACTCATTGATTGGAAGCAATGAAGTAACTGTAAGAGTCAACTAAGGTATGTAGCAATTGCAAAACCCAAACAGTACAAAGAGGTAGTGTGTATTATTGTGGCATCCATAGAGTATGATATTTACAGCATTGCTTAAGGAGAGGTAGATTGCATTCTTCAGGTTGTATGTCACCTGTCTCCCAATGTATGGCACTTTGTGTATTCTATGTGAGTAAATATACAATCTTCCAACACTGATTGAGGATGCTGCTGTCTTAACATATGCTTCCTTGATGATACTGGCCTGCAGTGCTAAATACAGCCTTGTTTTCTGAATGCCATCTCATAAGAAGCAATTCTGAAAATCTGAGAAAGCAGCAGAATGTTGAGATGCTCAGAGCTGATTCACAACAATCTGCATATGAATCACTTTCATAGATGCAGCTGCTGTCATTGTGTATTCAAATCATTTTCACAAAAAAATGGAACACTGCAAAAAACTGCTGATCTGCAGCAATGTAATTTTGAGGCAGTTCCTAAGTGCATGACATCATGTCTGAACTTTCTGATTTGCATTTGAGACACAGAAAACAAATGTGTTGAGTCTTTCCACTCACAAAGACTTGCGGAGAGAGCAGGTACTGTCTCCCTGCAACCAAAGATTTTCCCATGATGTAAGAAAAAGCAAGCACTACAAATAAAGAAAGCACCTAAGACATAGTCCAGTTTCTGTCTCTGTACAACCAAGGATTGTCCTGTAATGTAAGAAACAGCAAGCACTACAAACAAAGCATAAGACAAACAGTCTCTGTGCATGCAATCAAAGATTGTCGTAGAATGTATGACAAAGCAGGCACTTTGGATAAAGCACCAAACAATCAAAGTGTTACTGCAGAGGCACGGAGGAGGAATCTTCGAACTGAAGATAAGGCTTGCCCAAACATGCACACTATTCTTTGTCCACACCGAGAGGAAATTCCTGAAGACATGGATCTGTATTACCTTCAAGGGAAATACTTGCAGGGCCTGATGAAGGACATGGAAAAGCCATTCTGAATCTGTTTCCTGGAACCTTGTTTTGCAGGTGAAGCTTGCCACGAATGATGACCAACGGAATGCTCCCTTCAGCTTGCACCCTGCGCGTGCGCGCGCCCCCACACACACACACACACACACATATATTCTTGGGGACCTGGAACCTTGCAGACTCATGAGGCAAACATAATCACATGGAAGTGCTGGCAGACAAGGAGAGAATCAAAGAATTCATATTATTCCTAACAGCAGGAAGAAACTTTCTTCAAACATGGGATCAAACAGAGGGCGGGCGAAGAAGGTGAAGTAATAAGTGTGTGTACAAAGGGATGTGTGGTGGGAGCCCTTGGAACAAAACCACCTCTAGACGATTGTGTCTCATGTTGCCTCCTGTTGTCATGTCCGCATTTTGCACGTTTGCAACATGTATTCTTTGTTTTCCATGGCAGTCTAATCCACAATGAATGACATGGAGTTGCAGCAGTACAATTTTCTCGACACGAAATTGCAAGCCCCCGGACTCTCTCCCGCCACTCTTGTTGTTCTGAGGCTTATCCTCACAAAGCTGGGCCCTTATCTCCCTCGACTTTTGGAAGTCCTTCTTCTCATGAAAATAGTCGAGTTCCTCCCGCATTTCTTTCTTCCTGCTGCAGCAAACATGGGACGCTAAACGCCCCCCTAAAGAGCTCTGTCCGGCGCTGGTTTCGCTCTGACAGTGCAGCCCAGTTGAAAACTTTATTGGATTTTCAGGGCATTCTTGGTGGTGTTGGAAAGCCCTTGGCAAGTCAGATTTAATAGAGTTTATTTCATGATTTTCAGAGCTAAGGTGTAGAAGATATTGATTTTTGAGTGAATTTTTTTTAATGAAAATTCAATAAAAATTTGCAAAAATTGGGTTTGGAAGGAAAAATCAGTTGAGCCCTCTATGTGTTCACATTGCCAAATTTAGAAATCTTCAATTCTGAAAATGTGAAAAACAAAAAAAATGTGTTCACACTTGAGACAACAACACATGTTACATTAGTTAAATAAATGTTAATAATGTCTCCTCAAAATGCAAAAGGCAATACCAAGGGTAAACCTCCCCATGACCAAACACTTAAAGAGGTTAGATCCTAGAGGTTCAATAACCATTTTTTTTGGCTTTTGATTTCCTAAGAGCATATGTAAAATTGAAGTCAGGTCATCAATAGGTGTTGACAAAAATTGATTCTAACAAAGTTATGATCCCTTGGGTATCAATCCGCGTTTTCTTTTTCAATTTTTCAAAGTCACTAAAGTGGTTAAAACCACAAAGAAAGAATGTGTAATATGGTTATTTGAACCATTTTTTCTAAGAAAAGAATTGGTTATTTCTTTTTTATATTTAATTACTTGGCTACCCTTTTTTTTTTTTAAAGTTCGAGAAATTGGCAATTCTATATATCTTTTTTATAACTAATGTGACTACTCAAAACATTTGAGAAGTTTGCATTTTGACAATTAGTGGACTAAAAGGGTTGCACACTACATTTTATGCTCATTACATAATTGAGCAAGGCTCAAGCCACTAAACCACTGCTTGGGAAGTTGAACCCTAATCTCAAAAGAGACTTTGCCCAGTGCAAAGCAGTGCTCCTGCACCCAAAACCAAACACAAACCTCAACCATAATACAAACAACAAAATATAAAGTCCAAACACAAACCCCAAGCCATGTTCCTTGCTCCATGTCACATGTTGCACTCCTTATTGGTCAACAAACCTATAATAATTCAAGGAATACAAGGATTCAATAAGACATTACATCCAAAAAAAAGTCATGAATTTCAAAAGAAGAAAAAAGGTATATTCATTATAAGTGTGCATTCTACACTATGGATAATGCAAGGTACCCCAACAAATAGGGAATTGGAAATTGAAACCTAAGTTCTACCACTTGTAAAGAACATATGCTTTCAAAAATCAACATAATATCGGGCTTTCATGCTTCCCCACAAGTTGATGGCCTCTTCAAATGGGAAGTTCCCAAGTGTGTAAAATTTTTGTGCATAAAATTGAATGTGTAAATGCAAATGGCAAGTCAAGCAATTTCATAATTTGTTTTTTTATGAACACCACTACTAAAAAGCAATATTCTTCTTCCATAGACCCCAAGACTTGAACACAAGTTATTTCAACTAGTTAATAAATTTTGATAGCTTTAGCTTGAGGATTGTAAAAGAACTAATCTTAACCCACAATCGAGTCACAAGGTTGATGTCAAAAACTTCTTTCAAGACTAATTCATTTTTAAATGGTGAAAGACCTATTTGCAACCATTATCAACTTTTTAAAAAAACATTGTGCATCCAAAAGCTAACCACCAAGGAGAGCTTTCACCCACACCCCATCTTTTCCAACCTTGCAAAGGCTACAATAGGCAACTTTGATAATGATCAAGCATTAATGAAAATCATCACCAGCATTATCAAAATTTTGAGTAAATCAAACTCAATGTTGACATCAACTCATGATCTGGGAATCCATTTCATAGCTCATCCACTAAAATTTTGGCAAATTTTTCACAACTTGATTTCACATGAGCCATCACCAAAAGGAAGTGTCATAACCTTAACCTTGAGCTCATGACTAAAGCAAGGGCTTGCAAATGTGCAGGCCAAAAATGAAACCCAAGAGTCACATTTCATGTTCTCGGGAGTGCAAGAGAGTGTGAAGGAATGAACCCCCACACTCCCAAGTGAGCTCCTATTTTGGGAATTAAAGTCCAAATGGACTTTCAAATTTTCAAAAGGCGATTGTAGGGGTCAAAACTCATTGGATTGAAAGTTTCCTTATATCATTAGAAAGCTCTTGGAACTTAGATGTCTAAAATGAGCTCACATGACCCATTTGGGTTTTTAAAACATAAGTTATGGTCAAAAGAAGAAAGTTGGCCAAAATTGGCAGTTTGACTCCTGACCACTAAAAGTTGGGAATCGCCCTGATTTCCTTACATACAGATGGCATGCCACATACCATTGGAAATCTTTCAACAAGGGATACAACTTTGCCTTGGACCTCATATCAATCGGAGGTCTTCAGAAAAAATTATGGGCCTCCAAAGTTACAGGGGTCTCAAGAATTTCGAAATTCCAACTTGGGAGTTCCGAGACAAAATGACATTTGGGTGCTAGCCCCATGGCTAGGCACATAGAATACTATAAAGGGGAAGGTGGTGGCTTCCCCAAATTCGAGTCGTGGTGAGTCTTGTGAGTTCGTGGTTGCTCATGGCTCGTTCGTGCACCAAAAATGTTTCAACTTTACACTAACCAACTTGTCGTTTGGTTTGTGCAGGTCTATGTGAGTAATTGATTTTCTTATCACTCTTCCTAACCCCCATCCCGAAATTCCAACACGCCCCTTTACCCCTAAAGTGCTGCGAGCCAAGGAACGTGCCCCAATTTTATCCTTTCATTATTTCACATTTAGATTCGCAATTGAGTCTACCAAGGAGTTTGAAGGTGCGTCAGGAAGTCTAGCCTTAACACAAGTTTCAAAAAACTTGTTGTAAGACAACATTGGTTGACACACATTTAAAACCAACAAACTTGATAACAAGACAATAAGGTTTTTCACTATTTAATTTGTGCATCAATTCATTAGTAGATTTTTGCTAATGAAGGATTCAAGAAAATCTAGCTCATAAAAAATTGGGTCATCAAACTTAATTTATGGATCAAAGTAGAGTTGATAAAACTCAAGCTAACACACCTTCACCGCATCAACGAAATCACACACGAAGTTTTTAGTGACAATGTTATTTTTTGGAGCATTAGCATACATCTTTGTAATTAGGGGTGAATATTATCCCGTAACTCACTGTATAGGAAATAACATATTGATCCATCTAGTCTTCACATTCTGAAGCAACTTGTTTTTTTTTTTCCATGAACATTTCACATAGTTTTTAAAACTCAAGGTACTTCTTAAATGAATTAGAGAAAAATGCACACATAGCCTAAAGCAAAGCCTCCAATCGAACCACCAAATTGAGTTTTGAAAACACTAACACATCCAAGTTTGTTCGATGAGCAAAACAATGCACTCCCATTGCCGTTGTTTCCTTCATTTGAATAGTCACACCAATTCTTGAACCTTGGAAAACATTGTTGCCATCTGCTCCAATGGAAATGAGTTTGGTTCCCAATACTTCAACACTCACACTAACAAAAGTCTTCAAAGTTTTAAGCATGAGCTAAAGCACATTACCAGTTGTCCCCTTCACTTTAAGCTTTTCCACACAAACCAAAAGAAGGATCCTCTTCCAAGATTGAACAACATAAATATGAAAAGAGATCCAAGATGCATTATCTATGATTGTCACTTCATTTGCATTCACAGATAGGAAATTGACAACATTGATAGCATTACGAATGGATTACAACAACAAATCATTCATTAATTCAACAATACCCCAACTTAAAGAATTAGTCCAATGCTTCTAAGGTGTGTGTTTGACTTTAAGCATAGTGAATAGATCCTTTAATCCCTCACAGTCCGTCATTGTTTGACCTCTAAACAACAAATGAAACATTACAACGAAGTACATTTTTTTTTCTTATCACGAGGAACTTTTGCAACAACAACATCCAAACTTGAATGACGATTTGCAACAATGTAATTTTTTTCATTCTAAGCATGTTGGCTTTTAGGATCAAAATAAAAATAACCAACCTCCACACCACAACTAGGAAATTTGGCTTTGTGCCTACCAAAATGCTTGAGCAAACTATCAAGTTTAGGAACCAACAGCTTTTCTTTCCTTTCTACTTTCAAGTAGATTCAATAACATCTTCATAAGAAGGCAGAATACTGATATCGGGATCTACTTTGAGGCAAATGGTCATGGCACCATTCTGTTTAATCAGAACTTTTCAAAAATAAAGGATGCTTCAGTGTAGCAGAAAGGTTGGATCTACTTCCCCTACCTTTCTGACCTGTGTTGTGGTGGATGCATACAGGATGGATATTCTGCAGCTACCTCAAATTGAGGGTGGGATGTTAGTCCCTGAAGATAGGATAGATATACCACTTGAAGATTTTCTTGCACAGAAAAGCGTGAAGAGTTTTCCAAAGCCAAATCGCATTTGCCAGCTAGTGTCAATTTAGGCTTTTCCCTGCATCTTTTGTCATGAGTATGGGAAAATAAATGGTCATGAGCTGCCTGATGGTGCTCAGCTTCTGCAAAATAACACAAGACACAGGAAGGGTGATCAGGAGGCTGTTGGCAGTGGAATCATGTTTGTTGGCTCTCAATGGACCTATCATAACAGCCTAAATTTCTGTGTCCATGTTGCTTTTCTTTACTTGATCATCTGATGATTGCAAACACATTTGATCCCAAGTAGGTGAAGGCAAAGGATCAGGTAGTCATCATCACCACAGCTGATGAGACCTGTGTTGCCTCCCCATCCTCATTACAAGAAGCATTTGACACAGAAGTTGGTAAGCTTTTGTTTGTTTTCATAATTGTAATGGCTTGTTTCATCAGACTCTGTCAACAGCTTTGACAGACAGAAGAAAACAAAGAGCTTCTTGCATTCTGTGGTGATAATAGTTTGAACTTTCAATTCTTCTAGATTACAGTGCGTCTCATTTGGTTACCATCAACAGAAGATCTCCCATAATTCTCCTAAACTCAACATAAGCTATACGGTTCATTTTTCTGTTGCAGGGAAATATGAAGTTGGGTGCACATTTGTTAAGCCTTCAGGAACAGAGGATGTGGTATGTGTGTATGCTGAGGCATCATCACAGCACAATCTGCAGATGCTTTAGCCCAGGCTGTTTGTGTCCAAGTTTACCATCTTGCAGGAGGCATTGGCCCTGAACCATTAGTGTGACAGGAAGTTAGCAAATTTGCAGAAAGTGCTTGTTGTCCCTTAACCATTTGACAGGAAGTTAGAAAAGTTTGCAGGAGTGCTTATCTCTGCCATTCGCATGTTTCTGTTGTGGCAACATCTTGCATACCTGAGATTCATAACCTTACCATTCTTGCTTTCAGATTCTCCACAGATGGAAAAGTGGATCTCTGGCTTGACTGTAAACTGTTCGGGTCTCTTCTCAAAAGATTCTTGAAAAGGGCAGCTTATGTTGTGCATAGGTAGGTTTGTGAATAAGAAATTAGGGTTCCCATCTGCAAAGAGATTGCTGCTGGTGCTGATGCTCTAGTGTCATCTGCATTGAAGGTTGCCATGGTTGAGGTGCTTGCCAGTGTTGAGCTGGCTTCTGCACAAGTACTGTGATTCCAAGAAGATTGACAAACACATGTACCACAACATGTACATGAAGGTGAACACGTTGAAGAACAAGCATATCCTGATGGAGAGCATTCACAAATAAAAGCCTGAGAAGGCTCACTAGAAAATGCTCTTACCTTTTTAAGACCAGGTGCGCAAAGAACAGGCTATCAGGGAGTCCAAGATTGCAACACATGAAGAGCGATTGGCACAAGGATTGGAGGGAGAAGTTGCTCCCACGACTGATGTACCCCAGAAGAAATCAAAGAATTGATAAATCTGCCCAACCATTGTTGGATTATGATGTACACCACCAGAACTTATTATATAAGGTGTTGGGCAATCCTTCGATTATAACTTTACATCAACTTGATCATAGCCTTTTTTTCTATCTTCGGAATGATAGCATTTTCAATATTTGCCCTAAATTTTTTTTAAGGTTGTCTGCACTGCAAACTGGATGCATTCTCTTCACATCACATGTGCCACAGTTGTGGCAGCTGGAACAATTCTGATTGATGTCATGGAATGGTGCAAAAAATGAGCCTAGAATGGGGGTAGCAAACCATGACATCAATGCTGTCAAGTTTTGGAAGTCTGATGCAGGATTACTTGGATGTACAGCTGCATTGTAAGCTGAATTTTTCTGCAGTCCTGCATTCTGTCCTTTGTGTGACTTATGTTCATTGCTAAGATTTGTGTAAGACTTTTTCTTCCAATAGTGCTGGGCCTAAACCATAAGGATGAATGATGCATTGTTTTTTCAATAAAAAATGCTGCAGATTGATGACTGGAAGGATGTGAACTTGGTAGGCTAAGCTTGTTTGGTATGTAACAATTGCCATGTCTGGGTCTGTAGGGTTTTAAATCCACAATATGTGCACAACTCTGGTTTGAACAATGTATGGATGTATTGTATCTTTGGGACATTTATGTTGATCAGTCTTTTCATAAGGGGGTTTCCTAAACCCATATCTTGAAATTGAAGGAAGAAAGGTATAGAAAACAATAGGAACCCCCCCCCACCCCAAGGTGAGCAAAAGAGCAACCTATGTCTCAATAGTAAAATGAAATGAGCTTCACAAATGACTTATGATTGTTCAACTGTCAACTCACATAATAGAGATCTGCCAAAGGCAAGCTCTTGCGACTAGGATCTTAGCTCTCCAAGTGTGTTGCCATGACAGCCCACCCACTATTTCAATGGTGGCCATTCAAATGTTTGCTGTTTGTATGTGAATAATGGGTCTGCTCACTTACTAAATCCTAGTGCAGGGACCCACCACTCTCATGACAAATACATAAAGTTGAGAAAAGTTGCAAAGATATGGAAATGCTTTAGCAAGAAATGAAATGAGTTCAGAATAGTGGGTGGGTGGATGAATTTCATAGCAACTCTGAATCCTTAGGTGTCTCCTGCAGCAGCCTTCAACCTGATGAGGAGGAGGAGCAGCAGCAGCAGCTTGGTCATGGCATCATCCCCCACAAGTTTCCCAATAAGTCAATTTAGGATATTTTGAAAGGTTTAGGGAGAGCTCTTGCACACCCTTCTTGTCTTACTTGGATTGTAGGTAGGATAATGTCTCATCTGACAATGCTATATTCAAATCCTCAAATTGACTTCTGGGACCACACAAAACTGCTGTAAAATGTTATTTGGCAGTCGTTCTATGTGGAAATCAGCTTTTGGCAACATCTCAGACTAATGGGGATCAAGAGTACATCACACAGCCAAAAGCCGAAGTCCCAATTAATAATATAATAACACAGATCTGATCTAATCCCTGCTACAACAGAATGTGATTTAGGCACATCCAATTTCAAAGTACTAAAAGCTTGGGTGGAGCTAGAGAAGAGGTTAGAAGATCAAGTCAAATGGGGAGAACTTGATTAGCCTAAAGGGAGATAGAAAAATGGGGTTTTGAGAGAGCAAGTTAAAAGAGGTGTCAGAGTTTCTCGTTCATGGCTCTGGCAACAAACAATACACAGCTAGTTCTAGGTGGGAAGGGCACACTCATCATGCACTCCTTCCCAATAACTGTTCAATAGATGGTCCAACAACCATCCGTGTGCTGGTGTGATCCCAGTGTTCAATGCAGAAAGAAAGCTGTGCCAGACTCATGTGTTGCACGGGAGTTCAACTTCTTCTAGAACATGATCCAACATGAAAAGAGGAGAAACAGACAAAAGACCCAAGTGCCAGAGCTCATATAGTACACAATACTACTATTCACAGTGTTGTTTATGTTTTCTTTTGGTTTCCTTTAAGAGCACATGCAAACCATAGCTCCACTCCCATTTGGACCTCCAACGTTGTTTCATGGGTTTAGGATTTATAGGGTTGATGGGTTTAGGGTTTAGAGTGTTAATTGTTTCCCTGGTCCCACCCATAAACCCTATAAACCCTAAAAGCCATCACCTAGGGCCAATCACTATGGCCAGCCACTATCAGAAACTAGTCAATCTTTTGTATTGGGCCTTGTGAAGATTGCTCCACACATTCACAAGTTTAAAGTTTAGGATTTAGGGTTTTGGGGTTCCAGGTTTAGGGTTTAACCTTAAACCCTAAACCCTTCTTAATCCAGTGTTGGGTGAGTGTTTAGTTTTGGCAGGTTAGAACTGCCAGTTATGGTTAGGAAAAATCATTGTTGGCCAATTCTTGATTTTAAAAGAAACCTTCAATCCTGATTCTACCTTTTTTCTTTTTCTTTTTTTTTTTTTGGGTTTTCAATGAAACCTTGAGTTTGGTGGTCCCGAGACCAGGTTTTTAAAACCATTTCTAAAACCTTTGATTCTGATCATTTTCACAAATGATTTTAAATCATTTTAGTTTAAGACAAGCTTTTTGATTCCATCTTCATTACTCTGTAGAACTAAATAAAACAAAATTATGGTAATATTAGTTGGTTCAACTATACACATCGTTCAAGATAACAATTATATAATATTAATTATGTACAAACAATCAAATACAATAACTTGTTTCAAATGTTGGGCTAAGTTCATTTTTTAAAATAAAATTGTAATTATATACCTAAAAAAACTTAAACCTTTTTTAAATAGGATAACACCCGCTTAGTTCAAGATCTAATTCAACTTTGAAAAGAGGCTAATTCCCTGACTAGGTTCCAAATGGCAGTTCTAAGAAAAATTTGGAACCTCCAATCCAAAGACCCTAAAACCTAACCTTTAACCTCAACCTTTTGAAATCCAAGAACCTGCCAACACTTGTAAAAACCAAACCAACACTAGGTCTCATTTTTTAAACCAAAACCAACCAAGTTCTAAGGGTTTAGAACCAAACTAAAACTGGGTTCCTAGGAGGTTTTTAAGAACTGGAATTGATAGTTTCAGAAAAAATGTGTGTGTGTGTGTGTGTGTGTGTGTGTTTTTTTCAAAGAAAAAAATCAAGGGCTAACTAGAGGTTAACCATCGATTTTGGTCCAAGTTACCTACAATTGGGAACTAGGTCTGATTTTTAGAATTGAAAACAAAAATCAAAACCAATTTTTTATTGAAGAACTGGAGCCAAGACCAAAGGAATTGGCTTGTTTTTATTTATTCAGCTGTCATGATACCCTAATACCTTGGTCATTTCAACACATGTCCTCTAATAATTAATTAATTAATTTTGAATTTTTCATTTCAACAAATGGATATTCCTAAATATTCACTATTATCCTTCACAATAATTTTTTGATTTTGAAAAATTAATTTTTGAAAATTTCAACATTTCTGAAAATAATATAATTAGTGTCGAATTGGCCAAGGTACTAGGGTATATATGTTCACAGATTGCAAGCATTTTGGAGGACGATAACAACAACAAAAGGGGTTGTGGGCCAATGGGAAGAGACCCTGTACCTGCTTCATGACTTGGATATCTATGCTCTTTGTAACAGCTAAAGATAATCAAAGTCATGTAGGTAGCATGATTGAATTTGTGTTGCCATGTACATGACTTTTCCATCATGCTCACATTGCCAACTTTAATTTCTGAATGAAAGGAGCATGACTTATGAGCTCAAAAACAAACTAAATACCTACAATCAAACTATGCATGTTGAGAACTGAGAGCTAGGAATCATGGTCACACAAAAAATTACTTGAACCCTAAAACCTACCTTCACAATGAACTAGGTGGTTCTCAGGCTGGATATTCCAAAAAATTGTCTCTTATGCATACAGGTAGGTATTACAGTTATCTGTAAAGTGGAGTCTCTTTGGGCCTGCTTTCACCCCTTATCCCCTCTTTCAGTGGTATCCGCAAAGTAATGAAATTTTATTAAATCTCACTATGAAATGCTGAAACTCAGCATTCAATGCACAACGTTTGAGAGTAATTATAGTACTTGTACGAGTAGGAGCAGCGAAAATATATGTAGCAGCAAGCGGAGGCGCTCAGGAAAAAGGCGAGACCGTATGAAACTCAGTTTACCACCAAAATTGGTGGAAAATCTAGTTTGGGTCCCAGTTATTTCGCTTTGTAAAATTTTCATTCACAGTTACATGTTTGATGCCCTATTATGCCACAACAACTGGCCGTTTCCGCCCCCCAATCACAGGACCTGACGGATAACTCTATTATCAAAATAATGCCTGGGAATTTTGGTAATTGGCTTTAGGGTTGCAAATTCATACCAGGTGAGTTGGGTGCATGAATTTTTCAATATCTGATTATTTGATATCTTTAGGGGGGGAAAAAAACATTACAAATACCCTCCCCAGTTGGGCATTAAAAAAATTTAAGAATTGGTCGACACTTGTTTGAAACCATGTTCACACTATTTGAAGGTTCTACTTCATCCAGAGTATACACCATACAAGCCATTTTAATACTACCAATCAACCTACTCTTAGGGATTCTACAAACAATAGGCATGACAATATTAGTATGTTGAACTCAACTATTTTGGTGTAGGTCTAGTAATGCATGCAAACTATAAACTATTCACATGACAAAAATGCATGGAAAGAAGTGCCAAATTTTACATTTTTTGAGTGGAATATTTGCAATTTCTTTTCCCATATAATAAAGGGATCATTATACAACTATAGTTTCATTGAACTAAAAATGCTTGTGCATGTGCATATCACATGCAGGGTTTATCTTTTCCAATTGCATGAGAACTATAGTTGTATTGAATTTTTTTCCTTTAAAATATCATAATTAGTTGAATCCACACTAGAAAAACAATTTTTTTTACCAAATTTTGTCAAATAATGACAAACTTTACAAATCACATGTGAAAGGCACATGCAAAGGAGTTGTATTTTAATTCCTTTATTCACTTTTACAACCATTTACCTCTTATGAAGTTTAAGCTTTGAAGTATATTTTCATTTAACTCATCCCCTTTGAGTAAGACAAGTGGCGCCAATGTGTAGAAGTTTCAAGTAGTTAACCAAGTAACCACATATGGGATTCCTTTTCTAAGCTATTGCAATGATCTTTTCTCAAGAATAGATTCTTTTCAAACACCATCTTTTGCTATAAAAAAAACTCATTTTGGGTTCATTCTTTCCTTGTTTAGACTAACATATATGGGTCCTTTGAATGCCATTAGGTTGTGGAGGTTTTTGAAGAAAGCATTAGAGTTAGTGGAAAGTTCACCAAACACTCATGGAACAGGATCTTAATGTGGTGGACATTTAACTAGAAAATAACACATATTATAAATTAATTTTATAATGTTCTCTATTTACACCCAACCTCTTGGTCTATAGAACATAGAATAAAAAAAAACCACTTGTGTGGCTTGTGCCAACTGGGCCAAGTGTGAATAGGACTATGTGACTGTTTTAATTGTGAAAATGACCTTGACCATAGAGCTCCCCAATTGTGAAATGAATTACAATTAAGATTTAAATTAATTTCCAATGACAAAGTTTACTCAAACTCAAAATGTAATGTCTCCCCCCACCTTATTAGGTCTAAAAATTATGTAATCTTCTCCAAAAAAAAATCCCAATCATCAAGGGCTTTTTAAAAGTATCAAAAAGCTTGCTCAAATTTCCCTAAAATTTGTAGTTTCAATTTTGCTGAATTTTTTTTTTCACAAAATTATCCAATATTCATTAACTCTTGCACCATAAGTCTAAGCATTACAAAATCACATCAATGCACCCCCCCACCCCCCACCCCGCCTACTCATTGACCACCTTTCAACAACAATACTCAAAGTGCCTTGGAAAGCACTAGTATGGTTTGGGAGATCTCAATGGGACAAACAAAACTTCCTTCCTTCCTTCCTTCCTTAATAGATAGATTATTAAAGGTGTTGTACATGATGGAAACACATGCAATAAAGATAAAAGCAATAATTGAATTACCCACTAATTGGTAGTAGTCCCATGTATGCTTGGCTGGTGACTCAAACAATAAGAAGAGTAATTTCAAACCCTTGAGGCTTGTCACTCCCAAAAACAAAATTTAGTCACAATCTTATTGTGACTTACCAACAGCAAAACACTTAAATAGGTAACCAACATTGGATCAAAATCACATAACCCACCACCCAACACTGGATTAAACATATAGACACACTTAGTGCAATTTTGTTGGTAGTTTGTACCAACAAGGAAGAAATTGGAGATGGTCCACTTGAAGTGAGTTGCAATTGAGTGTTTTTGCTTTTTGTCTTTTTGCAAATAAAGAGGCAATCAATCATTTGAATGTCAATCCATCACACTTCCCCAAAACATAGCATGCATGCACAAGATGCTTAAGTAATTGTCACTCAAGACAGACTCAAGATAGATTTATCCCTTCGGACTATTAGAGTTTCAGCATTTAATGCACGAGGTCCGAGATTAATTATAGTAGTTGTACAGTTAGGAGCAGTGAAAATATATGCAGCAGCAGTGGAGGCGCTCAGGAAAAAGGAAATACAGGATGAAACTCAATTTAGCCTACCACCAAAATTGATGGTTTTCTGAGTTTCATGTTAATGTATTTTTTTGCAGGTTTTTTTTATAAAATTTTACCCTGTCTATGACCAAACTCAGGGTTCTGGTGCTGTGTTTTTCTTACTTTATGGATAACTATATTGACCCTAAGATTCTTAGGGTCATCTGATCTTCCAAATGCATGCCTTTAGCATTCTAGAGAACATTTTGGAGGTTTAGCAAATAACTTAGTCCTCAAAGTTCCTAATATCTTAGGGTTCTAACCTAGGAGCATTTTATGGGTTAGGGCTTGTAAATAACTTTAAACAATGGGACCTTAAGAATGGTTTTGGGTAACATTGAGATCACAACTTGGAGATTTCTACTTTGGATTGTGTAGGATGAAACAGGAAATCACCCTTTTCTTGCAAATTTGATCACTCCAATATAAGTAATGGGAAAGGCCAATAAAAAGGTGGGGAACTGAACCAAGTCAATCTATTAAACATGAATGACAAGCTCCTTAGGTTAGAAGTCAATATTTATACCCATACAAAGATCTCATAATATGGTCTAGTATGGATATGGATGAAATGAATGGAATCCATTAATTCATTCATTCATTGGGAAAATTTGATACACTACCCAATTGTCAATCAAGGTCCTTATTTGTTGAAGTCATTAATTTTGACTCCATGTGACCTACAACTCTCCCTCCTCAAGTAACACATATCTCAATGTTTGTTCATCAAATTTCAATCATCATCCACAAGACAAAGGCTTAAATTCTAAAGAATAGAGACAACTTTTGGACTCATTTGGAGACATGATGATTAGACAATTGGGAACATCCTTGGATCAAATTTAGTAAGAGTTCTTTTGACAAATTATTGACTTCTTAAACCAAATTTTGGAAGAAAATTGCAATGACATTCAAAATGTGTGTGTCAACAACTTTTGGAATTTACAAAAAATCAATGGAGGAACTATGGGACTTTCCAAACATGTTATTGCTAGCAATATAGAGAAATGTCTATGGAGAAATTGGGAGTCACATGGTGCCCATCCTCTAGCAAGTTTCAACTCCTACGATTGTTCAAATGCAATAACTACCTATTGTTAAGGACATGTCTACAAGTTAACTTCATGGTTTTATGGGATGAAAAATGAGAGAAAAGATGAATTAACAAGCAAAATTAAAGAAAATAATAGCACAAAAATATGACCATACAATGATTCACATCAAATATGTGAAATTGCAATTGGATTCCCATGTAACTAATTGAATTTCCCACTCTTTCTTAATCTCTAGGAAACCCATGCCAACAATTCTAAATTGCAAAACATTATACTTGGTTTAACATTACAATTTTCATAGTATGGTTTGCATAATGATAACATAAAACCCAATCAACAACACCAAGATTAGCCTTTTCTGTACAAGCGATATATAGTCAAAATGCAAAATAAAAAGTAAAAAGTTAAATAATAAATGATTTTGGAGATTTTCCATCACCAAAAAGAGGGGGGACATATTCACATATGTGGTTGGCATCATGTAGCCAAACATATAGAAAGATTATTAAAGATTTGTATTTTGTTTTTGATTTATAGTCAAATTTGATTAAATTTTCCTGAGGATGATTGTCATTTTTTAAACATCTTCCAATGAATGATTGCCATTTTAAATACAAACAATTTTTTAGGGAAAAAAAAATGATCAAGACACACAAACTAAACTTAATTTCCAAAGTGTGGTTGAGCTTTAACAATACACAATTTGTCATTTTAATCATTCCTTATTTTCGTATTTGGATTGGAACAAATGTGTCACACATGATTTACTTCCAACACCTTTCCACACATGCATGTAACAAACAAAGTAGCTTAGATCTCCATTACTACCCAACAAATGGCATGACTCCAAAGTCATCATTTAATTATATCCCTAGCATGTACGAATTCAAATTGATGCATAGCAACTATGATACACATAACATCATCCCATGAAACTATTATATAATCAGTCAACAAGACACTAAAATTTCCTTTTACTTTAAATGCCTAACCCAAAGAGTATGACTTTTATGCAAAGATAAAATCACAACATATACATTTAGCACCTAATAGCCTATTGGATTACATATAACAAAATAATATTCATGTTGTTAATTAATCTATGGACATCAATCAAAATTTCCAATAGAATTATAATTGTCATTTATTTTTGGGAATTAACCAAATTTGTTAAATCAAATTTGAGAAAATTTTATGAATAGATTGGAAGGAGAATAAAGAAGAATTAAAGTTAAGGATATAATGTGTGTGGGTTGTTTTACTATATTTGAACATAAATGAGTTTTGCCAATTCTTGCATAACATTTAAATTAATGTTGAAATAGTTATGACAATTAATAAAGGTGATTAAGGAACATTATTGAAGACATTGAATTGCAATTAACCTATATGTGTGTGTGGTGGGGAGGGGGGATGGGGGGAGTAACACCATGGTGGGGTTGGGAAAAGAATTTTAATATTGGAAAGCCCCTTATGAATGGATTATATAATTTTTTTTCTTTTTTTTACTCGTTTTCTTGAAATTTGTATTAACGAGGTTTTAACTTTTAGAGCCATTTTCATTTTTCGATTGAGGTCACTTTGGATTTTCATTTTTTTAATGGAATATAAACTTGAGTCACTTGTATTTGGTCCCAAAAAAAAGTTTGTCATGAAAAAGTTGTTTCAAAGTTTATGTGGGTAAGAATGTTTCATTGAATGAAAAGAAAGTTAAATTAATTTATGTGAAGATTTTGACCATACCTTTTCATATTATTTAGGACAAAAAACTAGACTATAAAACCAAAGGAAATGATCCCTAAATGAGTTGAAGATTTCCCTTTTGTAGTGATTTGAGAAAATAATAATGCATTATTCAATTGTGTGTAATTTTATGTTTGAACAAAAGATTTGCTTTGTGTGGTTTACAATTATGTATATAGGAAGCATTCTCATTAAAGAATTTCATTTCACCATAACAATGCATCCATTGGTGTAACAACTACGAATAGGAGATGTTGATAAAACAAGATTATGGCTTATTTCCACTTGCTTAGGGTTCTTACATTGTAATTTTTGTTGCAATAGTGATATTACACAAAAAATTTCCCATACTCCATGAGCACAATATTGAGCCAAGGAAGCACCTTCATTTAACAAAGCACAAGAGTATCACAAGGTTGTTAGTTGTTATATTGTTTTACATCCATTCAATTTCTTTTTCATGTCCATGTATTGATTTGAAATTCATATCTTAATTGGTTTTTTTTGTTTTGTTTTGGCCTATGATTTATAATCACTACCATCCTTTCAAGATCTACACCTTTGTCACTAACATATTTAGCATTGACATCATGATGAGTAGTAGTTTCACACTTTTTGGTCCAATTGAACATTTTTGTTTTATAAAACCAATTCGATTTTGGTTGAACAATTGAAATTAATTGACTTCCATATGACTAAGTTTTTTTTAGTAATGGATCCATTAAACCTATGTGGGACCATTGATTCTTCTAGCATCAATGTCTTGTTATTGAACTTTTTCGCAAAAAAAATCCTAATAAAAAACCTTTTAATGGAAGCTTCAATTTTGTTTCCACTTTTGTTTCATTAATGTATTCCTTTTTAGTTCCACTTTGAGTTCAACTTAATTTCCAAATAATTATAATTTGCTTCAACACTCTTTTTTTTTTGGTGAATGGTTACTAACGATTGAGAATTTGAAGTCTATTAAATTTTTTCACTACTATATTAACATTGCCTTCTCCTTCTATCTTCATAATGAATGGTGTTTTTCCTTTGTTGTTTTTAAATATGTTGCCAACGTTGATTGAAATGCAAAGGATGATTATTCGATTGAACACATGAATTGAAACATTCAATCAAATGAGAATATTAAATAAACCATGAAACCAAAAAATGTAGGTTTATTGAATCAATTACACATTCTTAATGAGCTATAAAAGCTTACCAATTGTGTTGGCAATATTTCCCCCATATGAATAGATAACATTAAAATATTGAAACTTTGGGTTCACTTTCTAGCTCTTCACAACCAAGCTGTAAGGTTTTGAAGGAGGCATTACTCTCTTTATAATATACATAGGAAGCTTCAAGGCGAAGATTACATCTTTTCTCCACCTTTCACCTTTCCTCCTTAATTGCATTTACTACTTCCTTTTCCAATGCCTTCCATTATGTTGGAACAAATAGTAGTATATAAGCTTGGAAAACTTTTTATGTATAACTTGTTTACAAATGTGATTCTTTTTATATTAGATTCTTGTTTTACTTATATTCTTACCATATCAAACTTTTGTTGCACTTTTGTTATTAGTCCATTGGACTCCTATTTCACTTATACTCCTAATAGATCATATTTTTGTTTCCATTCCTACCATATTTTATTATTTCACTTTTGTTGATATTGGATTAGACTCCTATTTCACTTGTGTTCTTATCATATTAAATTCATGTCTCACTTTTACATGCTCATATCTCACTTTCAACACACGTAAATTAGGAATTGGCAAATCTAAGAAATTTTAAAACTCCTTTTCCACACATGCTAGTAGAGAGTTCATCCTTTAATTCATGAAAGAATAAATGAGGTGAGTGGGATCTATCCAAGTGAATTAAACTTGGGCCTTTTCAAGTAAGTTGTTGTGATGCACAATTTTGGGGGGGAATATAAAGATGTAGTTTTGTCTTGAATGTGCATGTTGTGAATTTTAATATCTTGATTCTTTCTAGAAGTATTTGATAAATGAAGTCTTATGGTTTACCTTAATTGCCTTCATGACAAGGATCTATTAATTGTGAACTAATTATGGGTATCTTGTTGTCAATCCCATTACCAAATAAATATGGACTCATTTTTATACACCTTCCTTACTTATGTGCTTAATTAACAATTCATTGCCAAACATAAATAAAAACAATTTTTGTTCTAATTTTTATTAAAAATTACAATCTCCACCCATTACCAAATGAGATTGGAAAATGCTTAAATGCAATCCATTTCTTATTGTGCACAAATGACCACGTAATTATCAAACACATTGTTCCAAATGAACATCTACAGTATTTTGATTGTGGGGGTATTCTAGTACCATGATTGAACATATAAAATTCTTTCATGAGTAAGTGGTGTTAAATTTTCAACTAGAAATATTAGAAACCAAACGATTGGACTTAGGTTATGCTTGATTGGATACCAATTAGGATTTGTTTGTTTACCAAACATTCAATCACCAATGAGTGTCTAGTGAAAGGTAATCCTACCATAGATGGTGGAACACCAATTGAATGGTGTAAATTCATGGAAGATGTGTTTTCAATTTGTTAATTTGTTGATGGTATGTAGGCAAAAGTGTTTATTGATCATGCAGCTTGATTATCATCCTACATGAATATCATGATTATTGGAATTAATGTTTATGTAATGATTCATTCAAGGGGGGAAATACAATAATTTATAGTAATTTTGGACAAAATCTATATAAGAAATTTTGTCTTTTTTTGGGGCATTTGGTAGGCATATGAACAACTTTTTTTTTTCGTGGAATCAATTCTTAAACATATGTTGGAAATAAGGTGTTCTTTGAGGTTTTTCACAATCAAGAGCAAGGTTATGTAGAATACAAGGAAATTCTTCATTTCTTAATTTAAAACTCATT
>Ga0209611_10003808_pt1 | contig 26012 bp, 16 predicted proteins | sample S1TSphgellanicum_3_FD_187693 | JGI IMG/M metagenome (GOLD analysis project Ga0209611, IMG submission 187693) | Host-associated microbial communities from peat moss isolated from Minnesota, USA - S1T2_Fc - Sphagnum magellanicum MG (SPAdes) (version 2) | ecosystem: Host-associated > Plants > Peat...
AGCACAGGCGGGGGGGGCCAGCACGGGCCAGGGGGGGGGGCACGAGCGGAGAAGGACCGGGCGGGGGGAAACTCGACGGATGCATTATGCACTAGGTTCACACTAGTATTTATGAGGGTAGGAAGGTGAGTAGGGTAGCTATGTGTGAGGTCAGGTCCAAAAAAAAACAATGAAAAACAAACCCAAAAAAAAAAGGTATAATGGTTAGCAAGGAAAAGAAATGGATTGTGATGAACCCCATCTGGCATTGAATGAAAAAATGCAGCCCATCCAGTGGATAGAACAACCAATTGGTGCATTGGTGGCTCTTGGTTCACTATGGCCCCAAATAGGAAGTAAATCGCAATTGCAAATCTCCACCTCTTCCTATTTTTTCATGTGTAAACTACTACCTATGTAGGGTATGATGTGAACCAACACCCGCCCATATTGGTACCATGGTCAAAATCCCAAATTTCATTCAAGTTATTTTTTAAAAATGATTAAAAAAACCCAAATTTCATTTAGATTTATTTTTTAAAAGAAATATTATATAAATCCCAGATTTTATTGAAATTATTTCTTAGAAATTTCAGGTTTGTTTTAAATTGTTTTTAGAAATATTATGAAGTCTTAATTTTCATTAGAAATACTATTAAAATCCCAAATTTCATTTGAGTTAATTCTTAGAAATATTATAAAATCCCAATTTTCATTTGAATTATTTCTTAGAAATATTATAAAGTCCCAATTTTCATTTGAATTATTTCTTAGAAATGTTATTAAAATCCCAAATTTCATTTGAATTATTTCTTAGAAATGTTATAAAGTCCCAATTTTCATTTAAATTATTGTTTAGAAATATTACAAGTATCTCAGATTTCATTTAATTTATTTCGTGGAAATTTTATAGAAATTCCAAATGTCATATTAAAATACATATTTAGAAATATTGTAGAAATCCCGAATTTCATTGAAATTATTTCCTGTAAATATTATTACAATTCCAATTTTCATTTAAATTATTTCGTAGAAATACTATAAAAATCCCAAATTTCATTTAAAATATGTGTTTTTAGAAATATGGTAGAAATCCGAAATTTCATTTAAATTATCTCTTAGAAATATTATGAAAATCCCGAATTTCATTTTATTATTTTCTAGAATTCCTAGATTTCATTTAAATTACTTCTGAAAATATTAGTAAAATCCCAAATTTCACGTAAATTATTTCTTGGGAATCCCAGATTTCATTTTAAAAATAGTATTTTAGAAATATTATCGAAATCCCGAATTTCCTTTAATTTATTTCTTAGAATTATCACAGATTTCAGTTTTAAAAATATTTTTTAGAAATATTATAGAAGTCCCGAATTTCATTTAAATTATTCCTTAGAAATATAGGAATTCCAGATTTCATTCAAAAAATTACTTTTTGAAGAAATATTATACAAATACCTAAAATTTCATTAAAATTAACCTCCCATGTTTAGACTAATAAATCAGGATCTCTAAGTTTAAATCTTAAAAATAAATTTTTTTTGGCCATCCAGATGAAGACCAAACCAGAATTTACAACAAGCAAAAAATAAAAACAATTAATTTTTAAAAAATTGAATAAAAAAATTAAAAAATTAAAAAATTAAAAATAATAATAATTTTTAAGTTGAAGAATTTGTGGATCACGTGAACTTTTGTTCAAAGTTCCTGTTCACACTACAAGTCTCATCGACAGGCCGTCAGAAAAGCATGGCTTACTGTTTGAATATTTCTTGAGAATTTTTTTTCTTGTAACTTTTATCGCAAATTCGGGTCCGCAGATTCAGCAGACGACACAAGACTTCTTGTGAAGAAGAAGAAAAAGAAAAAGAAGAAATTGGGTCGCCAGATTCAGCGCACATTACAGAACTTCTGAAGAAGAATCCGAAGAAGAAGGAAAAGATGAAGATGGGTCTCCGGATTCAGCGGACATCACAGAACTTGTGAAGAAGAAGAAAAAGAAGAAGAAGAAGAAGATGGGTCGTCAGATTCAGCAGACATCGCAGAACTTGTGAAGAAGAAGAAAAAGAAGAAGATGGGTGTCCAGATTCAGCGGACATCACAGAGCTTGTAAAAGAAGAAGATGGGTCGTCAGATTCAGCGGACGCCAAAAAATTTGTGAAGAAGAAGAAGAGGAAGAAGAAGAACTAGAAGAAGGACAAGGACAAGAAGAATAGGAAGAGGAAAGGGAAGAAAGAGATCGGCGCTAGTGGAGGAGGGGAAAGATGGGTCTGAATCTCGTTTTGGGTTTTTTGTTTGTTGCATTGGTAGCATGGTACTTAGCAACAGATCCTTTGAAGCTGTCGATTGTGTCGAATTTCCCGGATTATGATCCCCACTACCTTGCGCCGCCTCCCTTTAATCCCGTGCTCAACTTCAGCCGCGACAATCACAACAAACTGCACGCCACGGACGTGAAGTGGAAGGGGGAATTTGTGGGTCCTGAGAGTATTGCATTCGACCCTCAAGGGAGAGGTCCTTATACAGGCGTGAGTGATGGGCGTATCATTCGCTGGGACGGTCCTGAGCTTGGCTGGATCACTTTCGCCACCACCGCCACCAACAGGTGACAACGGATAAAATCTCTTGTCACCAAATCTTTTAAGTTCTTTTTTCCAACATCTTTGCAGCAAATAAAACTGTTGGTGATCCTGTTTCTTCGGTTTTGTCCTGAACTTTGTATCATTTTGGTGAACGGGATGAGAATGATGTGGTCGGTGGGAATCTATCAGATCAGAAATCTGTGATTATGGCAATCCAGCTGAAGAGAAACCAGAGTACGAGCAAATCTGTGGCCGACCTCTGGGACTCAGATTCCATAAGAAGACTGGGGAGCTTTACGTTGCAGATAGTTACTTGGGTCTCATGAAAGTTGGGCCTGAAGGTGGAGTGGCAGAGCCAGTTGTTACAGAGCTTGATGGTGTGCCATTCAAGTTCATCAATAACCTTGATATTGATGAGAATGACATCATCTACTTCACAGATTCCAGCACAAAGTACACTCGCAGGTTTGGATCTGGTCCTTAACATCATCATGGATTCAATTCTAGAAGGTTTGATGATGATGATGATGAAGAAGGATTTGAAAGTTCTCTACTGTTGGAAATGATGCAACTTGAATGCTTGAATAGAATGTCTGTCTACATTGGTAAGAAATTTCTCAGAACCGAGTCGTGCTTCTTAAGATGCAGCTTGTTGTTTGATTGATATGCAGGCATTTCTTTATCGCAATGCTCGAAGGAGATAACACGGGTAGACTATTGAAGCATGATCCTGCTACGAAAAAGACAAGTGTACTGCTTGATGGCCTCCGCTTTCCAAATGGAGTGAGAGTGAGTCAGGATGGCACCTTCCTGGTTTTCGCAGAGATTCGCATGTGCAGGTCTGGTTTGCTGCCCAAACCAATTTTTTTCTAACTTCTGCAATGTACAAATGCATCCCATCTTGCAACATGTGTACAAAGTGCAACCATGTTGCAACAAATGTACATAACAGTGTGCAAATTGCAACATCTTATGCCAATCTATGTCCTTCTACAAATTGCAAGATCTTACAACGATCTCTGTCAGTGCTAAGTGCAACATTCTTGCAACAATCTATGTCAGTCCTAAGTGGAGATGGGATTAGTCAAGATGGACAGCCATTGGTGCTTTGTTTTTTTGCAGTTCAGTTTTCCAGACTTTTACATGTGCACAACACATTTCCCTGAAAGCTTGTAACATGTATGCATTCAATAGTGATGTCAAAGTGGTGTCCAGGTTTTCTGCTCATACTACTACTAAGGTACAAACTCCAGTGTGTATGGATTCTTTCAATTTCACTTGGGTGGTGGGCGTGAGGTCCTGCAGATTGTGGAGGTATTGGCTGAAGGGACCCAAGGCAGGCACATCAGACATATTTGTTGAATACCTTCCTGGTATTCCAGACAACTTGGGACGTAATGAGAGAGGGGAGTTTTGGGTGCCACTACACAGCCTACGTACAAACCTGGAAATGTATCTTGGAGTTTTACCATGGATCCATCAAGTAATTGGTGGCCTTCCTCTTGCACAACAGCACTTGTATAAGTTAATGGCACCAAAGCCCCACGCTGTGGTTCTTCGATACAGCTCAGAGGGTAGGTTGCTTGAGATACTTGAAGACCAGACTGGACAAAAGGTGCACTCACTGAGTGATGCACAAGAGCATGATGGGAAACTCTACCTCGGGAGTGTTTATGCTCCTCAACTTGGTGTCTATACTTTGTCATCCTCAACTGAAGAAATTTAGCCTCAATCACAACTTGATTTTTCACACAATTTGCTTGGAAGTGTAGTGCTTTGTGACAAAGGCCACCAAATGAAATTGGGCATAAGCATGTGTCCCTTCCATTCACAGCAGCAAATTTGTACAGTTTCTCAGACTGTAACAAAATAGGTTTTTTGATTGGGTGAATGAAAAGTAATAGTGAAGTGTTGTCATTCCATGTCCTTTGTAGTCCCAAGTAGAGTTTTATGCACATTTCACCCCTTTGTCTCTTTGCAAGTTCAATGCCTTTTTTAGTGCCAGAAGCTGGGTTATCTTTCCATTTTGCAGCAGATAGATAATACATGAGTCCAATGATCTCAAGATCATCTTTATGCATCTTTGCTTGTGCTTGAAATTTCATGAGTCAAAAAGTGTTGCTAATCATCCCAAGTTATTTGTTTATGGTTCAACTTATGCATTAAAGCATGTACATTGTCCATGTACAAAATGCAAAGGGGGCAAATTGTGGATAGTAGCAAACGTGAGGAACCACCCATACTCAATGGAAGGCAATCTAGTTTTATAGTATGGAGGGTCCAAGGGAACAAGATTCATCAGATGAGGAGTGGAAGGTTGAATGAGAAAACCCATTGAACAATAGAAGTTTGTAGCTTGGTTTGGAAACATACATTTGTGGCATGGTACAACGTGCTTTCCAACAAGTAGATGATTGTTAAGACCTTGGACAAAGAGCAATGGAGGTTGCACAAGAAGCTTTTGTTGTTGTTGATGGACTACAAAAGGAAGCCAACAAGGGAGATGTTGAACACCAATGAAGATGGGCTTCATGGGGATGTTGGAGGGGAGCATGAGCCTTTGGGAGAGGACTCATCAACAAATGGTCCCCAAGACCTTAATTTTGATCCAAAGGCTCTAGAGGATGCAATTAGGGAGTTGTATGGCAGTTCCAAATGTATAAAACTACAACTACAATAATTCTCATGAATTTGTGTAGTGTACATAGAGTCAGCAACAAGTTTGTAGATGAGTTTTTCACCTTCTTACATCTTCATTTATTGCTTGTAGACAAGTGTTTGCCCAACAATTGCTACATAGTTAAAACATTGACTAAAAGATTAAGGTTGTATTATAATTATATCTACGCATGTGGGAAAAAGGTGTGTCTTATATCAAGGAGAATATAAAGATGTTGTTTGTTGTACAAAGTGTGGTGCATTTTGGTACAAAGATGAAGGGAACAAATTGTTCCTTGTGAAAATGCTTAAACATTTTCTAATCATTTCAAGACTGCAAAGGATGTTTAAAACACCTACCATGTTAGATTTCATATATGATATGGCATTCACAAAACAATAGTTGAAATGGGTTTGTTAAACATCCATGTGACGCAAAAGCATGGAAGCACATCCATGAAAAGTTCCCAACACTTGCTTCAGATGCTAGGAATGTGCACCTAGCTTTTGCTACAAATGGGGTGAACCCATATAAATTGAACCATTCAATGTGGTCCACTTGGCCTATTATATTATTAAATCACAATATATTTCCATGGTTAGCAACATTTTATTTTTTTTGTGATGCTTGCATTATTCATTTTGGGGAAAAAATTAGTGTTATTAAAGAACTTTGATGTATACTTGCAACTAGTAGTGGAAGAGTTGCAATAATTATGGAAGGGAATTTTTGCCTATGACATGTTGAAGTTAGTGGGCTCTATGTCCTTGCATTGAAAGGTGTGTTACTATGGACTATGCACAATTTCCTTGGGTATGGCACAGTTGTTGGGGTGACACATTAAGGGTATGCTACATGTCCAATTTGTGAACCAAAATTTAAGGATGGACACTCAGTGGAACAAAGGAAGCAAACTTACATTAAAACATGTAGATGGTTGCCTAAAGGAGATCCATATAGGTTAGCTAGAATGGTAGATGATTTCAATGGCAAGATAAAAACATATGGTAAAACCCAATGAAAGTAAGGTATTGTGGCTCACTTTTGGAATCACATTGGCAATTTTTATAGGATGTTTTGTGTTTAAATGCTTGTGGCGAATAATTTAATTTTACATACATTAAATGATGATTCATATTATGAAGACATTTGCACAATTAGTTTTTGAAAATAATGCATTCATTATCAATAGTAAACTTTTTTTAAAAATGTATGGACTGATCAATTAACTGGATTATTAAGAAATTCAAGAATTCATATTGAATTTTACTCCAAATGATAATGACTTAGCATGGGTTGAAGAATGAAATCATAAAATTAAATGTGAAATCTATTTTTGTGAAACTTTAACCAAATGGTAGTTATGAATTTTTGAAAGGTCATAATTGGACCTTGTTTCAAAAGTCTTTTTGAAATGAATTTTTTTTTTCGTTTGTCAAAATTTTATGCCCAATGGATACACAATTGAAATATCTAAATAATTATTATTCTTATGGACTTTATGGGTTTTTCTTTTAAAATTTTCAAAGTGATTTCACCATACCAACTAACAACAACATTTTTTAACATGAGTTTTGACCTAGTTTTAAGAGGTTTCATAAGTGATTGAAACTTTAATAGTAAAAGATTACATTAATGAAATTTTAAATTTTAAAATCATATCCATATGGATCATTTATACAAACTTGCTTGTGATTTTTGTAAATGTTATATCTACCTAAAATGAACCACTAGACAGAGCATACACCCCCCAATTTAGAAACAATAGATGAGCAATTAAATCGATTTCATTTATGGTTCAATTTTAGCAACAAAGAAGGTGGCTTTGGGGACCCATCAACAATGCATGGTGTGAAGTAATAGAATTTGTTGTTTGATTTTTTGTATTGGTAGGTTTGTACATTCTTTCTCAAACTTAAAGGGCACTATTGGGGACCTCATTTGAATGTGTATCCCAATCCAATGTAAGATGAATGTTCTTTGCAAATCAATTTTAAAGATTTAAGAGGTTATTAATTTGGGGGTTCTAATATGTATAGGACCCATGATATGGAACACATCAGACATTATGTATTGTGAATAAAATTTTGCAAATTTGTTTTTGAAAACAATAATAGGTGAGAAAGTTAGTATGAAAATTTAGCATGACTTACAACAAAGGGGTATTAAACCACATTTGTGGTTAATTACCAACCCTTGAAGAGGTGGTAAAATATTGAAATTAGTAGCCCCATATGTTTTGACATATAATAGAGTTTGATCATTTTTGCATCCATCATTGAGAATCTAAAAACACCTTGAGGTCATGTCATGTATTGATGATAATGCAACACATTTAATTGAAGAATTTGGGGCCTTAAAATCCCATGAATACCATGTATTAGTGTGTCAAAATTTTCCTTTGGCATTGATAGGTCTTTTAACTTTAGGGTGAAAATCTTTTAAGGTGCATCACACATGATGCAAAAAGCTTAGTCCTTGATGCAATCCTTTTTTACCTTATATTTTGATCCCCATAAAAAATAATGAATCAAAAGTTGTCAAAATTTTTAGAAGGACTATATTTTTAAATATTACAATTCTAGATTCCATCATAATCATCGATAAACGTGTTTGTACATGGTAAAAAGGACTAGGTAAAAAAGATAGAAAATGGTGATGTTGTGACAAGATTTTGGTACGATTAAAAAAAAATTGCACCTTTTAAACCACAATTGCTAATTATGAAAATTTCTAAGGTATTTAAGAGGCTTTGTAGTAAGTTCTAAAATCTTTTTGACATTGAACCACTTTAATTCAATGTTTCAAATTAGCGTAACATTGGTGGAAATACACTTCCCACTTTTTTTTTGGGGCATCATGATGCATTTGTTGTACCACCTAGTGGATGAGTTGGATATATGTGGACTTGTTACTAAGTGGATGTATCGCATAAAAAGATACATGAAGTTCTTAAAGTTATATGTGTGTAATATCACAAGGCTAGAAGCTTCAATGACCAAAAGAGACATATGAGATGAGTGTTAGGGTTTCATTATTGAAGACTTGCAAAGGTTTGATGTAGTGAAGTGATGCATATGGGATGTTGTTGAAGAAGGAGACACAAGTGAGGTGTTGGTACCAAATTCTTCATGAATCTAGCTTTATGTGATGCCACACACCAATATGTATTGGCCAACATATCTATTATGATGCCATGGATGTAATAAGTGCTGATGTATTTTGACAATGTATTAAATGCAAAATAAGTTGATGATTTTCATGTTGTTTTTCAACATGTGAAAATTCCAAATTTGGCATATTATTAATTGTGTTAATTTTACTAATGTAAGAAATGGGACTTGGAATGAACAACCGGCCTAGATACACTTTCATTTGTTTGATTGGGTCAAAGGTGTGATCCGTGCCTAGTAGTTGGATTTGGGCAACATAGATGGTTTGGATGCAATCTTGTTAAGTAGTAAACCATCAAAAGTAACATTATAATACACTAAAATGCAAGCTTATGGTAACCACTTTAGAGTGGATGATCCAAAGGATAGGTTTTACAAACATATGCTAATGACATTGCTTCAATGTTTGAACAATAAACTATTGATGAGCTAGAAAAGTGTATTGGACATGTAGGAATATTAAAAGACATTGAAACTAGATTATGGCCTAGAGCAAACTCCTATTGTGATTTTCAAATGTGAGTGGCCAAAATGAGAAGACAATTGAAAAAACCCAACGTATGTACGAGAGAATGTTGGGTTCTTCATTGTTAATTTTTAACATAGGCTACCAATGACGTTCAAGCCTTTCATATTTCCAAGCCAAATGATGCAACTATTCTTTTTTGAAAACTTGAAAAAACTGGGTTGGAAAGTTCTCTTTTGAAAGGAGGCGGGTTCTAGGAGAGAGGTTGAAGATGTAGGAGATGTTTTCATCACAACAATAGTGGAACCAAGTGGACTAAATGCTCCAATCGGACTCCCATAAAATTGTCAAACAAAGACAATCTGTTGGCATGTAGACGGTTTTAAAGTTGATTAATATATTCCATTGTGTTCCAAGAAAACATTGACCTCATTTGAATGTGTGAGTTTGATAAGTAAATGACATTTTTTGCCCATGATTTTGAAGGTCTGAAATTGGATTGAAAGTCTAGCCATACTTTGTCAAATCATCTCCATTTTGTTGTTCACAAGTAATTTATTCATATAGATTTGTAGTACTTTCAATTAAGCCATGTGGATAATGCTAGAAATGTAATAGCCTAGTGAATTGCTTGTTTGATCAAATTATAATTATCCAACCCTGTTGCATGTTAGGAGTTAGGACACGATTCCTTCTAATGTATCACCTACATACCTACTATGGTGCCTAGGTACCTATACCTATTACTTACCTACCTATCATAGTAGGTACCTACTTATATATCTATTTATTTTGGTATTTAGGTACCTACCTACTATGTACCTACCTACATACTATGGTATTTAAATACTTACCTAATTATCTATTATGGCACAATAAAAATTTGATCATAAATTCAAGTACTTTCAAGAAAGTTGAAGAAATATTTTTCCTAGTTGGGCATCAATAGCTCATGACATGCCCAAACTTGTGCACTATTTGCATTGGAGATTGTGCTACATTTGATTCATTTGCACCTATGTAGTGCTCACCCCTTGCACGAGACAAAATCCACCAAACTTGAGTGTGACTTGTAAAAAATAGGTGTACTTCTCACCTTCAAGAAAATTTCAAAACTTTGTGTCTTATTGCACAAAAATGAAGACCAAATTTGCAATTTTTTTTCCTCTTCTTACACAAACGGAGACAACCCATCACTTGAAGTCTCAATTTAGCAAAAGCTAAATTGCACCATAAAGATGATATCTTGAGATCTTTCAACTCATGCAAATTTGAGCACAAGCTAAGTTGGAGCATGAAGATTGAGTGTGAGATCATTTGACTCATGAAATTTCAAGCCAAGCTAAAGTTGAACCATAAAAGATGATCCTGATACTCTTTTATGCTCGTAAAATTTCAAGCACAAGCTAAGTTGGAGGGTAAAGACAATCTTGAGATGAGCTTGAGACTCTTTCTGGGTTAACGAACTTCAAGCACAAGCAAAGGTTGAGCATAAAGATGATCTTGAGATCATTTGACTCATGTATTGTTATCTGCTGCAAAATGCAAAGGTAACACAGCCTGATGATGGCCCTTCTGCCACTAAGAATGTGGTCAAAATGTTTGAACTTGCAAAGTGAGAGAGGGGGTGATATGTGTAGAAAACTCTGCTTTGGGACTCTGAAGGATGTGAAAGTATGTGTTGTAATGACAACACTTTACCATTACTTTATTCACCTAGTCACAAAACACATTTTTGTTAGAGTCTGAGAAACTGGACAAATCTGCTGCCACACATGGAAGGCACACAAACTACAGGCAACCTCATTTGGTGGCCTTTTTTGTGAGGAACTAAATGTTGAAGCAGAGTGAACAAACATCAAGTTGTGGCACAGGCTAAATTTTAGGTTGAAGATGACATAGTAAAGATACCAAGTTGAGAAGCAATAGCACTCCCAAGGTAGAGTTTCCCGTCATGCTCTTGTGCATCACTCAATGAATGCACCTTTTGTCCAGTCTGGTCCTCAAGTATCTCAAGCAACTTACCCTCTGAGCTGTATCGAAGAACCACAGCATGGGGCTTTGGTGTGAATAACTTGAACAATTGCTCTTGTGCAAGGGGAAACCTACCGATTGCTTGACGGATCCACGGTACACCTCCAATATAAATATCCATGCTTGTGCGAAGGCTGTGAAGTGGCACCCAAAACTCCCCTCTCTCATTGCGTCCCAAGTTGTCTGCAATACCAGGAAGGTTTTCAACAAATATGTCTGAGGTTCCTGCCTTGGGTCCCTTCAGCCAATACCTCCACAATCTGCAGGACCTCACACCCACCACACAAGTGAAATTACAAAGTACATAGGTACACACTACAGCCTGAGGTTGTACCCTTAGTAGTATGAGCAGAAAGGAATTCCTGGCAACCACCTCACCCACTGGAGGCATACATGATACAAGATTTGGGAAATGTTTTGCAACACGTAAAATCCAAAAACCAAACTGCAAAAAAAAACCAAGCACCAGTAGCAGCTGTCCATTTTGACTAATCACCTTAGCAATTAGCACTGCCACGAATTATTGCAAGATGGTTGCACTTTGTACAGTTGTATAGATAGTTACAAGATGGTTGCAATTTGTCACTGTTATACATTTATTGCATGATGGTCATTGCAAATTTGTCACTGTTCTACATTTGTTGCAAGATGGTGGTTGCACTTTCGGCACTGCCAAAGTTAGAAAAACGGTTTCTGCAGCAGAGAACCATACCTGCTGGCAAGAAGCTCCACAAAAACCAGGAAGGTGCCATCCTGACTCACTCTCACTCCGTTTGAAAAGCGGAGGCCATCAACCAGCACTGTTGTAATTTTGGTAGCAGGGTCATGCTTCAAGAGTCTACCTGTGTTATCTCCTTCAAGCAATGCAACAAAGAAATGCCTGCAAATCAATCAAACAACATGCCTCTTAAAGCTCATGAAATTCGGTTCCGAGAAATCTTAGCCAATGCAGACAGAAATTATTCTATGTCAAGCATTACTACATCATCTTCCAACAGTAGAGAACTTTCAAATCCTTCTTCATTATTATCAAACCTTGAATTGAATCCATGATGTTAAGGACCAGATCCAAACCTGCGAGTGTACTTGGTGCTGGAATCTGTGAAGTAGATGATGCCATTCTCATCGACATCAAGGTGATTGGGGAACTTGAATGGGACACCATCAAGATCTGCAACAACTGACTCTGCCAGTCCACCTTTAGGCCCAACTTTCATGATACCCAGGTAGCAATCTGCAATGTAAAGCTCCCCAGTCTTCTTATGGAATCTGAGTCCCAAAGGCCTGCCACAGATGTGCTCATATTGTGGCTTGTCTTCAGCTGGGAACTTGTCATAATCACAGATCTCTGACCTGATAGATTCCCACCCACCACATCATGCCCATTTCGATCACCAAAATGGTACAAAGTTCAGGACAAGATGAAGAAACAGGATCACAAGAAGATTTTTTCGCTGCAAAGATGTTGAAAAAGAACACAAAAGACTTGGTCACAAGAGATTTTGTCTGTTGTCACCTATTGTTGTTGGTGGTGGCGAAAGTGATCCAGCCAAGCTCAGGGCCATCCCAGCGAATGATGCGCCCATCACTCACGCCTGTATAAGGACCTCTCCCTTGAGGGTCGAATGCAATGCTCTCAGGACCCACAAATTCCCCCTTCCACTTCACATCCGTGGCTTGCAGTTTGTTGTGATTGTCGCGGCTGAAGTTGAGCAGGGGATTATAGGCAGGCGGTGCAATGTACTGGGGATCGAAATCCGGAAAATTCGACGCAATCGACAGCTTCAAAGGATCTGTTGCCAAGTACCATGCTACCAGTGCAACAAGCCCAAAACCCACAACGAAACTCGGACCCATCTTTCCCCTCCTCTTCCAGGTTCCGATCTCCGTGTTCTCCTTCTTTTTCCTCTTGTTTTTTTTTCCCTTCTTCGTCTTCTTCTGGGTTTTATTCTCTTTCTTCTTTCTTCCTCACTTGTATGGCGCTGGCTGAATCTGGCGACCTAATCTTGCGACAAAAAGCTTTTACAACAGTGCAGAATTTATCATTCAAACTGTCGTGACAGTGTGATGATGATGAGAGTTAGAGACAGGAAAGTTAAAGAAAAGAGTTCATGTTATGGCAAATTCTTCAACAACAATTTTGTATTGGTTTTGGTTTGGAGGTGGAGATCTGTCCAGTGTGCCCACATAAGTACCCGATACTCACACATCAATGAATGAATGAATGGATAGGGAGGAGAGTTTTTTGGAACAAGAATATACCATTTTACTACAGTGTTGGCAATCGCAAACTTGCCCAGTAATTGAACACAAGTTGGATTTGAGCAACAAACCAACAAGCACATCATCATCAATAGAGTTATCTGTAAAGTCAAGCGATTAGGGGGCGTCATGAAACGCTTAACTGGGAATGAAAATTTTACAAAATGAAATAATTGGGACTAGTTTTTTCGCCAATTTTGGTGGTAAACTGAGTTTCATCCTGTGTTTCCTTTTTCCTGGGCGCCTGCATATATTTTCACTGAAGTACCTGTACAACTACTATAATTACTCTCGAACCTTGTGCATTAAATGCTGGTTTCAGCATTTCGTACCCAGATTTAATAAAATTTCCTTACTTTGCGGATACAACTGAAAGAGGGGATAGGGGGCGAAAGGAGAAGAGATAGGGGGTGAAACAGAGGGTGACTTTAAGGATACCTCTATTTTGTACCAATTTTTTTTCATTTTTAGCATTACTTATAACCAGTTATCAAAAGCAACAACAGCAGCAACAGGAACAAAAGCAACCAGGCAGCTGCTTCTTCACATTCCTTGAAGCATTCCCTAAACTTCCCGAGTGGGTCTTTGGAGGGCACTGTATCTGCCTCAATATCCCTCAAAGAAAAAGAGAAAGGAGAGGGATCTTACACGTAACCCTAAGTTACAACTGGGACAATCCTTTACTCCTTACGCCTACTCTTAAGTTAAAAGTGAAGGGTTCTTATACTTACTCCTTAAGAGTGAAGGGTTCTTATGCCTACTGCTTAAGAGTGAAAGATTCTTACATCTATTCTTATGACAACTCTTTGAGAGTGAGAGGAGGATTCTTATGTCTATTCTTAAGAGTAAAGAGTTCTTATGCCTATTTTAAAAAGGGTTTAGGGTTTAAAAGTGGAGCATTGTTATGCCTGTTCTTATGCATACTCCTTAAGAATGAACAAGTTCTTACACCTACTCTTTAAGTTCCGAGTGGAAGGTTCTGAGAGCATTTCTTAGAGCATCTCCATCAACGTTTAGGATTCTTTATGTTTACTCTTACACCCTACTCCTCAAGAGTAGAGGGTTGTTACACCTAGATCTTATGCATATTTCTTGGCATATAGTCTGTTCGATTCTTGACGAGTATGTGTGGAAACCCTCCAACACATTATCTTGTTCAATGAAGGGTAAAAGGTTGAGGGTGAGGGTCTTCAAATTAAGAGGTTTGCTAGAGCATCTCCACCGCAAAACTGTAAACAACCCCTTTATGTTAAAATAGAATAGTGTTTAATGATCAATGTTCCCACCCACAAACGTCATAAAAGTCCCTTTACACAGTTCAAAGACCATTTATATCTTTACATCTGCATGAGTAATAGTCAATGTCCAAATCCATAGTAGAGAAAAAGGTTCTAAAGGAGTTAAAAAGGACCACTGCCAAATGGACATCAATAGAGGAGCGCAAACACCTCTTTTCATTAAATCTCGCAGTAAAAGGGGAGGAATTTTACACCTGTAAGTATAAAGTATGTGGCATAATATGCTTCTCACCAGTGTGTGTGGTTTGATTCCCCCCCCTCCCCCGCCCCCACAATTTTGTAGAGTAGTTGAAGTGGTATCCAAAGATGATTTTAACAAAATTTGGAGACAATAAAATATGAATTGAAAAATAAAAAAATAATTCTTTTATATTTTTGGCTATTCACTAAAACTTAGTAAAACAATCTGATGAATCTTTTAAAATATTTAGATTCATTTGCGAAATTTCAGAACTGAAAGAACCCCAAAAAAAAACACTAATTTCTTGCCAGCTTGAACAAAAAGAATGACCACCAGGCAAAAATTTGCCAATTTTTGTTAAATAAAAACATTGCCTCTCTCCCTCTCTCTCTCTCCCTTTTAAAGAGTAGGTGTTAAGACCTTCCTCTTTTGTACCAGGGATATTAAGAAACATACATCAAAGTAACATGACAAGTTCCATGTCCAATAATATTTTATTTGGAAATTCCATGTTGAAAAATACTGTAAAATATTCTTTTAAAAATTCTTTATTTTTTTTCTTCACAATTTTTTTTTCTTAGAAAAAAATAGTAATTAATAAATTAAAAAAATACAAAATTTCTGAAATTAATATCATTAGTGTCCAAGCTGCCAAGGTACTATGATATTCAAACAATAGTAGCCTTTTGTAGTACCACTGCTGAAGGATATGTGAGTATTACATGCTAACATTAATCTCTGTTATGTAAAGTAGAGCATCTTACTATTCTAGATTTTTAAAAATGTTTTAAGAACCTCCATAAAATGTGCATAATTGGTTATGAAGAGCAATGCAAAGCCTTAGTTATGTAACTTTATAAATTCGGAATGAAATTAATTTCACATGTCTAAACACATCGTTTACATTAAAAAAAAAAAATGTAATTTCACATCTCTTTAATTTCATAATTCATCTCTGCACACTTTGGAACAGAACCCGCTCCAAAAGCAAAGCTTCTTGATCTTGGTTGTTGATCGAGGACAAGATCAATGGTTGATTGACTTGTTTGGCTCTCCCCCTAAGGAAGAGACAAAGGGCAAATTTTGATGTAGTTTTCATTCGGTCCTATATTTTGAGGAATGTTCACCAAGTGTGCTCATCTTTGGTGACTTGTGAGTGGTGTTTTTTTTTTTTTGTTTCTTGGGTGAATTTTGCCACTTGGCTGCAAACCCAAAAAGAATTAAAATCCAATGCGACTCATACAAAAGGATTCTTGTGCAAAAAATGCACAAAACTCCCCAGATTTCAAGGATTAAAATTCTTTTTTCGGTCATGTGTAGAGAATGGGTTCCAACAGCTCATCAAAATATAGCCAGATTCGTTAAAATTTATCTACTTTCCTCTCTCACCTGTAGCCAAATTTGGCTAATTTGTTCTATCATTATAATAGTTGTTTTTAAAGGAATAAATTAATGCAGAAGATTGTGCACAGTGATGACGACAACGAATGTCTAGCCATCTCTCCATATATGTGTCATATAAGACAAATTGTGCATGTGGTTATTTTGTATGTATCGGTAGATCAAAACCCATGAAACTATGTGTAGATCACATCTGCACAATGATCCAAATGTTTGTTTTTGTTTTAAAAAATTCAATGTATGAAGAAGTTGTCTAGATGTGTCAAGATAGGAAGATCTCGGTGCACTGCTTCATTGTGTCTTCAGGGTTGGTCACTGCACAATATTCTCCAATTTGACACTTGAACATAAAGAGGGTTTAGGGTTTAAGGTTTCGGGTTTTAACAAAAAAGAAGTACATATCAAAATTTCCTACAACCATACTGCAGATTAATTAAAAACATAGCGATTTCAACCATGGGATACCTACATAAATGCAAGGTTTGCAATGGCGCAACTTAAGAAGATTTGCAGTCGACTAATAATCAGCCAAATTCAAGATGTTGCTGCCATTCACAACCTTGTGGATGATCAACAAACCCGAAGAAATTTCTGTAGTGATTTTGAACATCAACAAATGCTTTCTGTACATTTCTGCACCTGGAGCCATGATCATGCATACATCCAGACCATTGCCCATCCCCATCCAGAACTCTATAAACGTGCCCTGGTTACCAACTCATTTACATAGAATTCAAAACTCTCAGGTGCTACCTTGCTGCCTTTTCTACAGGTCAGCTAGTAGTATTGAAGGCAATGAAAGGAGAACACAATCCACTGGGGAGCAAAACAACATCACCTCAGAACACATTTGAATCACAAATTCATTGGTGAACCCAAACAGCTCCGCAAATTCCAAATTTGTGATTTTGGCAAGTTGACCTGAGTATTATTGCATGCCCTGCATGACCAAAATTGTGTGAGAATGATAAAAACAGTTATCTGTACCTTGAGCTTTTCATTACCAAGGTGTGCGTTGAGACTCTGCATCCATCACAAGCCTTATATATTAAGCCTCACAGTAGCCTATAACCTCCACACCACCTCTTGAGCTCTTGGTATTAACATAATGTGATAATCTATTCAGTAACATCCCTGATACCAAGTATGATGATAATAAAACAGAAGATCACCACCCCTGATTATTGCCAACACTGCAAGAGAATGTGATCCATGTGCATCTATATACCAGATTTGCCAAGTTGCTCAGAGATTTTGACAAGACCTGAGCCTCCCACAACACTGACTGTCACCACCTGCACCAGAGATCAAACAAACCAGCTCAGACTTTCCACAGTATAACCTCACTCAAATACAGAATCAATCAACTTACTGCTTCAAGGAGCTGCTTGCAAAAATTCTATAACTCTACTGCTAGTCTCTTCAAGGATCAGTGGTAGACAGCACTGCTGAAGACCCATGCTATGTGGGGTTCCAGTACAAATGTGCATCTGACTACAAAAACTTGGGGGAATTAGTGACAAATCAGGTCTGCCAAGAATTGGCAGCTGGCCTTTAGCGAGATTCAAGACAGGTTTGGGCATCCCTGACATTTCCTGTTCTTGAGAGAAAGGTATGATTGTTGTCAATGCACATACATGCACTCAGAAACCAATTCAAATTTTGATCACCGAGATTCTTGGAGAGGATTTACAATGTTTATTACATGAGGACACAACTTAGAGAGAACCATTTGTAAAGGGCACTGTGTGTTGGTTATGTAGAAGTCAAAAAAAGTGTGTTTCAATCTACGATATGACATATGTCACTAAAACAAACCCCCGGTAAAAACCCCACACACCAAAAGAAAGAATACATGGTCTTCAGTCATGGGGGCATAGGTGTAACAAAGGGCCACTGAGAGGCTGCACAAGATGGTGCGTGTTGCAGTGTCACAGCCAACATTTTAGTAGACTTCCTCACATGTCAATTCGTCAGCACCTGGAACAAGCAGGATGTACAAATCCAACCACAGCTGCAGGGATCAATTGTATCTAATCAGCCCTAGAGTCATTCTGTGTAAGGTAAAGCACCAGGGCAAGGGCATTACCGAAATAAGGGCCTGTGTGAGGCAGCAATTGAGCGCTGCCCCGATTTCAGTGAAGCCCTTGTCCATGTGCTTTACTGAGTGTAAAGATTGAACTTGCATTTTGTTTTTTCATTTTTCAGTAAAACTGAATGCCCACAGGAGCGCAACTGTCCATTCCTGAAAAGCCTGGTGAGATTTTAGTACACTCCGCAAGGTGCTCTCTAGATACACTAGAGAAATCAGAGGAGGTCTTTTACATTGTTGTCAATGAGTGCAAATCCTCTGCTTTGAACATTCAAGTAGTTACACTTAGTTCAGTTTACCTTTGAAAATTTAGACTCACTTGGTGCCATGTTGTGAAGTGACCAATTCATACAACAAATTTTATCATGTTGATTTAAGAAAGATCATGGATCATTGGGCAATAGAATTCTAATCAGTTAATATTGCACTGTGGATCTGATTAAGTGGCAAAAAGCACAGATGTTCTGACTTTCCTTCATGGACTTCTTTTTCTGTCAAAAGAGTTCTGATTACATATTAAACCAAAAGGTTCACAGAGTGCATCTCCTCTGCAGAGCATAAAATTTGCATTGAGAACTGGAAAAGAAAAAAAATTCTACATGAGAAAAACAGTCTCTCACAACCATGTTACACAACGTCATTGTGTCTCCCATCTGCAAAACTCAAACACAATCCAAGGAACTTTCAACTTACGCATTTGCTAGTTTCAGGACAAAATTTTGTAAAGCTCTAGCCAGGCTTCTGGAAGGTAAAGACTTTTAGCAACAGTTTGAGATCGGAAACTAGAAATCCTTTGAAAGTTCCATCCAGACAATTTAGCCATCCATATCTCGATGAATCAACATATTCCATTGCTCATGATGCTAGGCTAGTATCACCAATGAGCTGAACATCAATGTAAAGCTTGAAACCCTCCCCCAAGAGTGTCATGTCTGGGCCTAGATATGTATACTGATAGCAGAATACAACTCAAAGAAGAGAGATTGCAATGCACATATTGGATAGGCATTATACAAAGGGAGCACAACAATATCCTTTATTGGCCTGTTCCTACCAAGGCAAGGATATTGTGTTTAGATTCATTATAGAGTATAGTAGCTTAAGGGATTTTGGCCCCATAGGTAATAATAATAGGTCTATTTTTATATGAGGATTTTTGATAGCTGATATTTTGGCTTGTGTTGAAACTTGAGATTAGGTACAAAGTTATAATATCTTGAAGGATTTTGGTTTCTTTTAGAGGATTTTTTTGAAGATTATATTTTTGCATGGTGAAATATTTGAATTTCCATAATTCTTCTTTTACCTTAAGATACTTTTTAGTGTAAATGGCAACGCCACAGTCAGTGTGGCACACCCCTTGTTGATTTTATATACACTACTACTAGTGTAACTTGTGCCATTTGCCCCAAGTGTGAACTGATTACCCAACTAATTTTTTCCTTCCAGAACTCTTTTGGGTAATTTAATTGAATTTTTCAATGACAGAAAATACTCAAAATTCGATATCTCCTGCAACTTAGGTGTAAAGATTTCCAAATCACCTTCATTTAAATCTCACTCACTCACTCACTTAGGGCTTTCCAACAATACCAACAAAAGTGAGAACAAATTGTTTTATAATTTTTAGTTTTGATGTAAATGAAGTTTCAATGAAAAAAAATGTTCAATATTCAATAGCTTTTCTCCATCCTAGGTTGAAACATTATGAAACCAACTTGGTGCACCCTTACTTATCCATGTCTCTCCAACTTACTTATCCATGTCTCTCCAACGGTACCAAGAATGTGACATGAGGCACTAGGGTTTGGGAAAATCTCAATGTGACAAACAAACAAAACAAACAAACTACCTTCATAGATAGAAAATTGTTTCAAGCAAAGAAGAGAAGAGTGGAAGACTTAATTAAGCAGTACTTATGATTTGATCCTTTGCTTATAACAATTGTTTGGGCATTCCTCCAAACCAGCATAGGGGAGAATCAATGTGTAGTTGGAGAGAGCACTACCAAGACTGAAGAAACCAAAATTCTCATAGGAATCTTCTGAAAAAGAAAGGAAAATATATAACAAATATAATAAGGATTCATGAAGCCATTTTACAGACTCAGAATTAGGGTTTAGAGTTCAGATGTTGAGACTACCAAGCTGTATGTTGGAATTTTCTAGGTGCCCTCCCAGTAGAACTGATGGCCATCACTAACAACCAGGAAGTCTGCCCATCTAGCATATAAGGCATGGAAAAACCAGTTGTATGATTCAAAACATCACAATAAACACATAATCCTAAATGCTCATAGATTATTGGAAAAAAGGGGTTAATTTTTACTTTTCAATTTCCACATTCCATAATGACTCAAGGTTTGATGTCTCAACTATAGGACTAGTTCTTACTAGCGTGAACACAACTCCAAAAGAATTTAAACATTTATGTGAAACCCATAAAAAGATTATACCATTCAAAGTTGAATAGGAAGCTTGTTTGAGTAGCAACAAAACATCAAGATTTACACTTTCACCAGTCAAATTATCTCACCATGAATTTCTTTGGTTGGACTTCAGCCCACCTTAGCATTTGTATCATCTTGTTAGGTATCACCTCCCAAAGTTTGAATGAAAATATCGATTTGTTTTTGGAGTGATTCTTTGCAATCCATGATGATTAAGTACAAGCATTGATATGTCATAGATGGCAAACATTAAATAAGAACAATGAATTAAATATGATGCAATGTACATCACATTTTGATAATAAGGGTTGGGGACCTTGACATCCTAACCCAGAATGGGAACCTTCTCCTTTATTAGGCTTGGTTAATAGTTGAGCCCCCCGCTCTCCCCCCCCCCAAAGCCTCACCTGGTGTTTCTCCAAACTCACTTGCTGCGAAAATTTGGTTTTTTTTTTGTTCCCCAAAAGTCAATTTCTTTTCTTGCCTACCTACTTTCCAAATCCCTCTCTTTCACTCCCATCCTTTTCCCAACAATGTTCATGTCACTTGACCTCCCCAGGACACAAAATGAGGTGATCGTCAACAAGTGACATGTTCTCGCCAAGATCACCTTTTCTCCAAAGCAAGATCATCTTTGGACCCATCCTCTCCTTGATTCAATCTTTTCCCTGGTGAACATCTTCTCTTCATGCCATCCCCTTTCAACGAGACCCATGTGTCCATCTTCATCTTTGAGCAACATCTTTTCCCTAGATATATCATGAAAAGGTGAATTCACAGGAGGAGGTTCCTCCTACTACATCATGAGGAGGTGGATTATTCAAATGTGCACAAATTAGTAGAAGGTGGAGTTGGAGGTATCATTGGTGGGTGATGGCGGCTGCTCAAGAACGATTTTGGTGGGTGTTCCCTTCAAAGGTGAAGGTGGGAGAGGTACATGGACCTTGTGCTTGATTTGGTAAAAAAGGAAGATGAAGAGGTGGAAGAAAGGGTTGATCTAGGGAAAAAGTAGAGGTTTGTCCCCTTGAGTGAGGTAAAACAGATAGGAAAAAAACTTAGTCTCAAAGAGTTGGGACCGTTAGTGTTATTAGCAAGGCTATGAGTGGAGGTAGGATATAGAGGAAAAGTTGTTGGTAGACATGATAATGTTATATCAAGCATGAGTAGGAGCTTGGTGGAAAGGAAATGCACAACTAGGGATTAAATAACCCCATGTAATTTTTTATTTTTTTTTGTGTGTGAAATTTTGACGCATTCCCAAGTCCCGAGTTGAACCCACTTGAGGTCCAACTATGTAAAGTTGCGGAAAGTTGGGACTTGAGGGGCGCTCCCGACTTCTAGCATTAAAGAGGGGTAGAGGGGCGTGCTAGAAATCCCGTGATTAGACTAAGAAGATGAACTAGAAGATCAAGCTTGAATCTACATCCAAAACCAATCACAAGAGGGTTAGTTAGCATTCGGGAACACCCTCGGGTGTTGGGACAAACCACGGGCATTTTTACACACAAGACTCACCACGGCCCAGACTCGGGGGAGGCCACCACCTTCCCCCATGTAGTATACTTTGCAACTCTCCGCCGAGGCTACATCCAAATGGCTCTTTTTCCCAGGACTCCCAAGTTGGAGTCCCGAAATTGTCCCAGGTTGGAGTCCTGGGACTTTGGACGCTCATAGCTCCTTGCCCCGATCTCGGATCAAGATGAGGTTTGAACCAAAGTTGTAGCTCTCGTCGAGAGCTTTTCAACGCCGTGTTGCACTCCTTGAGGCAACGTCGGGAAGAGGTCGATTCCCAACTTTTAGTGGTCGAAAGTCAAACTGGCAGTTTGACTCCCGACCTTTCTTTTGCCCATAACTTGGGCTGAAGATGTCCAAATGGACAATGCGAGGCCATTTTGGGCATCTACTCTTCAAGAACTTTCCATTGATATAAAGAACGTAGCAAGGCGAGGAGATTTGACCCCTCAAATCGTCTTCTGAGTTTTCGGGAGTCCCGGAGGACTCCATTTTCCCACTTTTGGGAGTGTGAATTGCATTCTCACACTTAGCCCCAAAGTGGGGTTACGACAAATTTTGTTTTGACGAATATTATTCCAATTGCTGCATGTTGTGTGTGTGTGGTCTTGGTTGTGAATCCCTAGTTTAGGATTATGGTTAATTATAACAAGAATAAAAGGATTGTGTTTGAGTAGGAAAGGTAATTGTTGTTTGGCTTAGACAAGGCAAAAGAAAAATGATTATATTTGAAAAATGAAATAGAGAAAAATAGAGTTTAATTCTTAACTAATTGTGATTCATTGGGTTAAGGTTATGGTTAGTATAGTAAGAGTAAAAAGATAGTGTTGTGAATAGGAAGGATAGTTGTTGTTTGAATCAAACAAGCTAGGAAAAAGATAATTATATTCAAAAAGAGAAAAATAATTCAATTATTAACTGGTTGTGATTCACTAAGTTAGGGTTGTGGTTAATATAACAAAAATAAGATAATAGTGTTTTGAATAAGAAGGGTAGCTATTGTTCGGATTAGATAATGCATGATAAAAATAATTATATCCACACAAAAAATCAAAGAAGGAATTCATTTCCTAACTGTGACACCCTTTAAATGTCCTCCAACAGCTAAGGGGGGAGTGGCCTAAATTAAGTTGTTAAGCTAAGCTAATTTTGCATTCAACAAGATACGGTAACAATTTTGTGCAATTTTCATTTTTTTTTTCCTCAATTTGTGATGTTCTTCAAATGGTGATCATCCATAAGTATATGTGGTTAAGTTGGATGATATTCAAAACATGAAAGTAAAATATCTTAAACATTTTTTCATATTTTAGCTAATTGTGGTAATTATTTTTGGTGATTTTTAATAAAAATGTTTTTGTGAAGTTTTTTAAAATAAAAAATTTGTGACAAAATGTTTTATTTTCAAAATAGTCTTCACAAAATGACGAAAATTTGTCACAAAATTAAAGCTTAAACCAATGTTGGTTTAAAATAGAAGTTTACATCAAGTATAACATTGGTATCAATGTTGGCATTAATGACCAAATTAGCTTGGTATTCACTTTTGTGATAGTGGGTTGATACCAATAATGCTCCAATGTGTGGAAATATCAATTTGGGATTAGACCAAGTTGGTATTAAGGTTTGGACACCAAGGTTGGTACTCATATTATGCAACTTTTGTTGGGCTCAAATTAGCCTAACTCAGTTTTTATTAAGAAGGTTAGGACGGATAAGGAAATTTTGCAGGTTAAGCTTGAGTCTAAAGGATTAGGTTAAGAAGTATGCCCTTATCCTAGTAGTGCTTGAGGGGGCGGCTTGGTTAAGAAAAGTGGGAAAAAGGTTGACCGTTTGAGGATAAGGTCAAATTTTTTGCCCTTGTTCAAGACTAGTTAACCTCGTCAAAGAAAAGGGTATGGGCAAGGGGAAGGAGGGTTTTTAGAAGTTTTTAAGCAATTAGGGTTAAGGTAGGGCATCACTAGTGGTGCCTCTAAAGAGCTAAGAAACAAAGAATTAATGTTGATTTTTTTTCTTCTTTTTGAATGATTAATGGAGCGTGGGAAGGAGGTTGTGAGAAGGAAGGAATGATGATGTTAGAGGCATGAAATCTTAACAATTATGAAGAGGCAAAAAGGATGAAGGTGGGAAGCCACAACATCATGAACTGGCCAGCTTTTAAAGGAGTGGTCAAATCAACATTTGTTGGAAAATGGAGGCAAGATCTTCAAGTAATGGCAATTGTGGCAGCACAAGGGGAGGAACTCATGAACATGGTGAGTGGGAGGCGGCTGGTGGAGGTCAAGCAAAGGTACTTAAACTTGCTGGAGTAAGAGGGCTACAAATATAAAAGGGGAAGAAATTGGAGTTTGTGGGGTGTGAGACCTAGGAACAAAGGTAAAGGTTGGCCTTCTTGTGTAACAACAACAAGAAGTTTTAGAACTCAAGTTGTCTAGTAGAGGAGAGTAGAGAAGAAGATTGTTTAGGGAATGTGGTAAAAAACTTTGAAGATATAGGTAGTGGAGAGGAAGTGTGTATTGAAAGAAAGCAGTGTAGAAACGGTGTTATGGTTTAGTAATGAGGAAGAAGTGGAAGACTTGAGGATTGAACCAAAATTACAAGTTATAACCACTTCTTGGAGGTGTGGCATTTGTTTTGTTGGTAAAGATTTATTGTGCTTTTGGTCTAAAAATGCTTGCATGAAGTTAACTTGATTTAAGGTTGTAGCTAATTAAGTGCAAGAAAAAAGGAATGATAAAAAAGTAGGATAGTTGTATGCAACAGACAAAGGAAAAGGTAGAAAAGGGAGTGGTTAGAAAGAGTGGGATAATTGTCTGCAACAAATAAGAAAATAAATAATAAATAAATAAATAAATAAACAATAATTTATAACTCCTCCCTTTGATAATCTCCAAAGGGGTAAGGAGGAATGGCCCAAGATAAGGTGTTAAGGGTGTGCTAAAGTTGCGCCTAACAACTTTCATTTTCCACTCTTTGGTATCAGCAATGGATTATTGTAACAATTTATGATAACTATGGCTCAATCAATCCAAAGTGGCATATGCAATTTATGGTTAATTGTTTATGTGTTATTAGGTTGGTTCCCTTCAACTTTACAATAGGCTAACACCAGTTAAAAGTTGGAGAATGCTTTTGAGCTATCTCTCAAGTACACATGAACAAACACATGTTCATATTTTGGCCACTTTTTTCAATTTCAGAATTCATCTTGTTGTAATATCAACCTTCGCCTTTGATGTTAATTAGCCCTAAATATGGATGTCATAAGACCATGTCTGGTTATTGAATTCATGACATGATTTGAAACACCCAAAGTCAAATGAAAATTCTTGCATAATTGAAAATCTGTTGGCATTTACATTGAGACTAGAGTTCACACTATATATATATATATATATATTGGCTTTTATTAAAAATAAATATTGATACCACTGCACATCTATTTCATAAACTCAAGTTTATTTATACCAGGCCAACACTAGTTCGAACTCCGCATGTGGTTCCACCTCCTTTTGTAATATGGTCCCACTTGGTTTCAATCATGTTTTTGGATTTCCCAATCATAATTTCTCATGCACGCAAATGATGCCAATATAGCATGAACATGGTTTGGAACTTGCACTTGGTCGGGCTGCCTGGCCTGGCAAGTTATTGTGCACAAACGTGGGCGGAACTTACAACAACTGGTTGGCCGCCCTTTCAAGTTAAGTTATTGTGAGTGAGCTCAATGCAAAACACTAGGCCATGACATGTGTTATGTACTAATACGATATAGCCAACCAGGAAATTATGTGGCTCACTCGCCAGTCTTTTATGGTAGCCTATTGCCAATGATGTTTCTAGAGGTTAGTAGGGTAGAATCGTTCATTGTCATCGAACATGTATTTTATCATCAAACACTTTTCAATATTTTCCTCATTCCTT
>Ga0209611_10003809_pt1 | contig 26005 bp, 16 predicted proteins | sample S1TSphgellanicum_3_FD_187693 | JGI IMG/M metagenome (GOLD analysis project Ga0209611, IMG submission 187693) | Host-associated microbial communities from peat moss isolated from Minnesota, USA - S1T2_Fc - Sphagnum magellanicum MG (SPAdes) (version 2) | ecosystem: Host-associated > Plants > Peat...
GGGGGGGGGGGGGGGGGGGGGGGGGGGGGTGTAGTTTGATAATGGCCCACTCCCCAGGCGTTACCCTACACATGAAATGGCCAACCTCAGTGAACCCAAAAGTCAGTGTATCAATTTAACTCTAAAATTCACCCCAATTTGGGCTGCGGGCCTAGTTCTAACTGGCTATTTCGGTCTGCTCCTGTAGCCTTTCAGGTCCCTGGAGGACAAATGCACCTTGACGGCCAGGTAAGCGTCACCTAAATGTGTACCTAGACTTGGTGCAATTGCCTTGACTTATGCAGGGAGCTTTAAGTTTTCTGCTTGGGGAAGTATGTTCTTCAAGCTGCTGAGGGGTCCTTTTAGGAGTCAAATTTCATGCCACGGTTACAATATCACCTCCATGTCACCTTCTGGTCCGATTAGGAATTGATGTACCGTGGTACAACGGTAGCTTCAATGCGGCTGTGGAATAATCAATTGATTTTGAAGATTCCATGTTGAGAATAGATATCCTTGCCCTAAATCCGAAAGATTCTCTATTTTCCTTCCCAACACTTCATTCTCTGAAAAAGATATTTTTTGAAAATTTCAACATTTCTCCAAATAATATAATTCATCTTGTCATTATATCATACATCCTTTTGCAAAAATAAAATCCTTTTAAGGGCATTGCAGGATTATTATATTTTGCAAAAGATGCCACCTTAGAAATCTTGATCCCAGCCTTACAAAACTTGGAAAGCCCCTGAAAACATTGAGAATTAAGCATAAATTTGAAGCAATAAAATGGGCATGCATGTGAAAGGTGCAAAGAGATGGAATAACAACATTTCAAATTTCACGTGCAGTTGACAACCGTGGAAATTTCAGCAAAGGGTCATGCATATGACAACACTTCGGCACCATTGAAGTTTTGTAATTGAGTGATACTTCAAATTTTCCCATCTGTGGACCAATGTGAAAAAATGTGTCAAAGTCCTTTCCAAAATCCATCAATGTGGGAATAAAAAGTTTGCACTAAAATTTTCCACACCTTCCATGTAGTACAATGCTTTAGCCTCTCAGTACCCATTGCAACATATGGAACAGACCTTGCAAGGTGTTGTAGAGGTGTGGACATAGAGGACACAAATGTGTGAGTTGTACCAGTACTCCATTTGAAGAAGGCAATGTTGAAAACTATGTCCTTTAGCATGCATATTTTACCTTCCACTTCATTGGAAAAGGACTAGAACACCTCACCCTCCAGCATCTCCCCTCCCTCCCCTCCCCCCCCCAAACACACCTTGGGAAAAAAAAGTTGATCACATGGAAGGGGAGGGCACAAAATGTGTGAAGAAGTTATACATACCTACCTTGAAGACTGAATGTGAAGAACTTTCGTCACACACATTGCACCCTCCAAAGGGTCATAACACTTAGAACAAGTCGCAGCAAGAGACAATAAACTCTCATTGGAAGGGCAGGCTCTATACTCAAGGACATGGCAGCTACAGCTCATGTATGTCAAATTTTGAAACCATAGCATCCAGCTAGGAGTACTGGGCGAGGGTTGGGCCAAATTGGTCCTCCTCAACATTCAAGGATTAACCATCTCCAATGCAAAAAAAGGACCAAAATATTATTTTATCAAATACTTTTTCCTGGTGAATAGGATTATTCTCCAGCTGCTTTGTACAACACTAATTTACTCTTTGAATGGCCTTTGATTCTTGTAACAACCAAAAACCCATGGCCTGTGATCGAACCAACAAAGAATAAAGTAATATTTGGTGAAATCCAACAAAACCTGTTCTGTCACCATTTGAAATGTTAATTGCCTATGCCCATTTTTATTCTTTTTTCAATTTTGTGAAGTAGGTGGATGAGCAATCCTTCACGCGAGGACTTATCCAGATTTGGCTATAGGTGAGAGAGAAAAATACAGCTTTTTTGAAACCTTGCTATGTATTGATGACAAGCAAGAACAGTCTAAATCTGGCGATTCAAGAAAAATTTCTCAAAATATGAGGAATTGGGAAATCCCCCTCGCCCCCCCCCCCAAATCCTGGGTAGATGTTGCAGCTCCTCTTTTTTTTTAGCCAAGTGGTGAATTTCACGACAAAAAACCGCTGCCTATGCCTTATATTGTATTTATCATGAAAAAATTCCATATAATAGAGTTATCTGTAAAGTAAGAAAAACACAGCGCCAGTACCCTGAGTTTCGTCATACACACGGTGAGATTAAAAAAAAACCTGCAAAAAAGTACATTAGCATTCAACGGGGGATGAAACTCAGAAAATTCAATTTTGGTGGTAAATCTGTCTTTCATCCTATCTGTCCTTTTTCCTGAGCGCCTGCAGTGCTGCTACATATATTTTCACTGCTCCTAATTGTACAACTACTATAATTAGTCTCGAACCTTGCGCATTAATTGCTGAGTATCAGCATTTCATACTGAGATTTATTAAAATATCTTTACTTTGCAGATACCACTGAAAGAGGGGATAGCGGGTGAAAGGAGGCCCAAAGACATGGTTACTTTAGGGATAACTCTAATAAATTCATACAATGGTTCCTAGATTCAATTTGAGATGAGGGTCATTGGTGTTAGAATTCCAAATCTGACATTTTCCTCTGAGGAATGTTGGAGCATGAATGTGCCAAATCACAAAAGAATTTTCAAGACTCACCATTTATTGACATGTATCAGCAAAATATTTGGTTGGTAACAAGTCACAAGGATATAACCAGTTTATGTGTCCTATTCATGCGCTTGTATAAGCATTTTCCTAGGCGGACCAGGCAGCTGTTTATTCACTGTACTTTTGGAGTTGTAGTGCTAGTTTTAATGCAAATTGACAATTCATGAAGATGTTTGAAATGTGAATAGGCAGCCAGAATTTGGTAATGGAATAGGCCTTGGAAAATCCCATTACCCACATAATGGAATGGCAGCTCACCCTGATAGGCCTATCCAGGGTGGAATGTGCCTTACTATTGTTCCATGATTTTGATTTACAAAAGACATTTGCATGTGATCTTGATAGAATGTTTTGGCCCAACAAATGACTATGAGTTGCAAGAGAAATCCTTGGCGATATATTATGTAAGTTATAAATTGTAAATTCACTGCCACTTTTGAGAATTTTGGTCACAAATTCAGTGAATTAAAGAAAAAATTCAAACAAATCTTTAAAAATTGCAAGAGTTTTATGTGCAATTCACATTGGTACTGAAAAAAAACACATTGAATTCTTTTCCTTTCATCTGTTAATAGCTAAGTTCTGTTAAATAAGTTATGGATGATTGTCACCTCGATTATGTTACAAAATTGAAGCAAAAAAACATGCTTTAGATGGCATGATTCATTTCACATATATTTTTATTTCACTTGTACATATTATTTTGAATTTTCTAAAATAGTACATCTAAAATAGTTTAATTCTTACTTCCAAGATGAAAGTTTATGACAGGTATGCTTGGGTGCAATCAAAAAATAACAACTCACAACTAATTTTTTAGTGCTTCACTTAAAAGCAATGAATTAACCAATCAAAATGATGTGGTAGAAGTAGACTAGTGTGACCTGTGCTGTTGGCCCAAGTGTTATCATGTCCTCGACTGATTTTTCCTTTCAAAACCTGGATTTTGGATTTTATTTGAATTTTCACTGGCAGAAATCACTTAAAAATCAATATCTCCCACATTCTGAATCCAAATCTTACCAGATAAATTCCATTAAATCCTGCTCATCAAGATCTTTCCAACAACACCAAATGCACATTCCAATTCCTTGAAAAATTTCAGCTACAATTTAATTTAATTTTCACTGAAGAAATCATTCAGTATTCAAGAACTTTTGCACCACAAGTCCAAACGTCATGGAACCAAGCCCATGCACCCCTCCTTGTTGAGAGCGTTCCAAAGACACCAAAAACACAATCTGAAACATCCCGGTTCAGTGGATCTCATAAGTATAAAAACAAAACAAACTACCTTCATAGATAGATTGGAATGTCAAAATACATAAATTATTTTTCATAAGTCAAGAAATTTTTTTTGACCCAATATTGATGCAATTTATTATAATAATAATAAATAAATATATAATATGTCATTTTCAAATATTTCTAAATATTAAAAGAATCCTTTAAATAAAGAAAGCATTAGTTACATTATTTAACAAGTTCTTTTGAATATTTTATATTCATTGAATTCATCTCAAACTTCACAAATATTCTCATAATATATAAAATATATTTTTTATTAAAATATATCAAACATTTTTAACGTTGACTTGAGTTAATCGTTTAAAATGTGAAAAGCTAAGTGTGTAAATCATTATATTGTGATTGCACCTGCTTACCAAGTGTAATTATTGCATATAACATTTGTGATGTAGTCTACAAACGTTTTAATGAGTATATAATGCAACCACATGTGGCCAACATATTGATCAAATATTTTCTCCTGGTCCTTGCACTTGGATATACTCTACCTACTATTAACCCCAAATTCTACTTCGGTCAATGGGCGCTACAAATTTGGCATTGGTAGAGTGTTTGAAGTAAACTAGCCAGTGTGTACTGTACTATATTTTGGATGGAGTAAAACTATTTTATTGTGGAGGGAATGAGCAATGCCAGTAAACATGCACATGATGCAATGCTTCACTGAACACCAAAATGATTGCTCTCAATTGGCAATTGGCTCAAGTTGTTGCATTGAATAATCTCTAACCTGATGTGTCCCATTCTTTACATTTATAGGTCGGCATTGACAATGAAGTAACACATTATGTTGGATGTGATAAATACTGCTAAAATCCTAAATCGGGGGGACATAGGTGGAGCTTCTCTTACGGTCCCAAAGGGTAACTATCATGCATTTATATTATTTTTCATATTTCATTATGAATACCCCCCCATGACCTAAACTAAGCAACCAGGCCTCAAATTTTCATTAGATTTGAACACTTGAGGTCAAATCTCCAACTCCACCAAAATAGGGTCAGAAGTCGAGCTGATGCGTTTGGATTCAGCCACCATTAATCCCAAGGTGTAATCTGTAGTTTAAAGTAATGGTAGACAGCCTTTATTTGTTTGGATAAATTTAGCAATTTGGCTAAAAGAAATTTCAAAATGGCTAAAAATGTTGGTTTTTTAGTCTTCTAGTTGCCACATTTCTACAGTGTTTCAAAAAATTGTCTCCAGATTTCTCTATTGAATTATACCATGTAGCAAAAAAATGAAGGAATCTTAAACTGTTTTACTTTCATGTCCTGTTTATAGCCAAATTTGGCTAAACTTTATTTTGGATGATCACCAGTTAGCTATATCACAAATATGGAAAAAATAAATCCTGATGATGGACGAGCCTATGACCACTTTATGAGGCCACTGTTGTAAATTATTGACATTAGTTGGAAAGCTCAATTTCATTTGTATATTGAGCTATATGAAACAAGTGAGAGGACATTTGTCTAGGGAGCCATCATAAATAAGAGCCTCTCACCCAACAATAACTTACTGATAGTTGATGTCACAATGTTCATCCTATCAAATTAAACTAGCTATGATATTTTGTGTGTGAGATATCGTGTACATAGGCTCTGCATACATTTACTTGCTATTGTAGTAACATGATTTATGTATGTGGTCAATCTTCAGCTAGTCTCCAAGCCAACTTTTGCAACACGTGTTTTGTATGAATTCATGGCATGGCTCTATTTGCATCCATTGAACACGGTGGATTCAAGAATGAATTTCTAGTAACTCTTAATGTCAATATCTTCATAATTGGAGAAGTGTGCACAAAATTCATTTCAAGTTCCATTTTCCTTTGATTGACATATTTCGCTTTACACTTGGGACTGAGTTCTTTTTTTGCATATGGTAATGGTATAGTGACTTCCTTAGTTTCAACTTATCATTAATTTAGTGTTCTTTGCCCTCATCCTAATCAAAAGAAGCCCTTTAAGTCAAGTTTCTCATAAATGCAAGCCACTTCAGCATTGCTTTTTTTGTGCCAAATTTTGCTAAAATGAGAAAATATATAAATGAAAAAGGGATATTTTGTTGCAATATTTTCATTTTTCTGAAAAAAATTGTGAAGTTTTGAAAGAAAGAATTTGAAATTTTTTCTTCACATTTCAACTCTGATTTAAGTTTGGTAGCATTTTAAAAACGTTTTAAAAATTATTTAAACATGTTTGAAAAATTGGTCACCATTAAATGCTAAATCCCTTTTGGGATGCTAGCTAATGATGCAACATTAGAGAATTGAAAAAAATATTGTTGAGCCCCATATGTGTGTTTTCTTTTTTGTTTGTGTGAAAGAACCTTGAAATATGCATTTCACTTGAATTTTGACTATTTAGTTTTGCAATATGGAATATGTCAATCAATTAAAGTCTATTTTAACCTTGTGTTCCCATGTTGAATGTGAATTCCTTTTCTATTGAAATCAAGTTTGACATTTCATACATGGTTTGAAATAGGTATTTAGTGCACATATAAAATTTCAACAATTGATAATTGATTTGTCGAGGTGCAAGATTTTAGAGTTGACACTTTATGTATGAAGTTTGTTAATCTTTAAGTAATGTGTTCAAAATAAATTTTGCATGTTTGTACTTTGAACTATAGCACCCTCCCTAGGGTTGTTTTAGTTATCGTGAACTTTGTTGGGTCATTTTAGTTGTCACAAACTCTGCTAGGTCAAAAAGCAAACAAATGGGCATGGTCTTCAAAGACATTGTTCATATGTGGTCATTCCATGGTCAAAAGTACTTGACTTTCTAGATGGTGGGTGTAATCGACTTGGTGAAGAAAAGTGATTTGTTCTAAAGAAATGTACATCAATTCTTCTTGGTTTGCTCGAGGTACCTAGAATCAATAATTGCTTCACAATGTTAGCATATCTTTGTGTAGTTGGGGCTAAGGATAAATAAGTGGAAACCCGGTAATGAATCAATTGAAAAGCTAGTTCTAAGAAAAGCAAAACAAGTGCACAACAAATCCATTAAGAATGGTTGTTAGTCTGGTTTTGGGGTTGAACAAAGTTATGTCACACCTAACCTTGGACTTTTACACTATTATTACATGGAACATGTTGACAGTTAAGGTGTTTCCTGTCATTAGGTTGGGCCACAATGTTTAAGGGTATGTGCTTAAAATATGCATCATGATTGGGGTAGGCCATGAAAGATTGGATCATGGACAATGTTAAGCTTGGTCTATTAATTACATAACATTACTTTGACAAGGACCCCACTAAATAATCATGGATTGATAGTCATTTTGTCCTCTCACATGATATTCGTAACACTATGAATTCGTATGCTAGTTTGGAATACAAACACCACAAGGATGTTGCAACTAGCATCAAGCTTTGAGTAGATGCAAATCCAAAAAACTTTTTTTTTTAGCAAAAACCATTTGGCTCAAAATTGTTTTGCCTCAAATTTACTATTGACTTCTAGATTCCATACCAAAGAAAAACTAATGTTGGATTTAGGGCATGAAAAGGTTGTTGCTTGTGATGTAACTTTTCAAACAAAGGACAAAAACATATTTTCACCAATTTCCCTTCAATGCCTCATATTTACATGATCAACATGGTCTTCCAGACTAATGAGATAGATTTCCCAAGGAATAGGAGCTAGGTAAATGCAATTTAATGAAGAACATAATTTTTTTACAAAAATTAATGGCCACGATCAATTTGGTTTAGAAGATCTACATGGTTTTGGAAAATAATACGTGGTTGTTTTCATGTGCATTGCATTTTTTTCATAGTTGACCATATTCCTCTACCTTTGGGACATTTATTGAGTTTAATTTAAAAATTCTTTCAAAAAAATTGTTCACCCTACGGTTTATTCACATGTTTTTGCCAAAATGGGGGATGTCATTTATTTAAAAGGGGTTGGAGTACATTTAGGATGACATCTAACAATAATCAAAACAAAAAAAAAACCTTGAATAAATTTTGCGAACTCTGCATCAAGTATCCATTAGCTAAGCCATTTTTTGATTACGTTGATCCACACTAGGTGCCAAAAGTTGGAATGTGGTGCATAGGTGCAAGGACATATGGTATGCCAACCAAATCACTAATGTAGCTATAAAAGTTTATCATGGAAGGGTGAAAATCCTTTAAGGTGTACCACACAGGACAAAAATGGCCTAGTCTTACTATAGTCCTTTTTTACCCTATATTTTGATCCTCATAAAAAATAATGAATCAAAAATTGTTAGAAATTTCAAAAGGACCATATTAGAGACCATTACAATTCTAAATTGCATCATAATCATCCATAAATGTGTTTTTACATGGTAAAAAAATACTAGGTAAAAAAGACAGAAAATGGTGACATTGTGACAAGATTTTGGTACATCTTAAAGAATTTGCACCTAGAAACTTGAAGGAAAGGTTGAAAAACATGAAATGCAAGTTGGAAAGTTGGAGATTTGATTGGTTGATTCATCAATTGGTCTCCAACATGGTCACACACTACTTGTATGTGGGCATGTGTAAAGGGGAAGGTTCCTTCATAATCAATGGGTAGAGAAATACTTGTGTAACACATGGTCATCAGGACAAGAAATCTTGGGTTTGCACATCCATTTCCCCACACCCAAGAGCATAGAACCAACAATTGTGTAATTGTAGTTACATAAGGATATACAAAATACAATTAGGAATCTTGACCTTGAGTGGGCATCTTGTGATTACTTATGGGCATAAAAAGGCAACTTATGCAAGCATTAGGTTCTTGTGTTCATGAAGATGAAGCTTAACCTTCCACTCAAGATTATTGTTTTAATGTGTAGTTTGCATCTTGGACAATGGCAAGTGGTCCCACCACATTGTAAGACATTCCTTTTCCCAAATCAATAACAAAACCAATCGGGGATTTAATGTCCCTTGCACCATCCAAGGCATTATAAAGTCCAATCATGCACACGTCATTGACTACTTTGACCCCTTCACAATTCATCCTTGATGAAATCTTGAAGGTTATTGGCATTCTATTTGTTGTTGTGGGAAACAATGATAACTTATAATTTCAAATTTTAATAGAATTCAAGCACATCCATGGAAAAATGGAAGTGTTAAAGTTTTAGTTAAAATCTAACATGTGCCACCCCCTTGGCAAGTCTTTCATTGCTATCACAATGGAAGTCCTTTTAACCATAAATGGAAACTTGACTTTGTTGATGGCCACATGAAATTGAAAGGCCATAACCCCACACCTCCTAACCAACCTTAAGCTTTTAGTTGCAGATACAAACTCTTGAGGAATGCATACTTAACCTCCCCAAGGAATTTATCATCAACTTAGCAAGTGCACAAACCTCCTTTAGGATCACAACACCAATAGTCCTTAAGGTTTATGTGTTCTTTTGGGGAGCCATCATATGGCTAAGTGAGGCAATTGGTCAATGTTAACATTCCTTGGGGAATGGTTATACATTCCTTTAAGGAACACATATTTGAATAACATTTCATCCTAAAAGCTTAATTGGGCATCCTGAGGAACAAAACATATAACCTATACAACTATTGTTATTATTTGGGGAAAGATGATAACCTTCTCTAGGGAACTATTGTCATTCCCGGTGGGGGAGTTGATAGCCCTCCCTAAGGAACTATTGCCATTCCCCAGGGGGAGGTGATAGCCCTCCCCACAGAATTATTGTCATTTTCTAGGGAACACATCACAAGAATTGTTGTTCTTATATAAGAAGTTGGACATTGCTCCTATTGTATGGAGATTAATTTCGATATATATCAGTTATTCTTTTAGAGTTCCCAATTGGAGAATGTGCATATTGTCATGTTGCATATTGATACATAAATGAAAATAAAATGTACTACCTTTAACCTTAACCTAATAAAACCCTAAGCATGGTTGCCTCCCCATTTGCAAGTGCCCAAAAGAAGTGTAATCCTCCCAAAGAAGATGAATGACTAATATATTTTAATGGAATTTGGTTTCTCCTTTACTTGCTTAGACCTTTTCTTAGAAAACATGGTGGGCACATGTCATCAAAAATATGTCACAAACAAGAAAAAACAAAAACTGAAACCCATGCAAGCCTCAAGGTTGCAAGAAGAAAACCAAGGAGAATCTAATGAACTTGCTCCCTAGGGAACGATTTTGACCTAGGGAATAGGCCAACCTATTTTGCACCAAGGAGAAGGCCAACCCTAAATGACATTTCCTTGGGGAGAAGTGAATTAAACCCAATGATTTCTTCTTGAGGGACCTTTTGGCCCAAAGAAAGGCCATCTAGTGTTGCTTGAGAGAGATTTGAATTAAATCTAATGAACTATCTCCTTAGGGAATGATCTTTGCCCAAGGACCATTCACAAGGAACAAGCCAACCTATTTTGCCCCAAGGAGAAAGATCCATGGTAGCCCCAAGCAACCTTTCCTTGGGAAGAAATATTGAACAACATTCTTCTTCAAAGAAATAAGTTTACAAAAGGAAGTGTAAAAAGGGAGAACAATTTTTGAAAAAATAGTTTTTATTTCTACAACATGGTAGAATGGCGTTCCTAATTTCAATGGTTATTTTTAAAACTAATAAATCTAGTGCTAAATTTTGTGGGAGCCTCATGTCTTTTGTTGTGGGAACAACTTCTTCTACTCACTTGTCATTTCTTTCTCTATGAGACCATAAATTCTCACCTATAATTCTTTTGCGTCTTTTTTTAAAAACCATTGCCCCCTTCTCGGATTATGTTCAAGCCTTGCTATTTAACCTTAATTTGTAATCCATCATATTCAACAACATGTAGTAAGCACATTCATTACAATCCTTATTTGTGTCAAGACTAATGGTTTAATCCACAACAAACTTTGAACAAATGTATGGCCTTCATTTTTTCAAGTCTCCCCAAGGTCTATCTCAAGTATTTAAAATAATGGGGTGATTTTTGTTTCTTTGTGCAATGAAGGCCATGAGTTGACATGAACAATCCTTCATGGTTTCATGCAAAGTAGGCTCCAATGCCCAAAACCTAATAGTTTTACCCTTGAAATGTGGGCTCATGACTAAGTTGAATAAGTTGATGATGTAGACCATATGTGAAGGGAAATATATGGCATGTTTTACCCTTAACAACTTTTTAGTCCGGTCATTTAAAAAATACAAAGATTTTACTGATCCATTAAATAGATCGCAATGACCATAATGCATTCATGAGGCTCATAGGGGCAATTTGTGTATTGTCTAAAATTGTAGGGGGGTTCATTTCAAAAAAATGTTGACAATGTTGTTTATGTCATTATCCCCTTTTGAGATGCAAATGATGGTGTTGAAGTTGATCATCACCAATCTTGCTTTGAGAGTAAACGAAATCTCCTCATCATCCTAGGCTATTTTGCCACATCATTTAGTCACAACCTCCTTCCACTTCTTAAGTATATTGCACATCAAGTGGGCCTCCAATGAGTCTTGCCCCAAATGAATCTACCATAAAATGCAATGAACCTAAGATTCCTTGGAGGACTACAAAATTCACATTTCATATCCCCAGGGAAGCAATGATGTCATTTCTCTAGCTAGGGATATTCACAAGGAATGCAATGTTACCAAGGGAAGCAAATCACATCCTTGGCCATCACATGTGGGAAGAAGTCCTCTCCTCAAGGATTTTGATTCCTTATAGCTATTTCAAGATTTTGATTCCTCAAGGATATCTTAGGTGAAATTTCCCAAGGAATCAAAAGTTCCCAAGGGAAATTCAGTGATTTTGAATTCACCATTGATGATTTCTTCAAAAAAGAAAAATATGACTAGGGGAAACATGGTTTAAATGTTGTTTATCCCATTTTTTGTGTTTTTGCTTATAATCATGTGTTGTGGTCCTTAAGTTAACTAGGCCTATAATTCTAATTGTTGAGGTGTGAACTACAAAATCTTTTACATTATGGGTGGCCCTTGAGAACTTTGTTTATTTGTTGATGTTATCAAGGTTTTATTTGGTTTTTATAGTTTCCCTTCGTCTTTTAGAAGATCTCTTTTGATCAGTTGTTTGATTCCTTTTGTCATGTGGCACATAACAATTGATCTTTGTGGTTGTAGACCTTTTCCCCTTTGACAACCCTTAACTTGGTTGTTTTGCCTCTTCCATTTTATTGTCCTCATTTTCCTCTTCAATGTAATGTTTGTCAATTCATGTAAGGTTTGCAAATAGGTGGTGGATTGGTGGGTGGTGGTTATTAAGTGCATTATAAGAAAACTCGATTTATTTTATTGAAAAAATTGACCAAAAAGTACCCCAATTGTTACCATCTTCAACTTGACCAAAGTGCAATTTTGGACAAGTCGATTTGGACCTAGCCATTTTGACTAGGTTTTTTTTATTAGTTTTCTTTTACTAGATTTTTATACTAGATTTTTGACAATCAACAATATTTTGATAGCAATTATATATATGTTTAAAATATTTTAATAATAATATTTATTTATTTATTTATTTACTTACCTACCTACCCTATTTAGCTTAAGCCCCCTAGGCTAAGCAACCAACCTTAACCCACCTTGCCTAGGTGGCATAGGCTACCTATTTAGGCCATCTAAAACCAAGGTAGCCTGGGTAGCCAAGGTTGTAAGTGTGAAAATTTGAACTCCTCACCTCCATTTTGAAAAGCAAAGTCCTTACCATTGTACGACCACTTCAAAAGATAAAAATATTTTGTCAACATATTGTAATGAACTTCATTGATTTTCTTTGTTTTAATGTACATATTGTAATATTAATCAATGAATATTTTTACATTACTTATTTAAGTAGTAGGTTATGCCATGTAGTTAGGTACCTACTAGTAGGTACCATGTATGTACTTAGATAGCATGTAGGTACCAAGACCTAGTAAGTTATCTCCATGTTATAAGTTTAATTTTGAAAATTTAAAAATTATTAGTATTTAGATATTATAGATTATATGAAATTAATTATTGATATCAAATTATTGATTATTGATTGTTAATTAACATTTGATTCGTGAACAATTATTTAATTCAAATAGTAATATTAAATTATCAAATGTTAACTAGTTTTTATTAAATATCAACTAATTAATGTACTAAATTTAAATACCTACACATGGCTAAAAGTAACATGTAGGTAACATATTAAACCTTATAAGTACCTATTAAATGTAATATGCTTATTAACCTAGTTTAACTATGAACTTAAGTTCGATATTTACCTTAGGCCAAACAAATTTATATGTTAAGTAGCCAAATTAATATGGTTGATTTGATTAAGTGTCAGATCAAAATGATCAATTTGATTAGGCCTTGGTTATCTTGATAGACCTTTGTCCTTTTCTACTAGATGTTTGGTTTGTTAGGTGGTCAAAAAGGTCATTTTTAGTCAATTGTTTCATTCAAAAGTAACTTGTGTTTTTCATACCCCAAGTGTTTAGTCAAAATGGCCATCCCCCTTGGTCAATGTGAACATTTTAGTCAAGTTGGACCTTCTAAAAGAACACGTTTTCTTATAGTGGTGGGTGTTGGTGGTGTTGCCAAGTTTGGCATTTGTTGCATTTGTGTTGTGCTCATGGATATATAGGGCTTTCTTGCAACCATGAAAACATCAAAAGGTAGTTGCATGGGATGAACACAATTGACCCAAGTGGGTCTATGGTTGTGGGCTTCGGATTCCATTTGCTTGCAAGTGTAGTTACTTTAAAAAAAGCTCATAGGTGTGCATTGAATATTAGGTTCAACATGTCTTTGCTAGCACCTATAACATTTGTCAATTCAATGACTATTTTTTGTTTGCTATTAGATGGGGACAATCTAATGAGAATTCCTAGAAGGGCATGAGGAGTTGGTTGGGGCATTAACAACATTGATTTAATGACTTCAAAAGAGTTGCAAGATTTAATTATTGATGTAAGGATGTGTGGAGTAGCAGTGTTTAACAATGGAGAGCAAAGCTTTTGCAAGGTGTTGCATATTGCTATTAGGGTGTTTTTCTTGAACGCCTTATGGTGTGGGAACCTCCATGCTATGTATAACAATTATTGGTGACACATTCGTTAAATGCTAGAATATTGTAAGGATCCCAACACCTCCATTTTAAATATCAACAAATTTGTGTAAGATTTCATTCATGACCTCCATGCTAGCTAAATCCTTGGTCATCTCACTAACCATATGCTTGGCCGTCTCCCTAACACTTTTTTGGGTGGTGTACCTAGGCATATCCTTGGCAACATCCAAAACCATCTCCTTGGCGCTTTTCCCCCTAGGCATATCCTTGGCCATCTCCCTAGTTTTTTTCTCTAGCATTCTTCTCCCTAGTCATGTTTGTGATTATTTCTGACTCAACTCTTTCCTTAACTAACTCCATGGGCTCATTGGGAACCTCCCAAGCTTGTTTCCCCAAGGAAGTTCAAATAACTTCCTTGTCAACCTTTTTGGTGACTTGTTCAAGAATGTGTTCAATTGATACTTCAACCCTTGGCAACTATCAGACTACAAATCCTACTTGAATGCATGAACATCATCCCCATGCACTTGCAATGTCTTGTTAAATGGAATATATGTTTTTTCTTATGTGTCCAAGGTTTCATGATCTTTTCATCTGCATGTATGGATGCTGATAGTATTCATGGCATAATGTTCAGCACATGTGGGTCCACACACTTGTGTTGCACTAGATGATATTGAAACCCATGAAGGCTTGAAGGCATGCAAGTATTTCAAACAATTTCAATTATGCACTCTTTCCAGGTAAAACCACAACCACCATGACATTATCATTGACAACCCCTAAGACAACATTGACTACACCTTCATTGGTGTCCACCATGACCACATCTCCGATTGTGAGCAAAACAAGGCAATCCATTTTGACATCCATTCCACCATCCATGTTAACATCAGTAGACAAGTGTTCCTTGTTGCCACCTTCCCTAGTGGGAACCATGTTATGAAGATCCATTTCTTCAAAGGAAATTTCCATTCAATTATTAATTGGTTGAACATCTTGAATTTTGATGACCCAAGGATATATGTGAAAGCCCTTCATGAAGGGAGAAAATGGATGCAATGTAGCATCCTTAGCTTCCTGACCTTGGATATCAATTGCCATTACATCATTGCTAACTTCAACATCTTGACTTTGGCCAAGGAACCCAAGAAATTGTTGTTGTTTTACAAACCAATTTCTTGAGTTTAGATAATTAAATAAGGTAATCTATGGGCTTTCTTGGGGCTTAAACTTCAAGATGTGAATCTTGTAGTTGAAGGCATGCTGATTAAGGTGGGGTCTTTGATTCACTTGCACTCTCATCCATTTCCATGAGAGGGCATAAACATGATAAAGTAGACAACTAAGTCTCCTTGGCAATCTACTTGACAAGTAGAAAGAAAATTACAACAAAATCCATCATACACCATTTGTATGTGGAATATTTTTACTTGAATGATCAACGAGTAGATAGTTCTTTATTATTGTGCATTAACTTTCAAACTCCACATTGTAAAAGTAGGTTGAAAGTATATTTCTAAAAATACAAGTAGATTTTGCAATCTACTTTTCGTCTACTTTTTGCAGTGTGGACTTTTGTAAAGTACATGGTAAGTAGGTTTTAATAGATAGATTTTTTATTTTCTATTATGGCCATACTTCAAAACTATAATAATATCTATATCCCAAAAGTAATAAAACAATTAAGTTTTAAAAGTAGATTAAAAGTATCCCCATTTACAAATTTACCACTTGGCAAATGGGGATACTTTTGGTTTACTTTTAAAATTTGTTTGGTCTTAATTTTTTTAGAAGTGACTTTTTATAGTAATAATAGAGGTGTGGGATGGTTTACAATTATATTTCCATGCATTTTTATGCTACTTGTTTGGTTTTATATGCACATGATACATGGTAAGTCTAAAGACACTCACTTTTAAAATATACATTACCATGTTTTTACCCAAGATGATTGGAAATCATGATTGTGGTAGTTGCAAGGGCATTCATTCGCTCCCACAATGTAGCATCACTAGTTGTGTCAAACTATGTGAGCATAATACAAATCCCCATGTCACTATAATGCATATATTTGAAAGGTCAAATTGCTTCAGTAATGAAAATGGACAACTTATTATAGACTACAAACATGTGGTGCAAATCCGGATTCTCTCTCTCAACCATCTCTCTTCAAGGATTTTGTAACCATGGTTCAATCTCCAAATGGTTCTCTTGACCACACAACACACATCTCTTCATGTTGTCGCACCCATTACCAGAGTGTTTGTAGTTGAATTAAATGAAAAAAAAATTGCATTAACTCAAACTCCCTTCTTTTCACATATGTGTTTTATTCAATCATTGTGGCAAACCATCACATGTTGATGAAGAAGTCTACATAATCTTTCCACCCCACCAAAGTTGTAAAGGAATTTGGCTTGTAGCAACTAGAATGTAATTGAAATCATTCTACCAAAGCATTCAATGCCCGCATTATCAAATCCATCCCAAGGGTGTTAGTAATTTAGGACATAACTATTTTAGAATTTTTGGCATCATAGGTCAAGTTTTTAATTGAGGCATTATAGGGAATGATTCCAAAAGACAATCATTTGTGAAATCACTTGTCAAGGTCTTTGTGATTTCTTGAGGATCCACAAAATTTCAACCATGGAATAAAATGAGTTCACCCATTCATGATCTTTAGCTTGTATGCTATGAAATGCCATCCCCCATACTCTCAAAACTAGAGAAGGCAAGACACCAAGGAGTATCATGAATGTCCCATTCAAGCAGTTACTTGACCAACATAATTTCAGCTAGGCTAAACATATGTCCATTTCTTTTTGCAGTCCAATGGAAGTATGCCATGAGTTCCATGTTGATAGACAAATGCAACATCCTCTATAATGTTGTGCTTCTTTTGCACCTAGACCTTTGGGAATGAATGAAATCACATTAAATGTAAACAAAATATTTTATAAACAATTGATTTCCCATTACTATTAAAAAACTTGGTACTTTTTGACTGACAAATCTAGTAGTACATCCATGTAGGTGGGTGAGTGGGTAGGTAAGTAGATAGTTAATATGTGTAAGTAGGTTATAGGTGGGTGAATAGGTAGATAGGTAGTACATCTAGGTAGGTGGGTGGGTGGGTATATAAGTAGGTAAGTAGTTAATATGTAAATAATTTATAGGTGGGTGGATAGGTAGGTAGGTAGTACATCTAGGTAGGTGGGTGGGTGGGTATATAAGTAGGTAAGTAGTTAATATGTAAATAATTTATAGGTGGGTGGATAGGTAGGTAGGTAGTACATCTAGGTAGGTAGGTGGGTGGGTGTGTGGGTAGGTAAGTAGGTAGTTAATATTTAAGTAGGTTATAGGTGGGTGGGCGGTTGGGTGGGTGGGTAGGTAGGTAGATAGGTAGTTAATACGTAGGTAGGTTATAAGTGGATGGATAGGCAAATAAGTAAGTAGGTAAGTAGGTGTGTAAGTTGTAAGATCGTAAGTGGGAGGTAAGAGGTGGGTATGTAATAAACATAAGATGTCCCATTTGATTGGAGAACATTGGTCATTTTGACTAATGATGTCAATTTTTTATGTTTGATTTCATTAAATGTCCCATTTGACCAAATCTCATTGGCCATTTGGACTAGGGTTGTTTAACTTGACTAAATGTATTAATCAAATAAGTCATTTTAATCAAGTTGATTGGTCAAAAAATACATGTTTTGGGCCTCTAGTCAAAATGGACCTATCCATTAGTAAAAACAAACAAGTTAGTTAGCTTGAACCGTTTGAAAAATCAAGTTTTGTAGTAGTGCATAAACATCTTAATCTTTCTATGGAACTATTTTCCTCCCTTAGGTAGATCCAAGAGGAAAATAATTCCTTAGGGCATCATAACAAATGTCTCCCCAAATGAATAATGGGGATAACTTTATAGTTGTATCATTTTTTCCTTGGGAAAAGAAACCCCAATAGCTTGAATTGCCTAGAATCCATGACAACGTGACAACAAGGTCAAAGATGGTTGGGGTACCCAAAAGAATTATTTCATTTTATATTCATTAGACCCCCTCACTTAAACATGTTGAAATTTAATTACACATTCATATTGAAATTTTGATTTTATTCATAAATAGATACATTACAAAGGTATTATTTTATGCATAGAATTTCAAATTTGAACAAGTTTAAGGATTCTTATCAAGTCCTTGAAAAAAATCCAAGGCTTTGTTTCATGAGGAAAAAAAAAGTTCAAGGACTCATAAGGAATGTCTAAACAACTTTTTTTGGCCCAAATGTTTACCACAAACACCTTATATGTTAATGTGTATAAAATTTATCAATGTAACCAAATGCCCTCTTACAATGTAAAATGTTTCAAAAAGTCAAATTTTTGAAAATTTTGGGCCATTAATAGAACATGGCCCACATTGAATAAATTTTGTTATTCTCATTTTAATAAGTGAAAAAAATAGATACTTTAGAGGTTTGTATAAAATTTGGAACAAATTATTTCATTTGACATGAAAAAAAAGGTGAAATGTAAGATAGGTCATGGGAAAAATGAAAAAAAAGGTGAATTTGGGAGTCCTTGGAGTGGATTCTTAGGACTCAAAGGGGGTACCCCAATCATGCTTATAACCAACAACCTTTTCCCTTGGGAAGTTGGTAACATTTGGTTTTTTGGGGGAAATGCTGGATTTTTTAGGAGTTTTTAGAGGAATTAAACTTAGAATTGAAAAATGGAAATTTACCAACCAATTATCAGTAACATGCTCAAATTCATCATATTCAGCTTTTGCAATAGGTAAGTTTTTGAATGTTTGCATCCATTGGTGCTCAAATGCACTATAGACCCCAAGGTACTAGATTGTAGTTGTTTCCAATTGTATCTTACATCTACCATCACAAGGAAAGTCATGGGTTGTACAATTTTATCCTCCCATGCTAATCAAGCTAAATTAAGGAATGATTATATTGAAAATTTTCCTCTTGTATAAAATTAAAAAAAACCTTATGTCCTTATTCATATGCACCAACCTCATGTATGTGTTGCAATGTGTTGTTGAAGCATTTGAAAATGAACTTAAATCACACTGGTCAAACCACCTTTTCATTACCTTAAATAACCAAATTAGGTAGCCATTATTATGCTTATTAATGTAATGTTAATATATATTTTTTAAAGGTACAATATTGGATATTGATGTTGCTATTGTTATTAAATTTTATTGACTTATTGTTTGATTGTATATAAAATGTTTCACTTCAAATGGAAGTGGCAATTTTGTGGCGCACAAAAGGCTAAGAGGCAAATGTTGCCAATGCCATTTACGAGGTATGAAAATTCAAAAAATTAGGATTTTAGCTTTAGTGCGGCCCCACCTTAAATTAGTAGAAGTGATATTAGTCACTTGCCATTCCACTCAAATTTTGAGTGAAATGCGCTTATCCCATTATAGTGGTTTGGTAATGGTTTTGGATGTTCCTAGTGATTGGGGTCTTGTGGCCCAAGGGACATGTCATTGCATAACCATTATCTACAATGAACCATTCTCTAGAGTTTAAACGAATGGAATGGTCAATGTGGCATTTCCTTTCCATGTTTATTGAAATTGTGATTTGATGATTGGCATATTATTGTTTTCACATTTTGATTCCATATATTGATTTACACTAATGTTTATAATTATAAAGTGTAATAAAGGCTATGTTCAATACTAAATGGTGGGATTAATGATGATTGTATCCTAGATATGACATTATTAGTGACTTTGGAAGTCATTTTTATAAAATTATTCCATGCACCATCCTAATGTAATATGTGTTACATAATGTTGTTAAGCATATGGAAATGAACTTGAATCATATTGTTTTGACCCAAGTGACAAACAAGTGATCCTAAGGTGCATGTATGAAAAATTACCCCATATACATGTGCATTGCAAATGTTCATTACCTTTGGACTCCAAATGCCAATTGAAAAAGTTCAAGTATGTGTGTTGTTCATGCAAAGGACCAAGGTTTGGGATCTTGTAGCTTTAAGGTGAATGCTTATGGAATTACAATTGTAGATGACAAAAAATACTCAAAATACTATGCTTTCATCTCTTCAATTCTTTCATCTCCATGTAAAGATCATTAACCACATTGTTCAATGGGAATTGTTAACTTACCACAAATTGTGCACACTCACATGTACACAACAGTATAAAATTTTGAGTTCATAAGACTTGGAATTTCATCCCAAGATTCAATATGTAGTGTTTTATTGTGGGAAATTTTAAAACATCACTACATGTTGTGTTTGATAGGGGTTGAAAGGAGCAACACATGAGGTGGTAGAAGAGGAAAAATGTGCAAGCGTGAATAACAAAGATACCATCTAATCTAAAATGTCCATGTGCATGTTTTAACATGGTTTTAACAAATTTCAATATATAAGGCTAACGTATATGACAAGTAGAGTCTATGGCATTAAGACTAGTTGTAAGTGATCAGAACTTAATGATACAAGCCCAAATGATGCACAAACCTCAAGTCCTATGAAATAAACTCAATCTAAGTGACATAAACCTCAAATTTCCTTAGTGAAACGTGCTTGATTGATATAAGCCCTAATGACATAAACATGAGTGACATATGTTAGGTGACACACGTGAAGCTTTATTGACATAGGCCCTAGTGCCATATAACACCAAACATAGGTGACAATATAAACTTGAATGACATAGGTGGACTAGTGAGATGGGCCTTATTGGCATAGGCCATAATGACATATTACACTAGGCCCAAGTGTAGTAAGAAACCCATGTGACATAGGCCTTAATGGCATAGGCACTAATAATGTAATGCATTTTAGTGAGATAGGTTGAATGACACATGTTGTAGTGATATCAACCTATGTCCTAATGATAAAGGACATGAGTGAAAAAAGACCTAATGATATAGACCTAGGTCATAGTGACAAGTTGAATGACACATGCCATAGTGATATAAACCTATGTCCTAATGATAGAGGATGAGTGAAAGAGGACCTAATGATATAGACCTAGGTTCTAGTGATAGAGGTATTGTTTTACATGCTTTAGTGTTATGGAATGCCACTTGTTATGAAGAGGTAAATGCAAGCAATGTTTTCTACAAGGTATTTTAGGGTAAAAGCATGGTTAGCTGGTTCATGTTTGACATTTTGAAAAGTCCATGTCTTACACTAACTACGATTACTGCATTTAAAATAATTATCAAACTACAAATCCTATAATTATCCCCTATGGTTTTGGTCACAAATATTAATAGACCACATTATAAATATCCCTAAACATGTGATTGGTCAAGAAATTTAAAGAAAAATTTAAATATTTCAATGTGGAATGGAATATAAATTGTAAAAAATGACAAAAAGCATGATGAGTTAAATTTTTGAACATGAAAAAAAGTTATATTGAAAAAATTTCAATGCATTTTACAATTAAATTATTAGTTTTATGGTGGCCTATTTTTTAATTTTAATTTTGATATTATTATAACATTTTTTTTGAGTCCACATTCTTCATTTTTTGTGTGTGACAAACATAATGTCATCATTTCAGAAGTTCACAATGAGTCCATTTTTTTCTTAAAACTCATCCATAATTTTTCATAAGATTATCATTAACATTTATTACAACATGGATAATGAAAAAATTGAAAATTTTAATGTTTGATATGATTTTACATTTTAAGTTCATTTATAATCTAGAAAAATTACAAGTATGATAGTCCAAACAGTTCACCTAATTGTGCTTTCACCCTTTAGTGCATCCCTACTCCAATGCACATACCTAGTGTATGTGCTACAAGGTGTTGTTGAAGCATCTCAAAGTGTAACTAATTAAGTGTTCACTACTTAAACCACCTTGCCTAAAACACATTAACTTTTTGTACTCATAGTCATGCCTTGGCTCCACCAGTCAAACATGTATGTAATTGAAATTTATTTGAACAACCTTGATAGGTGAATCATCTTTTGTAGGTATGATTTTTATTGTTGAGTTATTATGTGTTCGTTCACTTATCACTTACAATTGTTTCTATTGGTGTCATACAAATGAATTGGTATTAAATGTTAATCTACTATGGCATTTAAGGGTTAAAAATAATGGCCCATGAGGTGGAGGAAGAGGATTCAAGCATGCATAAGCCATCACCAAGGGAACCAAGTTTAAAGAACACCCGCATGTGGTATGGGAAATTTTAGATCCATGTGCACATAGATATGCAAACATTTAAAAAATTTAGTAATGATATAATATCGTGTCAACATTTGATGCCCTCACAATAATTTATTGAGAATAATGGTTTGTGACATCCAAGTGACATGTATAAGTGATTAGCTTGCTAGTTGTGGTCTAGCAATGCATATAAACTTTTGATGTGCAAACAGTGCAAGCTTGATGATGGTCATGGACGGGTGGTGCGCAATTTGAGTGATTTTACCATAATTGTCTAGTCTTCTAGATTCAACATTTGATGTCTTGGTGCTTAAATTTTAAAAAATGATGTTGAATGATACTCAAGTGCTACGTACAAAATCCTATTTCTTGGGGAAAATGTCATTTATACCCATTTCATGGAACTACAAGTGTGATGCAACTGCATTGTTGGATGGCATATTGCACTCATATCTAGAGAACACTAAGCCATGAATTCACAAAACTTGGAATTTCATCCTTAAATTCATTATAATGATGTGTCTTGTTATGGATGATTTTAAAACATTATTATATGTTGTGATTAATAGGGGTTCAAGGGAATATCACATTAGGTGTAATCAAAGATCAAGGCATGTAAAAAAATGAATAGCAATTAAAGGTATTTTCGAATTTCCATGTGCAAGTTTTAACATGATTTTAACAAACTTCAAAATATATGATTTGGGTGTAGATGACTTAGAATCTATGGCATTAAGATTAGGTGTAAATGATTAAACTCTAATGATGCAAGTAGGTCCATTCATGATACCAAAAAGGGATACCAAAAAGGAATGTCTAGTTGAAAAAGGATTGTAAAGAATGACTTTGGATTTTTACTTATCTTACATTCTTATAATTATAGTCGATTGTTGTATGCTAATAGATAAAATGATGTATTTTTAAATTAATAAAAATACTTAAAAATAATTTGGATACTATGTAAATGTCATTTTGAATCTTGTAAATTAAAGTAATCAAATCTTTAAAGTATTTCTTTTTTATAAAAAATCAAAAGGAATGCATAAAATCATACAATTGATTTCAAACTTTTTGTATAATAAAAACATGCCCCCTTCTATGAAAGTACATGTTCATTGAATGAACTTGATAAAAAACTAAATCGAACAAAAATTTCAAAGCCTTCAAATTTTGAAGGAAAGGGCTACAAGGCAAAGGATTCATTTTTTAAACCATTTGATAAAAAAAAACATTTAGTGGGTTCAAAATGTCTAGCTTTAGATGTTGGTCACATGTGCAAGAAATAATCTTGCCAAAAAATATGTTTGGTTATCCATTGAAACTCATTTTGGGATTTTTTGGGATTTTTGATGTTTTTGGCATTAAACCAAAATATTCATACACACTTATGTATGAATGTGAAAAATCATCATTAATACATGAATTATCTTATATTGGACTTTTCAATTTTTCTCACTTAAGTTTGTTTCATGTAAATATTAATTGTAAAAAAAAGCTTTAAAAAATCCTTAAGTCCTTGTTTCCTTTTTTGGTACCTTAACCATGAATGGACCCAAATGCAAATGATACAAGATTCTACCAGAATTGCTAACATTATTTTTTTAGTCTAAGTGACATAAACTTTAACTCTTAGTGAAACATGCTTGATTGACACAAGCCTTAGCGATGTAAGGGAGTGACATATAAAACACCCTTATGTGCATGGGCCCTAGTGACATATAAGGTGAAGTGAGGTGTAAATCTTAATAATAATATAAATGTAAATGAGATAGGTTGAACGACATTGGATAGTTTAGTGGCATAGGTTTTAATGAAATATTACATTAAAGGCCCAAGTGGCATAAATTGAGGTGACATAGGCCTTAGTGATGTACTATACCTTAGTGATGTAGGTGGAATGACAAAGGCCTTAGCATCATAGACCTAGGTCTTAGTGATAGACGATGAGTGACATAGGGCTTAATGATATAGACCTAAATGTTAGCGGAAGAAGTTGAATGATGTAGGCCTTAGTGTTATCAAATGGCATAGGCTACATGTGGCACATGCTTTAATGGCAAAAGTTTTAAAACATGCAAGCCCTAGTGGCATAGCTCTTAGTGATTACATAGGCCATAATTTCCTTCCAAGTATTTTGTCAAAATAATATTCTAACTAATTTGTTAAAAATTCCAGGGGTCATTCAAAACTATCCATGATCAAAAGGAATGGGGTAGGTATGAAGAGGATTTCAACAAAGGGACCAACAAAAATCTTCAACACCCTGAAAACAAGGCGTTCTTAAAAATAAGCGCCTAAAGTCAAAGGGCGTTTATTCGAGGAAGGCTTTGCACCTTGGGCATTAGCCTAGTCTTGAATCTTTAGGTTAGTGAAGTTAATGAACCACACTCAAGTTTAAACAAACATCATGAACCATAAGAAACATTAATTTGACTATGCAATTGAAGGGAATCTCCATGAATAACATATGAATGCACTCTATTACTCCCAATACACACCCATATTCCCCTTTCCTTCCATTAGCCTTGGTCAAAATGCCTAAGGTTTTTTTGTGTGGATAGGGTTGGAGAGGGAGGGATGGGGGTTTTGGTGTTCTCAATGTGTATACGAAGATCTTTTTGATAACACCACAATTTTATCCCATTCATTTTGTGCAAAGTTGTTTCCTTTTCACCTATATAGGTGACCCAAAGGGGAGGCCCTCCATCTTCCAAATAAAAACCAATATTTTGGGTGACTCCCAAATTTTATTTTATTTTTGTGATGGGCTAATCAAAATGACTCATTGCACTCGAAAGAGAAAAGAAGGTTGAACTTGGAAGTACCCCCCTCTAATTAGTTGAAACATCAATACACATGTGTTATATGGGTGCCAAAGCCCAGCTTAATATGTGTATCTTTCTTCCAATTCTATATAGAAGAATTGTTTCACCACAAAAATAGGCCCAATGTGCTTGCATCCTTTATTATGTTCCCTTGTTGCCATTTCCAACAAAAACATGACCCCCTTTCATTGCACAATGCACATGCATCACAAAGATGCATTTCCCCCCTTAAAATCAAAGTGCTTGTAGAAGAGTGACATTATTACAAATGTTGTCTTTTATGTTGTCTTTAATAAATAAAAAAAACCTAGACAAGATGACTATACAATGAAAGACCAATCATTTCAAATAACTTTTACCAACATCTTAGTCATGTAAAACATGACTAAGTTGTTAGTTGTGTGAACATTTGTCATGTTCATTTTGATTAAAAATTATTATGTGCTAATTGACATTGCTTATAATTTTTGACTAAAAATTAGCAGACATTCTGTCGCAACCCCACTTTGGCCAAGTGTGGGGGTGAAGCCCAACACTTGGAAAAGTTGGAGGTTGGGAGTCTTTCGGGACTCCCGAATGTTTAGAATTCGACAGCAAGGGGTAAAACACCTCGCATTGGGGTGTTCTTGGTGTCATTGGAAAGGTCTTGAAACGTAGATATCGAAAATGCCCTCGCATTGGCAATTCGGACATCTGCAGCCCAAGTTATGGGCAAAAGAAGGGTCGGGAGTCAAACTGGCAGTTTGACTCCCGACCACTAAAAGTCGGGAATCGACCTCTTCCTGACGTCCGATTTGAGTGTGCGACATGGCGTTGGAAAGATCTCGACGAGGGCTACAACTTTTGTTCAGACCTCGTCGCAATCCAACTCTGCAGTCGGGAGTTATGGCGGTTCAAAGTTCCGGGAGTCCCGCTGGGACAATTTCGGGACTCCATTTCGGGAGTCCCGGGAATTTGTGCCATTCGGATGTAGCCTCCGTGACC
>Ga0209611_10003812_pt1 | contig 26002 bp, 17 predicted proteins | sample S1TSphgellanicum_3_FD_187693 | JGI IMG/M metagenome (GOLD analysis project Ga0209611, IMG submission 187693) | Host-associated microbial communities from peat moss isolated from Minnesota, USA - S1T2_Fc - Sphagnum magellanicum MG (SPAdes) (version 2) | ecosystem: Host-associated > Plants > Peat...
GTCATTTTTTCAACTAAAACCCCAAGGAGAGCTAACACTAATAGCAAATGTGGGTCTAGTTCATTATAGGGTTTTAAAAGTGAACTTGATTCATTAAAGGGTATATTTTTCTAGATGTATTCATTAGAGAGACCTATTTCATCAGGTGCAAAAGATAAATGGCCTTAAAATGGAGTTTAATTCATTTAATGGTTAAATAAGTTGAACCCACTTCCACAATCATTCAATCACCTATATGGACAATAATTTTCATGTTTTGTAAATGTTTGTAAGTGTTTTGCATGAATATTTTTATTAACATAGGCTCATGAAGATATTCTACAAGTTTTTTTAATGTATTTTCAATGTAAAATTTTCAATGATCACAAATAAACAAGTTGGAGGTCTATGTAAGCTTTTACATATAAATAAACTTTTAACATTCTTGTGCAAAATGCCTTTACATTTGTCATTGCCACAAAGATATGACAAGCAATCAAAAATTTCACAAAAATTCTAAAATATTTTATTCTTAAAAATTTTTTTATGTTAAAATATTCCCATTGTGAGAGGAATAGAATTTTTTTGTTATAAAATTAATTTTAAAATTGAGGATTATAAATTTTATATCACCAATAATTATTATGAAGTTTCCAAAACTTATGTATTAGATTTTTAATAATCTCAAATATCTAAGTAAAGAAATTTGATGTTGTCATCGTTTCTAGGTTTGGGTTGGAATTTAACCTGATTTATTTTTTTCTATTCATTCAAAAACTAAAAAATAACCAAAATGACTTTGCATTCACATTAAATATATATAATTCTAAAGTCATGTAAAAATATTAAATTTGATTTGTTCAAAATATGGTACTTTGAATAACATTATTTGAAACCTTAATGTGAATCTTCATGAATTTTTTTTTGCATACATTTTTTTCAAATATTTAAGATCGTGCATTTATTTGTTTCATTTGCATACGTTTTGATTTTTTAAATGCATATCAAATTTTAGATTTCTAACAAGTTTTTCATTGAACATACTGATTTCGAATTTTGCCCCTTTTTGCTCAAAAGAGCTTATGTGGTTTGGTGGTTACGGTGTTAGCACCTCCTCCATGAAGTTGTGGGATCAAATTGAAACAAATGCATATGATGCAAATGAGCATACACACACGTGTTTATATACACATATGTGCAATTTTTAAAATGCAAATGACGTGTGACTATGGTAATGGATGACACATGGCTACAATTGTTCAATGCAACAAGGCTAGATTTCTTGAAAAATAAAAAAGTTGATTTTATTGTCCGTAACAACCAATCTTTATTCATTAAGGGATTGGCCATATTTAGTACAATCAATTTGTTCAAGTTCATTAAAAATTTAGTGAAACACATGTAGAATGATGAAATGACAAACAACCAACAACATGATTTCCAATTGGGATATTGAATAAGGGTAATTTGGTTAGGAAGGATGCACTACGAAAAGGTGAAAAATGTGAGAGCAAGATATTAAACACACAATTAATATATCATCTACTATGAAGATATGTGATGTAGGTGTATTAATATCAATTATAGTAAAATTATCAAAACTTAGGCCTTATTCCTTAAGGGATATTTTGGATATCTTCAAGGAATTTGAATATGTCGTAATTTGAAGCCCAAAGACATTACTTGATCTTTATACAATGGGTTTTGCTCCACTAATCTTGGGAACAATGATAAAATTGGCCTACAATTTGAGGAGATGTGGAGGCTTAAGGATGATGTTTTTTGAAAGTAAATTTGGTTTACAACATCCTATGTGGTTAGATTTTTAACAATTTATGAGGCTACAAAAAGATGGAGTTTGAAACAAGATGTTTCTGGGTGTATGCATTGTGTGCTACTTTTGCAAGTTAGAAATTTTGTATTAGATTTACAAGGCAAGTTATTGCATGAGCTTAAAGCCTAAGCCTAGAGCTTAAAGTTGGAACTTGGGATGGGAAAATGTCCTTTCCCCTAGACACATGCAAGTAAAACTCAAAAAATTAACCACAAAATGAATGTTCTACCAATAAACTTAAAAACAAACATGGGGATGAATGTAAAAATTCATCTTCATTATGGATGAATTTTTTTCATTCATCTAATGTATGGATGAAACGTTTTTTGCAATTACATGTTTTTAATAAATAGAATTTCCATCAAAATTTTGAATGAATATTTTATTTTATAATTATTTTTTATGGATTTTTTTTTTCCATAATTTTAATTAACTAAAGCTTCATGAAACACAATCTAATTTTATATGATATAATAGTTGTTGAATAATATAATGTAAATTCAATTATAGATGTATTTAATAGCTATGGTTTTAAATGCCATTATTTTCAAAATGTTTAACTATATTGTTATTATTATGCCAACATCCACCCCATGGTCATTGTTTTTTTAATTTTAACAAATATGTTTATTTTAAATTTTATTTTCGAGCATACTAACTTAATGTCATGTGATGATAATGGGTTTTTTCCTCCCCTTCCTCTAAAGGTGCCACAACTTTTTTCAAACATGTTTATAAATGTCATTCGCAACAATGGGTGTTTTTTTTCTCATTCTTTGTCAAAGGTGCCATGACTTTCTTCAAATTTAGTCAATGTTGTTAACAATAATGGATCTTGAATGTTTTAGATATCTTTAAATTATATAATGTCATTGGTGATAATGGGTTTTTGAAATAAACAAAAACTTAGTTTTATGCAGTAATTTAATTAGTTTTCTTCAAACAACTTATTATCATAAATGACAATGGGATTTTTTTAATAATTATTTATTTTCAAGGCACCCCAATTTTCCATGAAGTAAATATATAAAGTTGTGAGAACAATTGGATGGGGGGGTGACACTCATTCCATGACAATATTTTTGGAATTGCTTAACATTGTTCATGATTTCTTGAACAAATTTTTTTAAATTATTTTGGTCCCATCACTATATTTTCCCCTACTATCACAATTTCATTGTCCATCACTATTAAATGACATTCAAGTTTGGGATATTAAAACTTGGACAATAAATGACAATGGATATAAATAATTTTGATTTTATCAGTCTTCCAATCATGGATGAATTTCATCCAATGATTTATTTATTTAATCCAAAACATAAATGATATTCATCCATATGAAAATCATTCATCTATGGACATATTCATCCATGTAAATGGATTAAATCACATTAAGCTTTAAGTTCCAAGCTTAGGCTTTACACTCATGCACAAACCACCCTTTTAGATTTACTATTAAAAGCATAGACTTTGGTAACATCCACGAAGCCAAACTTCAAGATGGTTATACTAGAAAGAATAACAAATGATGTACAAGCATGAGCGTAAGTCAACATAAAGCAATTGGAACAAACCATTGGCTATTGCCATGATTTGGCAATGTTAAATTGGATTAACAACAAGGGAATGATAGCAATATAGTAGCATTATAACACTAAAGGTCCTTGTTGATGGAAAATTTACCATATCATTGTCTAGTTTTTATTGTCTATATGATGAAAACACATTAAAGTGTTACACATTTAGGCAAAAATTTCAATCCATAATAGTACAATTTGAACAAATTAGCATGGTGCATAGAAGATACCTTGAATTGCATGAGCCATGCATGAAAAGGTATTAATAAATATCCAACACTAAAGCTTTACATGCCCTATAAGTTTAATTCGTGAAAATTGTATATTTGAAAGATGAACACTTAAGTTATTACTTTTAATGAATAAAGGAATTTATTTTTAAACCCATACTTCAACAAAAATTCAATATTTTGGTCATCAAAGTCCTTTCCAAAAGTCAATGTTCCATTATTAATGTCACCACACCATATTTTATGCCCAAAACACTCATTAAAATGGGCACTCTATGATGGCATATTGAATGCATAATCGATTTTTATGGATTCTTACAAGTGATTTGCTAAAACTTTGAAATCTAATCTATCGTGACAACTTCAATTTTGTCTATGAAATTTGTACCATATGATTAAACCATGTAAAAGATTGTGTTATTGCATCCTTCCTCATGTTAACCACTTAAATGTAGTTCAATGGCTACTTATAATTCATTAAATCTCATAGAATATGGATTGTTACACCTAGTGTGCTTTCACTGTGTGCCAATTCGATAATTTAAATTACCAAATAGTGGGTAGGATTGGTTAAGAAAATCACTACCTTCACATTTTATGAAGTGGTTGAATTATCTTCATTATTTTAATTAGTGTTACACAAGGTTGAGTTAGTTGGTTGGAGTTTATCCATTGAAATAAGATTTAAGGTTGATTTAACATGATCTTTAGTTGGTTGGGATGAATGTGGCTACCACTATAGGAAGTATGTAAATGTTGGATTACTTGAGGGGTTGATTTTGAATGCGGAGGTTTAGGGGAATTCGAGGGAAAATGTGTGAAGATTTCTAAATGAGGAGTGGCATGAAACTTGGAAGTGTGTGTTTATGTGTGTGCATGCATTTTAAAATGTGTAGGCAAAAGTAAAGCTAGTGTGATGGAAACTAAAGCTAGTAGGAGTACACAAGTATTAATGTGAGACTCAAGTAATTCCTTGGATTCTAGTGTGTCCTTTATTTCAACAAGGAGTGGATATGCTTATGTGTGAAACCCTCCACCCATTACTTGGAATGTGATTTGTATAACATTTGTCAAAAGCTCAAGTTATTTTACATTGATGATTATAGAGACATCCAATAGTCCTTTAAAAATATTTAGAGGTGATTCCTAGACTACTCATTAAAAACTACCATAGTCATTTACTATAAACACAACTCAACTATAATAGCTTCTTTTCTTGAATTGTCAATTGTAATAAAATTGTACCTATGTTAGTTAACTACTTTAAATATTGTTTCCCAAGATTGTTGGATAGGAACCAATATTATTTCCTAATTGCAATATTTGTAGTCTTTCATTGCCATATTTACTTTCCTACACATAATTTTGCCATAGTTGATTGTTAGTTGCAACATAATCCTACCTAAGTTGGTTAATTACTTTAAATATTGTTTCCCAAGATTGTTCACTAGGAACCAATATTATTTCCTAATTGCAATATTTGTAATCTTTCATTACCATAGTTACTTTCCTAAACATAATTTTTGCCATAGTTGATTGGAATTGAATGCCATTTGTTATATTAGGTCCCTACTTATATTATTAAATTATTACATGTCATTTTCCCTTGAAACTTAAATCTAGTACTTTTTAATTCCTTGTTTCTAATTCTAATAATCTTTTTACTATTGAAGTCCATTTTCAACCTAGGTTTCTTTGATAATACATCAAATTCTAATGAGGTTATTTATGTTTTAAATCTACATGGGTAGCCTACCTAGTGCCAACCATGTTTTGTCAATGTGGTTGTGCCACAAATGACATCCCCTAACATCATGATTAACATCTTGTTCAACATCATTGCCATCATCATGATGGATGAAGTTCATCCATCATGTAATTAAAAAGGCTCCCAAGAAAGTTCCTTGAAATATTTATAAATATTTATAAATATTTTGACACTTGAGATATTTTGAATTAATTTGAGTTAGTTTGAAATATTTTAAAACATTGTGAGATATTTTTCCTTGAGCTAAATCATGAATATTTTATAAATACATGTAGTTCCTTTCATATTACTTTTAATTTGTTTGAGATTAATTTGGGTACGAGCTTGGACCATAGTTGTGTTATGTTATTTTTATATTTTCATAATAAAGTTTTGTTTGAACTGACATCTTGCACATTTCTTGTTCTTATTTTCAATTTTTGTGTTCCATGATTTGGACTTAAAACTCAACTTGCATTCATTGTGATTGGTTTGTGTCTTTTAGAATTCTTGTTGTTTAGCTAATTTTCATGTTTGTGATAGGTTGCAAATTAAGGTGGTTCATTTTCAACAAATTTATTAGTCCCAAAAATCTATATTTTAATGTTAAATTAAAAAAGCCTCTAAAAAACCAATGTTAAATGTGCATTATGTGATGATTAAAGAACTAACAAAGTTTAAATGAACAAGAGCTTGACTCAACATATTTTTGATATACATATTAGGAAAAATAAATTAATCCAACAAAAAATGACTAAGATATATTTGGATTTTTGAAAATAAAGTCCAAATATGGTCATTCAAAGTCCAAAGTTTTTTATTGGTTTAGGTTTTTGTAAATTTTTTTGGAATTTATGTTTTTTTTTTCCCTAACATGTGTCACATATGGAGTTTTTATAAACATCTTGAAATGAAATGATATTGAAAAGTGCATTTAAATTTTCATGTAGATTCAACACCATAGTCTATGATTTCATTTCAAAAGTCCATTAATATATGTTTGGTATATATTTATTGAATTTTTATCATTGTGTACATATTTTTATTCAAGTTGAAAATTTTAATCCAATTTTTTTTTTGCCACATTGGCGATTTTGCAATATGTTTATGGCAGTTGAACATAGTATAATCTACAAAAAAATCCAATATGATGCAAAAAATGAGCCACCTTATCTTGCAACTATCTATCAAATTTGCTTACTAAGTAGGCTTAATAGAATTATAATGGTGTAACATATTTCATTTGGGGCAAACAACTTAAACATTGAAGGTTGCCATTCAACACATTCAACATTTAATGGACAAGCTTTCTTACAGCCCAATGGCATAATGACAATTAGGCTAATTAAAAGGAATGTCACATTACAAAAGACTCAAATTCACAAAGTTCAATTATGAACTATATTCTTTTATATTATCATCAATTTAAAATAACAAATGAGTTGAACTATAGGTTGAAATAAACACAAGGATGGTTCAATTTGAAATATGGCACACAATTTAGTACCCTTAAAGTTTTTGAAAAATAAAACTTAAGTCATGGTTATAACAACTACAATATAATATAAGAATCAATTTTGAACTAATAAAAATATGCCAAATTGCATCAAATATAACCCATAAACATAAATTGTTGGTAGATATTAAATGACATAAAATTACAACATCTACATTTCAAAAATTTGCAATAAAATTTTGCAATTTCAAATCCAAAAAGATTATGGCAAGAAACATGCGAATAATAAATGAATGTTAATTTATATGTTGTAAAGCACACAAAACCATTTAAATTTGCAGATTAATGCTAGACGGGGAAAAAAAAAAACATTGAAATGTTTTCAAATGCACATACCTTAAGTTGTGCATGCGTCACATAATTAAAATGATTAAAGTGGGTTCCTTTGTATTTTTAGGTTTCAAGTGATTATTGTGGGGGTGCCCGAATTGTGATTGTGCCCCTGAGGTGTATAACTTATTATCATCACCAACAATGTCTATTGCATCCATTAGATATTGGTGCAAAGGAGATGTAGGAGAGGTAGACCAATAGATTAATAGATCCTAATGAAGGATAGTTCTTGAATAATGAAATAGATGACTTCCTCACTCTCATAACTGTTTCAAGAGCAAGATCAATCAAATGTTTAAAGAAGACATGAACAATATCAAAGAGGAAGACAAAGTTGAAGGCTTTTTGAGGACATTACAACTTTAGGAGGGGGGATAATTTTAGGAAAAGATCCAACGACTAAATATATCCCCTATACTAGTTAATTTTCATAGGATTAATTAGTTAGGCCTAACCGAATAGGTTTAGCCAAATTAGTGTAACTGAATGTGCGTGTGCATGCATATTGAGTTGTTATTTGACAATTGAAGTTGAATGATTAGAGTAAAAATTAGCCAATCAACTAACAACCCTCTACCTTGATTATATAGAATATGTGATTTTGATATGACGAAAAAAGGCATAAACCTAATGCTATTACATATTTAATTGTGGGTTATAAAAACGCTTTGGTAACAATCACATCATATTGTAACACATTAGATGTATGTTTCAATTTGAAGCAATTGACGTTAAACATTTACTTCTTCATACCATTGTCTAAACACAACATCTTTGTAGAAACAATCTTGGAGTGGCTTGGGGTGGAATTTTGGGATTCATGATCACATTGCACAACAAAGACCAACAACGATGTTTGGAATTCAAAGGAAGATCGTGAGATCAAAAGACAAAACATGAAAAGAGGAAACATAAATCAATTCATGAATATCGAAAAATCGAATATAACATGTGCAATAGCACATGGAGAAATGAAAGCAAATGTGAGAACTCAAAATGGTATTATTTTCAAGAAAATAAATAAATAATTGCACAACAAAATATATGGACATCAAAACAAAAACACGGGGGTTAAATTGTGTGGAGCCTTACAAGTCATGTTCAATTCTATCAAGATGAAATTCATCCATAATCGAGAAGTTACGTGTCTAGGGCACCTTACAAAGCAAAAGGCGACTCTTATGTTAGAAGACGCCATGCTCTAACATGAAAACATCAATCTTGTACAATATACAAGCACCACCATGCTCTGACATGAAAATATCAATCTTGTACAATATAGAAGTGTTGTGCTCTAACATTAAACAAAGGGTGTGTGTGTTGTTGCACTTTGGCCTTGCCATTTACATTAAAAAAAGGTATCTTAAGGCAAAAGAAGAAGAATTATGGAAACTCAAAATATTTCACCATGCAAAAATATAATCTTCAAAGTAATCCTTTGAAAGAAAACCAAAATCCTTCAAGATATTATAACAACTCTATTATAACTAATCTCAAGTCTCAACACAAGCCAAAATATTATCATGTTTCAAAAATCCTCATATAAAAATAAATAGACCTATTATTATTATTATTATTATTATTATTATTATAAACAAACCAATCCATACTCATCGTATGTGAAAGGAGGTATGGCAACCAAATTCAAGTGGGAAACAATTGGGTTAATTTGGTAATTCGGTCAGAAAAAATAAATTGTCGAGTTAAGCAAGACTCCATAAGAGTCTTAAGCCTTAACCATGTTGGGCAGTTATTAGAAACTCCACCCAAAAAAGCCGCCCCTTTGGGCATCAGGGTGGTTATTAGGGTTCATAACCATGGTTCTCAAAAAAAGCAAAACACCTGGATCTCTTATGTAACCATGGTTATTTGGAATTCAAAACCAGTTGCGAAGTCGACCAGAGTTCTCAAAAGCTCAGAACCGCTGGTTCTTTGATTTGGGTGCTGTTCTTTGTCTTCTCGTGTTCCCTTAGCCAGGTGTTTTTCCTTTATTTATTTATTTAATAATTTTTTTCCTTCTTTTGTTCCCTTGGTAGAGTGTTTTTTTCTTTAATTAATTGATTAATAAATTAATACTTTTTTTTTCCCCTTCTTTTGTTCCCTTTGTTAGGTTATTATTATTATTTATTTCTATTGTTTCCTTTGTGAGATATTTTATAATTAATTAATTAATTAATTAATTTACTATTATAAAATGTGGGTGCACTTCATTAGTCCTCCCCCTTCATTAGAGGAATGAATTTATTGTTTTCTCACTAGGTCCCATTCAATAAATTCAATAAATAATAAATTCATTCCTCTAACAAACAATTAAATAAAACAATAAATTCTAGTGAAACAATAAATAATTATTTAATCTAGTGAAATCACTTCATGTATGTATATGGACACCTTTTGTTGTAGTGAAAAAGAAAAGACTCATGTCAGAAGACTATTGCTCTTCACACTGACACCATGATTTGTTTGGTTTTGAGGATTTAGGGTTTACAGCTAGTTCCTTTGCTTTTTCCAGCTTTTGTGAAGAAGAAGAAGAAGAAGAGAAAGAAAGAAGAAAGAAGAAGAAAAAGTCTTGAACTCTGCAATAATTTATTTGTTGGCAGACACACTAGAGTTGAGAGAGAGAGAGAGAGAGAGAGAATGGTTCTGAATTGAGACACTATCAAACAGTTGACAACATGTGGTCAAATCTCCAACCCAACCCAACAACAATGTGAAAATACAAAGTAGAGGAGGACAAATGCAGGGGGAGCCTCCACAGATTAGCTTAGCTTAGCTGAGCTTAGCTTAGCTTGGCTTGATTCGGTTCTACCCTGTGAACAATCCAACCAACACCAAGAATCAGAGAACTGGCTTCCTTCCTTCCTTCCCTCCTTCCTTCCTTTGGGTTACTAAAACTGTGACTGGATTGCAAATTGGACACGACACACTATTATACTTCTGTCTCCAGAGATTTTCTTACAACCCAATTCCTGTTTTGTCCATACAGGGACGAGAGAGAGAGAGAGAGAGAGAGAGAGATCTTAAAAACAAACCTGGTTTTCCCTTTAGGAAGGGAACCTTGTTGTCTAGTAGTTGGAAAAGTGCATCAAACCCTGCAAAAGTGAGCTCTGACTTGCTTTGCTTCTGACTACCACTACCACTACCACTATACTTAGCTAATTATTATGCAAATGGAGCTCATTCATCAGCTCTTCATGTGTGGATGGTCGGTCTTTGTGGGTTGTGGGTACTACTACCCAAGAGTGAAAAAAAATCATCTTTTATAATATATATATAAAGAATTCTCTACTTTTGGCAACATGAGTGGTGGCACACCTAAAGCAAATCTTGACTGACTTCACACAAAAGTTCCCCCCCTCTCCCTCCCTCAAGGACCACACAAGTTTGTAAAACAATAATGGAGAGATGCAGGAAGCCTTGTTGGGTATTGCAGATTAGTGATTTTGTGACACCCGTGTTGCTGACACCTTCTCAATTTGAAGCACAAAGTTATTACGCGTTGTTATTATTCTTCTTGGGTGGTTTATTCTTCTTCTTCTTCTTCTTCGGGTATGAGAGAGGACTTGCTCAGCACGATTGCACCACCACCACACACATGGGTTTCTGTTGGCACTTCCACCACATGTATGTACGTAAGTAAGTAAATAAGTATATACAGAGAAAGTTTGGAATCGAATCTTTTGCAAAGGCGATCCAATCATGTACCATCTTCTTCTTCTTCTTGAGCAAGGAACCCGAACAAAAAAAAACCAGGAAATTAAAATTTAAAAATTGTGTGTATGGGTGAGAGAAAAGAATTCTGTCACAAGGCATTTAACATGTGGGTATCATGTGTGTGCTACCACCACTCAAGGTCTGATTCTGCAAGTCTGGATGGAAAGGCTTTTGTTTGAGTGGGGTTGTCCACGTTTTTTTTTCATGTGTGTGTGTGAATCCCACCATTGGATTCATAACAAATTATGAGTTTTTTTTTTTTTTTTTTTTTTTTTGTCTTTTGCATTCTTGAGCTCAAGACCTCCACCACCACCACCACAATTCATTCCACCACACAATTCAACATTATTGAAGGAAGTCAAGTGAGTAAAGCTTTTTTCATGGACCTTCTTGCAATAAAAGGTATGTTCTATGTATCTTCTTGTGAGGTCAAGTGGTCCTTTTGTGAGGCCATTACTTTCTAGGGTTTTCATTCACATGATGATTAAGGTAGGTTAGGTAGGTCACAAGTGCCTTTTAAGGGGCAAACCAAATTGGGTGGTGCTCCAAGTCACTTACAAACTTCAACATAGTAAGTCAATAGATTAGGTCGAGGTCCAGAGTCTAAGTCTAAACAAGGGTGGTGGTTGGCCCTCCTCCATGAGAGCCAGCCTTTTGGGGCAGAAAAGGCTGACTCTTGAGAGCAGGCTTCAGGGCTGCTTGATTCACATTTTACTTGATTCTTTCAAGGACTACCAACTTCTGAGGTAATATGAGGACTAGACTCATAAGAAAGTTTATATTGCCCCAAGCTAATGGCCGTGCATGTGTAGATTTTGAGTGCACCCATCCAATTGATGGGTTGTTTTTGAAGTCTACCCATCTACTTGTTGGGTTTCTTCTCAAAATATGAATGTTGGATAGCTGATTTAATCATGCTTCTATATCGTTATATATATATTTTTTCAGTTGTCACTTGCCTTTATTGTATCACCAGGTTTCATATCATTATGAAATGTAAAAAAAAATTCATATGACTATTTTTTTTTTAATGAAATTTGTTTGATAAGCATACAAGTAATTAGCTTCAATTCCTTTAAATCTTATAAAAATAAGATTCTTAAAAAATTGATTTTTCAAAAATAATGCAAGAATCGATTAAAATAAAACATGTCAATTTTACTTGATTAATTTGTTTGTATTGTTGTTGCCTTCTATGTTATAAAGAAAATATTGTTGCCCTAAGATAATAGGCATGCATTTATGATTTTAGGTTTTACCAAGCATGTATGAGGCAAACACAACTAATTTACCTTGTCTTGGTTGTAATATTATTGTACTAATATAGTACTTTGGAAGGATTTTTCCTTGCATGAAAAAATATTGTGGGAAATCATTTCAAGAGAGTTATTGTCATTAAAAATCAAATTTGGAGAAATTGTTTTTGAAGGAAGTATATAAGAACATCATTTGTTCATTCAAAGAAAAACAAGTTTTATCATGGGACAATTCTTTTAAACATTGTGATATTAAAGGTCATTTGACAGAAAATGCCACAAGGAAAAGCAAAACTACAAGAACAAGTTTGAAAGTTCTTCACATGCAATTATAGTAGGCAAGGTTAAACTTCTTGTGACTACTTTGTCAATACATTCAATTTGCAAATATACTTGGTATGTTGATTCTAGAGTTTTGCACACCATTTCACCTTTTAAAAGGAAGTATTTCCAATCTTTGAAAAATTTCCTTAGGATCACAAAATATATATTGGAAAAAACAAGACCTTTGGTGTGTGTGGTAAAGGCATTATCATTTTCAAATTGCTAAATGGGATTTCCAATTGCAAATTGGAGATGTATTGTATGTCCCAAAGTTGGCAAACAAATTGTTATTAATTAGTTAATTAACAAAACAAGGTTGGGGGCAAAGCTTTGAAGTGGAATTTGAACTCATTAAATGTTAGTTGACATTTTCTTACTCAAACAAGGTGATTGTTGGGGCCATCCAAGAAGGGAGTTACACAAGTTGGTTGGAATAATTCGATCCTTGGTCACAACTTGTAGCACCAAATTAAAAATAATGATACATGACATCAAAGACTTGGACATGGTTTTATGCAGGGCCTAACAATAATGACTATAAATAACCTTGTTGAAAGCATAGATCTCAATGGAAATCATGATTTGAATTTCTATGATGGATGTGAATATCGTAAACATGACCATGCCCCATTTCTTTTGGGGGGGGGGTGTTTTGTGCAAGGATAAATTTGAACAATATCCATGGCAATTTCATCAAATGGAAAAATATTTTGACCTTCATTGATGATTTTTTAAAGAAAACATTCACTTACACCATGAAATCTAATTTTATTATGTTTGATAAATTCAAAGGCTTTCAAATTTTTGGTGGAAAATGAGATTGGAAAGAAAATCAAGGTGATTAAATGTGATGGAGGTGGATACTATAGCTCAAAAAAATTCAATGTCTTTTACAAAAATAATGACATAAACTAAACAACCACTCCATACACAACAAAGCAAAATGAAATAGATGAACGGACTTGAATCAAACATTTGTTAAAAGTGTGTGATCCATGTTGCAACACATGAAGTTGAATAGATAACTTTTAGGCAAAAGTGATGGAAATTACAACATATGTCAAAAATCAAATTCCTACCAAGGTAGTTTCAAGCATGATACAAAAAGAGGTTTCATGTGACAACAATCATTTCATAAATCATTTGTGTATGTTTAGTTTTGTTGCATTTGTTCATTTTCAAAATGAAACAAGGAGAAAATTGGATTCAAAAGGCGTCAAATGCATATTCATTAGCTATAATGACGAGACTAAACTTTACAAATTATGCAACCTTATAAGCCAATATGTGATCATCATTTGTGATGTCATCTTTGATGAATCTATAAATTTTAATATATAAATGATTATTTTAAGTTTAGATGTTGGATTGAAACAAATGGTTCTAAATCAAAAGCTAGAGATGGAAGATGAAGGATTTTTTCAACAATTAGAAGCTAAAGAAAGAGGATAATTTTTTTTTCAACAAATGGAAGAAAATATATTGTTGGTTTGGAAAAATTAAAATTTTACATATGTTTTTTGGTTGACATCAATGAGCCTCGTTTTTTTAAAGAAGCTTTAGACAATGAAGATTATAGTGGACAAAGACCATGGATTTTGAATTTCAATATTTTCAAAACAACAATTTTTTACTTCTTTTATCAAATTGCAAACCAATGAATTATAAATGGATCTTCAATATCAAGTATAATGTTGATGGTTTTATGGCAAGACATACAATTCATTTAGTGGCCACAAGCTTTTCACAAGGTGAAAATATTGATTTCAATGCAACCTATTGCCTTGTTGCATGAATGGAATCAATTTGAGTTGTCCTTGCAATTGTAAGAATTCAAGATCTTGAGGTGCATAAAGTCGTGGATGTTAAAAGTGTCTTTCTTATTGGAGATCTTTCAAAAGAAATACATATGCAACAACTTGAAAGCTTTGTGGTCAAAAGGTAATGAAAACATGGTATGCAAGCTTATGAAATCCTTTTATGTTTTGAAGCACAAGATTGATGCCTATTTCTTGACTTGAAAATAACTTTGTTGATTGTAATATTTCAAGATAGTTGAAAGCAACTTTTCTATGATCATAACTTTGTATGTTGATGATCTCATTTTGGCATCTAACGACTTGACTTTGTTGAAAAAAACAAAGGAAAAATTCTCAAAGAAATTTCAAATGGTGGATCTAGGTGAGATCTAATATTGTTTTGGAATATGTGAATCATGTTTGACAAGACATAATGATATATTTAAGTTAATGAATAGTATAGTGAGGCACTTTGGTATGGTTTAAAAACACACTTGAGCTTGGGTATGATTTATGCCCATGGTTTTAAAACACACTTAGTGGATCAATGCATCATCAATAATTCCTCTAAAAGGCAAACCAAAATCAACTATGCCTTTCAAATAATGAAAATTCCTTTAAACTATAATCCAATGAGTTTTATGTAAGATTAACCATAAATTGGTTCACAAACCCCATTGCCTAAGCAATATGAAGTGTTGTACATACCATTGCATACATGAAACTTCCAAAAGCATTTTGAGATGACCCATATCCTTTGAAAGTTTGCAATTAGTAAAAAAAGGGCCCCACACTAGCTTGATTTTAAACCATGGCCAAGGTTTTGACATGAACATGATGGGTCAAATGCATTCCAACAAGGATGTTACTATAGCCAAGGCCATGTGAATTCCAAAAGGGGTGTAAACCATAGTTGGGGCCAATTGTATTTTACCAAGAATGTCAACTCTAGCCAAGGCCAAGTGCATTCCAATGGGAATGTCTACCATAGCAAAGGTTCTAAAATGAACATTTTGGGCCATGTGCATTATGAGGGGGTTGTAAACCATAGTTGGGGCCAAGAGTGTTCCAACAAAAATGTCTACCATAACTAAAGAATTGACCAATGTTGTATAACGTGTTTAACACATTTAAAAATAAATTCCTACCAAAGACACCATTCTAATGGGAGCTATGATATTGTCTAAAAGAACACACAAATTGTATGTTTATTGTGATGCAAATAGGGTTAACAATATTGATGATTGCTGATTTATGTAAGTTTTAAATTAAAAAAACAATGGAATTATTAATTGGAATAATAAGAAATAACCTTGTATTGTTATGTCATTAACAAAAGTTGAACACGTGGTAGCTTCCCAAGCAACAATGCAATCAATGTGGTTTTCATCATTTTTGAAAACTATTGGTTAACCATGTCAATTAAACCCATTGTTATATATGATGGTAATCAAGATGATATGTTTTTATTAGAGAACCCCACCTTTCATGCTCACACAAAACCTATTGAAATTCATCATCAATTGGTGTGGAACAAAATTGAAAATGGTTTCATTAAGTTGGTGTATTGCAATTAGTATTTTTCTTTTAGCAATTTTTTACAACCTCATGAAAAAAAGGGAAGGTGTGAAAGTTACAAAGGGTTTTTATTTTTTTTGAGAAAAAATGGGCCCAAGTCGCCACATTATGAAGAAAAAAATCTTAAATTTGCTGTATTTAAAGAATATGTTTTGACAAGTTGCAAAATTATAGTTGGAATCCTTTTCTTTTTTTCACCTTTGCCTTTGACCTCTAACTAAACTTAACTAAGTTATAATCTTTTGCATGATTGCCAATCCACCTACTTCAAAAATTTGAAAATAAAAACATCAATTCCAATATACAAAACATGGTTGCAAATATATTGACCAAAGCATTATTTACCAACAACCATGATTTTTTTTAATGTTTGATGGGCATGATCAAATGCATAATTGGATAGTTCATTAAATGGGGATGTTGGATGCTAACATCTTATCAAATTACTTTTAACCTTAAACATTTGTGATGTATGCAATAACTTTTGGAACTATGAAATACTTTAATAAGGTTAGTTAAGTATTTAATTACATGTGATGCTCACCTCTTATTAAGGGGAAGATAAAGTTTGTAGCAATTTGTGTGATGTTAAGGGTGGGTGGAGAGTTTGTTGAAAATATGTATTTTATTAATCTATATTCTCTCATTGATTTATTGGTAGTATTTAATAATGTGTAAGCTAAAAGATTTTTTTTTGGCCATTAAGGAGTGATGGAGTTGGTGGTTTGAATTTTTTTAAAAATTATGTGAGTGAATAATAGTTCAATGTGTAATATCTATTTATAGATACAGTTTTGCCACATTACTAGTGCATTTTGTTTTTAAAATATCAAATATTGTGTAAATACCACTACCACCCAATATGACAAATAAATATTACACTAAACAATACCAAGACCAAGTTGGTACGTTCAAAAGTAGATACTACACCAACACTAGTACATACCTATGTACAAACCTACACTCCCTCTTTATGTATTTCTTTATAAATCTATCTTTCCTTCCTCCTCACTTACTCCATCTCTCCCAACCTCCTTCACCAAAAAAACAGAAGGGGTAAAAAGTTACTTATGGGTGGTTGCAAGCTAGGATGATTCATTTTTTTCTCGACAAATGCTCCTTTAAAATCCATATGTTAATGTTAAAATGGAAGTCTATTGTGATATCCTTAATTAAATGGGGAATTACATGATGGTTAATGAACTTAAAAAGTCCATACAAAGATAAGCCATTTTAAACAAATTTTTAACATACATGTTAAAAGAATAATAAATTGAAATCCATGAAAAAATGATTATGATATGGATTTTATGAAAATATGGCCCATTCTAGAACATTTAAAAGTCCATAATTTTTTTTGGTTAAGGGTTTTTTAGCAATTTATTTCCATATATGTTCCTATTGCTTTAGTTTGACATATATTGAATCTCTATAAGATATTCCAAATAAAAACCATACACAAAAATGCATGTATAGAAAAGCACAAACAAAATGTCACTCCATATTTCAATTTCAAAAGCCCATCACTATATATTTGGTACATATATGTTATAATTTTTAACTATAGATGTTTTCTTATTTAAGTTCACAATTTAAATGTAATCACAAATTTGGCATATTGTTGATATTATGGCATGTCAATAACATATATATGCATGACACTTCATAAAAAAATGCATTATGATGCAAAAAATGAACCACCCTACCTTGCAACTGTTATTATCCTTGGCTTGTTGGAGTAATTTTGAGGTTCCAAAGCAAAACTTGGCCCGCCATGGGCCTCATCACACTAAACTAGTCTTACTATGCACTACATGTACATTGGTGCAATTTCCCATAACTTGAATAATATTCTAATGGGTAATTTTTTTCCCTTTATCAACTATGTGATTTATTTCAATTTATTTCACAGTTGTAACAAAAAAGAAAGGGAAACAATAACAATTGCTTTCAACTAATACAATGTTCTTAAAATGTTTTATTGACACAACTTTCACATCACACAAATATTGTACAAAACACATGTGGTTTTTATTAGTTTGACAAATCAATGCAAATCAATGATGGTATGCATATGTTGCCAAATTGGACAATTGGACACAATGCATATTTTAACATGCATGAACATTGATTCTATTCCTTAATTATTTTAAGTTTCCAAGTTGATTCAAATTGTTCATTTTACTCCTCCCATGAATGTCCAATTTTGGTTTGTGTATCCAATTTCACATCTAATTTCCCTCCCTTTAAATTTATATTCTTATTTTTGTTCTTCAGATCTCACAACAATATCATTACAACCCTAGGACCTCAACTTGGTACCTTTTTTTATTATCGCCATCACTCTTTCTTGGAACTAAATGCATGATATTGAAAATACAACATCTGATAGTTTGACGATTACAATGCAAAGTCTTTGTGGATCACCCAAAAAAAATTCAAATCTTTCACATACCAATTTCACCTTGCACACATTTAAAATGTTGCTTTCAATAATCTCCAAAAACTTAGAATATTACTACCTAGAATTGAAACCCACACATCACTACTAGTACGATCATGCCCTTTTCTTGGAAACATTTCATGCACCCATAAATGCACTTCACATTAGCTTTGAGTATATCAAGATTATCATCATATGTAGTTAGCATCTCTAGCATTAAGGAACATCGCAACCTCACAACATCATGAAATAAAAGAATAAATGGCCCAATCTTCTATTTGATCACATCAAAAATAATTGAGATACATGTGTTTTGCCAATCACACATATCACACCATCAACATTTTGTAACAAAAAAAAAATGAGACTTAATTACAACATTTGTTAAAAAATCATCTTTATGAAACTTCACAACCTACACTTTCCTACCATCTCCAACCAAAACACAACACCACACACACATTAGTTAGCTTCCAAGATTCTTGCTTGCACCAAATTTCATAAACAAACAAACAAAATGATTGCCAAACACCATGTTCAACCACTATTCACCAAGCCTTCACAAGGGTTAAATCATGATCAAACAAGCCATAATAACCATGTTGGAAACTTTGTTAGATATGTTTTATGTGGTGCAATGTTAATGCCATGTTAATCATAGGATTCTTTGTTAAATCACTATTAATATAAGTGTTAATGAATTGAAATAAAAAATTTGCATTTAATTTCAGGATTTGGTTTTAGCAAAGGATTTTTGAATTTAAACAATAGTTACTTTATATAAGAATAATTTTACAAAGGATTAATTAATGATTCTTTTAATAAAAAAAATTTGGTGGGAAAAAATTAAGATAATAATAACCTAATACCCACACTCAAAAACATTAACAATTATAAAGTTGTGGAATTTGAAATTTTAGAAAATTCAAAATATGTTTCAAAATATAAAAAATTCAAGAATCATTTACCACATGTAAATGGGATGTAATGTACATGAAATACAAAATAAATTGTAGCTCAAAATACAAACAACTAAAGCCTAAAATAGTTAACACATATTTTTGTATAATTTAAATTATGATTTTTTTTATAGATGAAATGAAAAATTTGCATACTTTAAAAAAATTCACAGTTATTCAACAAATGTTAACAAAAAAAAAGTGATGTATTGGGGAAACTATAAATATTTTTAGTAGCAAGTTGCAAAAAATTTCATCCAAAAAATCCTTTCTATGAAATTTTTTAAAAAAATTATAAAATGATTCACAATCTTTTATAAAGTAATTATGTTGGTTCATTTGATTGTGATTTGATTCACAACAAAAATCCTACTACTCCATTCTTCCTCCCATTTAAACAAAGAAAACCACCTTAACAACTATAACCCCAGCTTTCCACAATTCCAACCGTTTTTAAACATGCTTTTCTCAATTTGAATCCACATTTGGCTACTCATGAACAAGAAATTAATGCATTTCTCATTTTTATAGCCCTCCAATTGGCGCTTCACTTGTTCTTTTCATCATGAATGAAATAGACTAGTTGGAATTTTTAGGCATACCAAACTACAACAACTTTGTTTGAATTGTCATTGAATTGTGCTCCGAAAATATTCAAATGGCCTTTTTTGTAGGTCATGCATTGTGATTTTTCAAAATAACCAATAGTTAAACATGATATGTCTTAATTGAATTGAAGTAAAATGGTCCCTAGTTTTTGTCTAAAAGGTTAACTTGAAAAAACATTGGGGTCACATCTTTTTAAACTTGAGAATTGTGAGTTGTTAAAAGAAATGAAAAATTAAAATACTTTGGTCTTTGAATCAAAGTCTTGATGCCATATTCAATGTTACCATGTGGCCAACCTATATATAATGGACTTTACACGACAAGGTGAAAACATTAGTTGTGATTAAATGGAAAACATTGCATTCAACCATTACATGTTGTTTTTGTATGGTTTTGACTCAATATTAAAATATTAAAAGGTTTCTATTTTGTGGATATCATGATAGTTATACCTTATTTCCATTGTGAGGAAGTTTAAATGTTGTGCAAAAAGATTTATTATCAATGGAGTATCTTGTTTCCACTAAAGGAAGTGGGAATGAATTTCACCTTGACAAATCACATGCTACTCCATTGACACTTTATTAAGCATCCTTGTTTTTTGCTTTTTGAAGTTTAAATCTTACCCCTTGGTAATTTTGGGAGAATTCAAGAAAAAAAATCATTTTTGTAAAAAAGGATGAATAAAAACAAAGTGAAGGGGAGGGGATGGAGGGGAGAAGAGTTCAATTGGTATGGCAAAACCTTATTAAGGGTGTAGCTGAGGGGCCAAAGAAAAAAATTTGATTGTGTTAAATATGAAAAGCCTTGGTGATGAAATGGTAGATGCACGAGATTTGAACTCTTGTGTTTCAAAGCATGGAAGTTTGAGGCCTCTTTGAGGCACTCTTCTACATGTGGTGGGATGAATGGAAAATTGAAAATGAAACAAAAATGTAATTGTTTCAATTTTTATAAATAGGAAATAATCTTGTGTTATACTATTTGATAAGGAGAATAATAAGGTGAACAAGTTTTTTCACAGGCTAATCAATGTTAACATTATTAGATTTATTGTTTTATTTATGAAGCAAACCATACTCACCACCACAATTTTGTAAATTGAAATCATATCATAACTTGAACATATTTTGTGAGTTAACAATAACCTTGTTGAAGGGTAATCCACATTTTCATTCATAAGATCTATAAAATTAAAACTATAATTAGTTTAGATAGTTTACCCCCATTGAACCAACCCCTACCACTCACCTCAATTGCTTTCCTCATCTTTCAACCTATGACCACCCTTCCCACTACATGATCTCCAAATAAAATGAATCTTGGACATTTATGCCAACCCCTCCATATGAATACTTATCATGGCTTTGGCACTAATCTACCAATTTCTTCTTTATGAACACAAAATTTACACTACCATGACAAGACTTTGAAAGAAAAGTCAATTCATTTGTGGATTGCTACCTTACTAGTGCATTTCAAGCCACATATCATTAAAACCACCCTCTTCACCACATAAGCTCAGTACAACTTCTCCCCATGCCACAACGCCTAACTTTCTCCTAAACTATATCATTTCCCAACATGGCCTAACACTAGGCTAAACACATGGTTTTTAAGAATACATATATGACTATGTTTATAATTGCATGTGACAAACATTACTATAGGACTATGTAGTTATATGGACATGTCCTATTGACCATGGCATGCCATGGCATTTATAATTATGGTCAATATGGACATTTTGGACCTTTGATGTCATCTCTATGTTAAACAAAATATCTAATAACTAACCATTTATTTAGGATTTTTGAAAATCACATGGTTTCAAACTTTATGACCTTACTTTTGGTTGAATTGCAAGTGCATCCCACATTTTTATTGTAACGTAATTAACTTATATTGATATATCATTTATACATTTGCTAAGCTTTTTTTCACTTGGGTCAAGTTAAGTGCAAACAAATTAATTAAGATGAAATTACCTCTTTTTAGGACATCATTACACATCAATTATGTAAACACACTGTCATGTGCCATTGATTAAACCATGCAATTTCATGGTAAATTTTGTTTATATTTTTTTTACGTTCAATTAAATGAAGATTTAAAGTTTGACCATTTATAACAATTAAGTAATTTATTTTATTATATATTGAAATTTCAGCTTTATGTAATAATATGATATAACTTCCCATCTATTTGATATAGTGCAACTATAGTACTAACCTATTTTTTATTATGTTCTTTCAAAAAATTTAAACAAAATACAACCCTTAAATTTCATGTAATCAAGCTTAGGATCAAAATTGGAATGCATAAATTGGTCAAATTGGGGGTGGGGGACAGGGGAAGGGGGATGTGAAAAAGTTGTATCTTTAATGTCATAAAACTAAAATTTTTACTTTATTCATTCAGTGAAATGACGACAAAAAGTGGCAATATAAACAATTTAAATGATTCATACAACCACATGACCAAAGTTTAAGACATAATCACCAAATGTCATAGTCATATATTCATCACTGTTCACTTGTTTTACCTTTCACACTTTGTATTATTCCCAACATCCTTGAGATGCCATACAAAAAATGCAATGGATGGGATGGGGCTTTGCACACCCATCCCCAATAAAAGCCCCACAAGTTCTTTAATGGGTTCAATTTGTTACAACCTTTCACCCACATTTGATTTTCACTATACTCATATCACACCAAGATTGGTGCACTATTATAGACACTTTCTTTCAACCACACATCAATATCCAAACCTTATGCCATTTTTCACACAACATGTTTAGGTGTAGCAAATTCCAACATTTTGCTTCTACCTACATAGAAGTGAACCAAATGCCCTTTTCTTCATTTGTGTCCATGGATGTTCCACCATCCCATCATCTTTCCTCAAACCACCATCATTTTTCAAAATCCTAAATGTAGAAAAACTCACCATATCCATCCCAATGGCCATGAACCTTCCCCAAGACACACACACCCCATTCCCAAAAGTGCTTTTCCAAAAAATAGAAGATTCATATTCTTTCTAAAGACTAAAACTGTTTCGGGCCTTTCCTCTTTTATTTCTTATAATTGCTTTCCCTCCACCCCTACCCTTCAAATTTGACCATATGGCGCACAACATATATGTACTTAGATGGCTTTGGCATCAAGGACAAGACCTCCATTTTTTGTAATATATGTTATCTATTCCCCACCTTATAACATCCATATATCAATATTCCACCTCCTAGGTTGTTGAAATATCCTTTGAGCTTGACTAATGACCTTCCATAAAACAACTTCCATCTTAATGACCAACCAACTCCCATACATATTTACAAACAACCTTGTTTACCTTTTATTTCTTCCATAATTCCAAGAATTCCTTTTCAATATCACATCACCACCACCTTGACAAATACATTATAATACATGCCATCATTTTCAATGTATTTTAACATGATTATTGAATCCATTTCCTCAAAGTAAGATCTCACACAAGTATTAAATGTAATGAAATTGTTGACAACTTGACTAAATTTGGATGCTTACAATCACATCGACAATTCAATTATAATGTCATATTTCTCTACATTAGCCCTTTTTGTATTGCCTACAAAGTGACGTATTCTGTTTAGGTTTTAAATCTAAAATACACATTCCTTTCATTCTCATCCACCAAACCATCCATCATATTCTTCACGACACACTCCACTCCACAAATGGTTCAACAACTTAACCCTTAATCATACATTGTCCAATCACTTTTAGATGACCCATTAGTTTTAATAGTGCAAATAACACAAATACCATGTTTTCAAAATGCCCAATTCATGGGAAATTGTTGGAAATATGACTTTTAATCTATCATGTTCCCATCCTTGATTGCAAGCTATGTGAACCAATTCAAACCCACATAGATACCTGGCCACACCTCTTCTCCTAATTTCAACACCTAATATTACATGATCATTGTAACAAAATTGCATGGCACATTCAAAATTTCTTCCTCGCCTACATTATACTAGATGGCAATGTTGTTAATGATTCCATTTAAACCAATTTCTCCATAAAACCTACTATGCCCCTTTGGCTACTTTCGCACTCTTGTTCCCACCTCAAATGCTTTTGCCATGTTTGATTAAGACTATATATCTTCCTACTATATGGTTGCCCCATACATTCTCCTTGTTAAAAGTTTCTTGTTAAAGTGCCCAATTAAGTCATATTTGGATTAACATAAAACTAGTGGTAACCCGTGCCTGCAAGGCACAGACGATGGGCCAGCATGGGTGGGTTGGGCACCTCTGGCCCACCGTCACACTCAAGGCCCCTCAGTAATAAATAATTAGTGATATCGACGTGTAAATTTGTGAGCCCTTGAAAAGAATGTTGCAAAAGTCTTCTAGGGCTCATACTACCCCATGAGCTACTTAGGCTACTTATTACCTTAAGTTTACTTCAATTTTATTTTTACTTGTTTTAACTTACTACCTTTTACTTACGTAATTACTTACTTGCATTTGCTTACATAACAACTCATTTACTTTATTTACTTTCATTATATTATTACTGCTGTAACCAAGGTCAAACAAAACTTTAAATGCCATGGTAAAAAATTCTTTTTTATTATTATTTACCATAATTAACTGCCTTAGAAAGTAGTGGTAATAATTGTCATGTTGTTGGGGAGATCAGGTTTTACAGACAGACAGGTAAAAAATTCTTTTTTTTTGATTATTTGCCACAATAACTGCCTTAGAAAGTAGTGGTAATAACTGTCATGTTGTTGGGGAGATCAGGAGATTTGACACACACATTGACAGACGTAGTGAATTAATATATAAGATGGGTTAATGTAATGAATCATATTATGATTTCTTGAGTTTTTATAACCAATTTAGTGTATATAGGATTCCAAATGTTTTGTTGTGTGTGTGGGGGTATAAGCCCTTATGTTGTCTATTTCAAATTAGTTTTGGTGATTTGAGACTACACCATTTAAATTGCACAAACACACCTTTGGTTTTCCTTGGTAATCCAAGTGGTTATGAAAAATTTGGTTGTTTTTCTTGGGTTCCTAGTGGTTTGTGTTTTGTAGATGAAGGTTTCTTTGAAATTTGTTGTGAGACACCATGTGGGAGGGTTTTCTATCATTTGGTTGATGTGTGTGAACATCAATAGGTATAGGTGCCAAATTGGTAATGCATGACATTGTTTCTCTACTAGCCCCACCTATTCAATTCACATCATTTCATCAAATTCACATATTAGCATAACCAATTTCCATAACTTATTATCCTTTGAAAACTCACAAATACAACCTCCTCTTGAACAACATACATTCATGTGTGGATGGCTAGTTGATTTATCCTAATCCTCACCTTGGTCAAAGAGGAGGATTAATTCTGCACAAATTCCCTTCTTTGCAAAGACAATTTCATCTTTCAAATTTCAACTTCTCATGTTAGAATCTACAAATCCATCTACACTTTTATATTTGATCCATCACTATTTGACATATTCTTGAATAAACAACAACTTAAATATCATATTCCTCTTAATGTTAACCAACATGGTTGACATCCCCCTTTAAAGCCCTACCACTTTCCTCCTTTCACTCTTACCTTTTGCCCTTTTCAATTGGCCTAAACTATTGTAATATTCATTGAAGTGACCGGTATGAGACCCATCCTTGATAAGGGGCAAAATGATGGAGAGGCTCCTATTTTCAAAGGCTAGCTAAGGCATTTTTTAGTCCTTTTCTAGATAGTGAATGGTCATCTATGTGAGGTTAACTTATTGAGTTTTAGGTTTGTCCATGTATTCTTATTATATTCAATGGTCTTACACAACTTTTGAATTCTAATTTCATAACAATATGTAAGGATGTATATTTCCACAACATGCACATTTGTATGGCTTGTTTGTAATACATATCCAATTATTGCATTATATTCATTCAAAGACTTTGCCATGTGGAATTAAACATCTAATTGTTAAGTGTTTTAAACTCATGGTACAAGGTTTTAATTTACACTTAGGCCATGCTAGATGTTATGTATGTAAACCAAAACCATGTCATTATGTAAACTAACC